>Ga0184631_10000115_pt1 | contig 14487 bp, 13 predicted proteins | sample PLM4_90_b1_FD_133160 | JGI IMG/M metagenome (GOLD analysis project Ga0184631, IMG submission 133160) | Groundwater sediment microbial communities from an aquifer in East River, Colorado, USA - PLM4_90_b1 | ecosystem: Environmental > Terrestrial > Soil > Riparian zone | place: USA: East River... | reverse complement strand
TACTGCGGACTTGTCTGTCTTTGTCGTCCGTAGACTTGCGAGTATAAATGAAAAACTTTTTGGTTTGATTATTCATAGATTTGTATTGGCAAACGACGAGCCACGCGGAGCGTGGAAAATCCTTGCAGATTCAGAATTTTTTGGGGGGAATGCAGAACAGACGGCGCTTCGCGCCGACCATATTTTTGGCGGAAATTTGAATTCCGAATTTTGGCGGTGGGGGCGAGATTCGAACTCGCGATGCCCTTTCGGACATAACAGTTTTCAAGACTGTCTCCTTAAACCACTCGGACACCCCACCATAAAATTAACTTGTGACTAATAACTATAAACTGAAAACTAATAACATTTATCTAACTGCCAGCCCGATTATTTGTTATAAGTTATTAGTTATTTAGTTAATTTAGTGGACCTAGGCAGAATCGGACTGCCGTCTCCTCATTGCAAATGAGGTGTTCTACCACTTAACTATAGGCCCGCGAAAAATACTTGAGCTTTTTTACAAAAAAAGGAAATATATTTTTCAGCGCCCCGCCAATCGGCGGAGGCATAAAATTTCCTTTTTTGTGGACCCAAGGGGAATCGAACCCCTTCTATCTGACTGCCAGCCAGATGTTCTACCGTTAAACTACAGGCCCAATACAAACTTGAATTATTGTAATAAAATAAGGTCAATCTTGCAACTAATTACTAATAACTATAAACTGATAATTGGTAATTAAGGGTATAAATGTCCCCGTAGTTTAACGGATAAAACGCGGCCCTGCGAAGGCTGAAACTAGAGGTTCAATTCCTCTCGGGGACACATTTTTTTAAATAATTATTAAAATAAGGAAGCGTGCCAGAGCGGTTGAATGGGCCACACTCGAAATGTGGTATGCCCGAAAGGGCATCGAAGGTTCAAATCCTTCCGCTTCCGCAATGAACGAAGTGAATATGGAACAAGCGAGTAAACTGCTTTACTCGCGTAAGGATTTGAAGGGCACAGGTATATGTCGCTAGTAAGCGACATACCGAGCAGCGGCCTGCGAGTTTACCAAGCGACGGCGAGGTAAAACTTGTAGGTAAATCCTCCCGCTTCCGCCAAAGTTCAAATGTATTTTGAAAGCAACCCCAAAGAAAAATGTCTCTTGCTTTTTTGATTTGGCGGGAGTGAAATTTTTATTTGGTGTTTTTATTCACATCGCCCCTATGCTAAAAAAGACCATACAAAAAAACTTCTAATTTGGATATCTCTTTCGTAATATGAACGCGGTAGTAAAGAATAGAATCCCAATCAAAAATAGCCCTCCATACAAAACTAATTGAAACGGGCCACTACCAAAATGACTATATGGAAAAGGTCCACTAATAATCCAAAGGTAACGATTATAATCACCATATATCCACCAATATAAAAGAAGCGGACTAAAAATAAATATGATTCCCGTACCAGATAGAATAGATAACATGATATTGAATAAAATTTTAACGAGTTTCTCTTTCATATAAACATCTTACCGAAATTTGATAATTTGTTCAACATAAAAAACCGCTAAGCGGCTTTTTATGTCCTGAACTTTTAAATTTAGTATGTCCAACTCAGACCAGTTGGTGCGGTGAATGTTGCCATTGATTCTGTTGTGGCATCAGCAAAAACGCACCATGTGGAGTAGCACCAACTCGGGTATCGATGCCCTTTCTGCCCTTTAATTCTTACGGTTGCGCTTGAAGCAGAACCAGCCGACAGCGACATGTAGGTGTAATACTGAGTATATGTCTGAAGCGATGCACCAGTAAACGTTCCGATGGTAAAGTTATCAATACTATCGGAGAATGGCGTGTCATAATACGCCGATGGCATATTACTACTCCAGTATCCAGCGTAGTTAGCAAAATTTTTATCGTACACCTGCGTTTCATGTTCGTATGTATCAGCACTACCATAACTGCTTATATTGTTGAAGTAAAATGTCTGATATGTATACGACTGATTAACATCTGAGCCACCTGCATACGGCACCCAAAGTTCGTGCCAGTATGATGCTTCGGCTATTTTAATTAATTTTGTGACACCATAACTAAGAGCACTTTGTAATTTTACACTAACCTTCTGACCAATACTCTGTTTTGGTAGTACATTCTTGATAAATCCCGCTCTTTTTAGTCCATCAAGAGATTGCTCATCATCCGTTTCGATCAAGTCAACTTTAAGTCCACCTGTGTTTGTTTGAGATCGCGCAGTAATTAGTTGATTACGAAGAACTGATAATCTCTGTAGGGTCTCTGTATCCGTAGCTTCGCTAATATCCTTTTCTGTTTTAGCAATAGCTGTTGCGAGAAACGCGGTGTGTGCATTCCGGAAATTATTTACGGTATTATCAATGGTTTTTCCTGATTGCACAGTATACCCACCTTGAATATCACCTTGTATGTAATGTGGCTCAGAAATTTTTACTCCGTATAATTTTACTACACTTGCAAGATCAGAAAGAGATATGGGTGCATTAAGCGTTGCTTTTACTGTCTGGTTTGATGCGGCAGCTGAAACTTTTCCATTGGCAAAGAATAGAACGCCAATAACTGCCGCAACAACGAACGATAACATTCCAAAGAGAAAAATTTTCTTGTGTGCAGACAAAGATAAATAGTTGTTCATATTTTTAATGATTAATTAATTTTACAATTATTTGTTCAATCTTTATCATATTTTAGCATATCCACATTTGATTTAGCATAGGGGCGATGTGAATAAATATATCCGTGTCGTTCAGGCGTATGAGGAGCCCAGCCACCTGCCTAGAAACTTCTGGGGCAAAACACCAAAGAAAAATGTCCTTTCCCTTTTCAAGAAAGATTTCACTCCCGCCAAATCAAAAAAGCAAGAGACATTTTTCTTTGGGGTTGCCGAGAGAAGCGAGGCAGTGGCGGAACGATGCGAGCGCACGATTCAATCCAGAGCCACCACGCGCTCCGCGTGTGCGATTAGTCGGCATCAGGGTTGTTTTCAAAATACATTAGAACTTTGTTTAATACACACCGCACATAAAAAAATATCCATTTTAATGGATATTTTTTTACTAAGGTTAAAATAAAAATCCGCCCCTCACCCCGCAAGACAACTATTATAATATCTTTAACCTGCAGTCCTCACAACTGCAAATCAAAATAATTGTCATACTGGGCAGGCAGGCGGATTTTTAATTTCACGGAAAGTTTAATCCCGTTCGTGCCTACAAGAATATTTTTTAAATACTCAAGGCAACATATAAATTATATAACCAAAATCAACAAATGCAAATGCCAGTTATCCACATTTAATCCTTTCTTGCTAAATCTCCTTCACCCTCTCCACTAGCTGACGTATACAGGAAAGGGGTAAAACTATATCCCCGCTTTCGTTCGCCAATCAGCGAACTGCTTCGGGGCACTGAAATTTGTAGCTTAAATTTTTATGCTTCGCTTAAAATTTCAGACAAATTTCGTGCAGCCCCACGGGGAATCGAACCCCGATTTTAGCGATGAGAACGCCATGTCCTAACCGTTAGACGATAGGGCCGAAGAGCTTTTGTTCTTACAAAAGCAATTTTTAATTATCAATTTCCAATTTTAAATGAATTTTTAATGTTTTAATTTCCGCCTATTTATAAATTGATTCATTTAATTGAAATTTTAAATTCTAAATTATTTCTATCACATCTTCTTGATTTCATCAACAATTTTGTCCAGTGCAATTCCTCTTGATGCTTTTATCAAAATCAGATCCCCTTTTTTAATCATTAACTGCACAGGCTCAAGCGCTTCGCCAAAAACATCAAAAGAGAAAATATTTTCATTATCTATAAATTTTCCATTACCAGTTTCTTTGGCTTTAGCAGCAATAAATTTTGCCCTTGAACCGACAGTTATCAAAATATCCGCAATTTCCCCTGCCATCTTTCCAATATTTTCATGCGCATCCACTGAATACTGCCCAAGTTCCAACATGTCACCCAAAACAGCAATTTTTCTCCCACTAACCTTTAAATCTTTTAAAGTGGATAACGCTTCTGCCATGGATAACGGAGATGCGTTATAGCTGTCATCAATTATCCATGTTTCCTTAATTCCCTGAATCAGATTCATTCTTCTTTTTTCAGGAACATAATATTTTTCAATCAACCCCGCTATTTCAACAAGATTCAAATTATAAATAACACCGACCGCAAAAGCAGCGCCAACTGCATACGCCTGTGGCCTGCCAAAAACATTTTTTATAGTGACGGGAATAATATTCCCTTGATATTGGATTTTGAAAAATATTCCTTCCGGCCTGTCGTTTTCAGAACGATTTTCAAAGCTGGAAATTTTTACGTCAGCCCCTTCGTTAAAACCAAATGTAATAACCTGAGCTTTTGCCCTTTCCCTTAAATTCATCACCATTTCGTCATCAAAATTAAGCACTGCCCATCCATTTACAGGCAAGGTATCAATTAACTTGAATTTTTCCTTGGCAACTTCTTCAACACCTTCATAAAACTCAACATGCACCGGTGTTTCTCCAATTGCGCTAATAACACCAATTTTAGGTCTGGCAATTTTTAAAAGCTTTTTAATATCTCCGGGCCTGTCAGCGCCATATTCCAAAACCAGAATTTTGGGGATTTTTTTAATTTGCGCAAAGATAATTTTACAATATCCCGCAAGAATTGCCCTTAGCCAAAAAAATATTTTCCCAATTTTGTTTGTTCCGGCAGGCTGGCTTCTTGAAACAATTTTTAATGTCTCATATTTCCAATCATTTATTATATTAAGAGACAAACCAAGCTCATTATTCAAATTGCCTTTTGACTTGGAGGCAACTTTATTTTGAGCAAATGAAAATTTTAAAGTGCTTGAATTTGCCAGAACTGAATAAATAGCCTCCTTTGCGGAGGTTTTACCTGCGCTACCGGTTATACCAACAATATCCGGCTGGAATTTGGCGATAATTCGCTGTGCCAAATATTCCATTAAATTTTGCAAAATTTTAACCATGGTTGTTTAATTTAGATCCTGAAATAATCCGCCAGCTGGCGGACAGGATGACACCCTGGATTCCCTCCGCCAGCTGGCGGATGCGCGGGAATGACATTCTGTTACATTTTGAATTTTAAACTGTAATTTTAATTTTTGATTTTTTAATTTTGATTTTGATTTTTACAGGTTGTCCGGCGCAACATTATAATAATTTAATATAAATTCAGCCAATTGCCTAAAAGCCGGCACAACCGTTGTTCCTGCAAGCGGAGCATCCTTTGGTTTGTCCAATTTAATTAAAATAATAAACTTGGGTTCAAATGCCGGCGCCCAGCCTATAAATGTGTTTACAACCTGGTCCGTATAACCGCCATTTTTAAAATCAGGAATATACGCTGTTCCGGTTTTTCCGGCAACATTATAATTTGGAATATCTGCCAGCACATTTTTCTTAACCGCAGATACCATCATTTGCGTAACTTTTTTAGAAGTGTCTTCGGAAATAACCCTTCTGATAACTTCCGGCTTTTCAATATTAGTTATTAATGGTCTCATTAATACACCACCATTTGCGATGGCGCTGGCCGCGTTAATCATTTCCATTGGCGTAACTGCCACACCTTGTCCATAAGATGCTGTGGCGTAGTTAATATCTTTTCCATTTGTAAGCTGAGACAGATTGCCTTTTAATTCACCAGGCAATTTAACTCCGGTCAAATCAGCAAGCCCAAATTTATACATATAGTCTTTAAATATGCTATGACCAGTCTGTTGCTCGGCAAAAATTGTTCCCGTATTGATTGACTGCTCAATAACATTAGTCATTGAAAGCTTGCCATGCGCCTTATGATCCCAGTTCATAACTTTCCTGCCGTTAATAATGTCATATCCTTTATCAACGTATATGGTGTCGGGTGTTATCTTCCCGCTATCTATCCCGGCAGCCATTGTAAGAATTTTAAAAACAGAACCCGGTTCATAAACCGCCTGGACTGTTGGATTTAATAAATTTTTTATTTCAAATTTTGAATAATTATTTGGGTCAAAATCCGGAAAGCTTGCCATGGTAAGAATTTTTCCTGTCTTTGGATCTTGAACAATAACACTCCCGCCAACAGCTCCCTTATCAGTGACCAATTTCTTTAGTATTTCTTCCGCCTGTGCCTGAATATTTCTATCAATGGTAAGAGTAATATCTTTACCATCCGATGACGCTGTAACCTTATCGCCTTTAATATCGGCATTGGTTCCGGCCAAATCATTTTCAAAAAATGATTCAATTCCATATCTTCCCTTCTCAGTTGAAAAATCTTTTGCCTCCGTATTATTTATCGGCGCAACGAATCCCAAAACCTGGCTCGCGACAGAACCAAATGGATATGAGCGGGAAATCTTATCCACAACATAAATTCCCTTAAGATTTAATTCTGAAACTTTTGTCGCATCATTGTCAGACGCTTTCGCTATTAACAGCTCATACAAATCATTTTGCTTGCTAAATTTTTTAGCAAGCTCATCTGTTGAAATATTCACAACTGGCGATAATTTTTCCGCGTATTCGCTGACACTTAAATCGCCTTTTTTCACCTGGTCCTGAATTTCCTTTGGCACCGCATAAATAAATGGAAATTCCTTGTTCATAGCGGCAGGAACAAGGTTATTATTCTTGTCAGTAAAAAAAATGCTGCCCCGACTTGAGGTCAGAATGCCACTAGCAAGTTGCTGGCTTTCAGCTTTGGCCTTATAAAATGAATTTTTGTTTACCTGGAGATTATAAAGTTGAAAAATTAGGGATAAATATAAAGGACTAAAAATAAAAATAATTGTTATAATTCTCCACTTTGACATAATTTTAGCCACTAGTTGTTAGCCAATAGTCACTAGTTTTACCCACACTAATCGCTAACCCCTAGTCCTTTTTTTTACCTCGCCAATCCGATTTCTTTTGATATATCCAAACTTGCTGTCTGCTGAATTTTTAAATACTTAGGATTTTTTTCAACAACGAGCGCGCTATTGGTGACAACTGCCAGTGTTTTTTCCTGACTGAACATTCCGTAAATGTTATTTTTCAACTCCGCATTTTTGACTTCGGCATCACGCAAAACTATTTTCTCTTTTTCTATATTGTGATTGATATTTACTGTCTGATTATAAACAAAAATTCCACTGATGGAAAGCATAATTAAAATAACAATCAGTGATGATATTAAAATTTTTGGGTTGCCATTGGTTTTTTGTATTTTGTTTTGGATTATGGTCATAATAAAAATTTAAAATGTAAATATCAAAGTGAAAAATGACAATGTAAAATTAAAAAATATTTTAGAGTGTCATTCTGAGCTTCGCGAAGAATCTAATTTTCATAAAGTTTATTGAGATCCTTCGGATTACCTCAGGATGACCCAGAAATATTAATTTTATAACTTTAAACTGTAATTTTGATTTTTGATTTTTTAACTTTACATTATTATAATTGCCCTTAACTTTGCCGACCGGCTTCTTGGATTTGATCTGATTTCTTCTTCTGAAGCTATAATTGGTTTTTTTGTCAAAATTTTTCCGCTTTTATTTTTCTCCATTTCCCTGAAATAATTTTTTACAATTCTGTCTTCCAATGAATGAAATGAGATTATTGCGACCCGTCCATTTGGTCTGATAATTTCAGACAAACTTTTTAAAACTGTTTCCAAATTTTCCAACTCCTTATTTACATAGATTCTTAATGCCTGGAAAACTCTGGTTGCGGGGTTAATTCGTCCTTTTTCATATCCCCTGCCAACCGCCATTTTTACCACTTCAACCAATCTGCCGGTTGTCATGATTCTTTCTTTTCTTCGTTCTTCAACAATCTTTTTGGCAATTTGTCTGGACATTCTTTCTTCTCCATATATGTAGAAAATATCAGCCAATTCTTTCTCGCTGTAAGAATTCACAATCTCTGCTGCAGCTTGTATTCGCTCCCTACTTTTCCCTCCGCCAGCTGGCGGATCATTTTCACTTACGTAATATCTCATATCAAGCGGCTCGTCTTTTTGAAAACTGAATCCCCTGTTTGATTCCAATTGAACCGACGAAAATCCCAAATCTATCAGCAGTCCGTCGGCTTTATCCAAATCATTTTTTTTTAAAATTTCAGCGGCACTGGCGTAATTTTCATTTACTAGAATAATATTTTTTTTACCGCTGAATTTTGTTTCCAGATTTTTAATATTTTCACTGTCCCAATCGATTGATAATAATTTTCCCTTTGCGCCGATTTTTTCCAAAATTTCAGCGCTATGTCCTCCGCTTCCCGCTGTTCCATCAATAATAAATTCTCCCGGTTTCGGATCTAAAACTTTTATAACTTCATTTAAAAGAACAGGAATATGGGTCATAATTTAAAATTTTTAATTATCAATTTAAAATGAATTTCCAATAAATTAATTTTAAAATTGAATCATTGATTGAAAATTGAAAATTAATTTTATATTCCCAGCTCGCCCAGCTTCTCAGCTATTTCATCCGACTCGCTTTCCGTCTTTGTCTTGTATTCATTCCATTTGTCCTTATCCCAAATTTCCATCCTGTTATAAATTCCCGCAACAACAATTTCTTTTTTTAATCCCGCATATTCGCGCAAATAATCCGGGATTAAAATTCTTCCCTGCTTGTCCAACTCAGCATCCATTGCGCCGGCCAACATCAATCTTGAAAACGCCCTGGAATTTGCCTGCGCCATCGGCAATGCAATCAGTTTCTGCGCCAAAGTTTCCCACTCCTTATTTGTAAAAACAAAAAGACAATGATCAAGACCTCTTGTGATAATCGCTCCGCCGGAAACTTTATCCCTGAATTTAACCGGAATTGCGATTCTTCCTTTGACATCTAAGTTGTGTGTAAATTCTCCGATGAACATGTCTTTAAATAATTTTTAATTTAGAATTTTCAATTTAAAATGAATTTTAAATTTTTTAATTTTCAAATCTACAGTGAGAATATTTTTACAGCGAATGTGTCAAAAAACTTGCTAAAAATTAGTGCAGTGAGTAGAAAATTTATTGGGTACCCGCTAACGAAGTGTGCAGGGTGATAAATTTTCGTTTACGAACAAGCTAATTTTAAAGTTTTTTGATTATGAGCGAGAAAATATTTGAGCTGACTTATCCCCCACATTGGGTACTTATCCCCATAGTTATCCACATTTCCCCACTTCCCCTTAATTTTGCACCACAAATGCATCTAAATCAAGCCCCTTCCTGTCCTTCTGAAAACAAGTAAAAAACCCTGTAAATACAGGGTTTTTTACTTGTTATTTAATGGTTATTTTGAGTTATCCCCAAAGCACTTTTTAATTCGTAAAATTGAGTTGTCCAGATGTAAAAACTTTTTTAGTCTGTTCTAATTTATTATTTTCAATATTCTCCCACATCTGTTCATATTCAGAGTCAGATTTTTGATTTAAAATACTAATTTTTTTGGCGGATTCAACATAGCCTGAAAGAGCCTCAAACAAAAGTAACATTGCCTCCTGCGGAGTACTGCCTTCTTCAACAATATTAAATTCCAACCCGGCTGCATACCAGACACCATCTTCCTTAAAAACAATGTACCTAACAGAGCCTTTTTGGAGGGTATTCTTATATTTTTTCATATTATTATAATATCACTGTGAAAAAACTTAATCAATAAAAATTTGTGTTACTGGACTCGGCTACAAGTTTTGTTTCGCCGTCGCTCAACAAACTCGCAGCCCGCTGCTCGGCATGTCGTCTGCTGACGACATATGCCTTTGCCCTTCAAGTCCTCACGCAAATCAAGCAGTTGATTTGCTTTGTTCCCCTGTTCACTTCGTTCTCTGTGGGCCCAAGAGGACTCGAACCTCTGACCTTTGCAATGTGAATGCAACGCTCTAACCAGCTGAGCTATGAGCCCGTTATTTGCTAACTATAAATAAAAAACACCCGTATTTCAACGGGTGTTTTTTATTTGAGATTCTTCGTCCGCCGCGGCGGACTCAGAATGACAAATGTAAATCCTCCTTACCCCGCCGTGGCGGGGCAAAAGAGATTATTGCAATTCAACTACTGCTCCGGCTGCTTCCAATTTCTTTTTCATTTCATCTGCATCTTCTTTCTTCAAACCTTCTTTGACGGCTTTTGGAGCTCCTTCAACCAAGTCTTTGGATTCTTTCAAACCCAAGCCTGTGATTTCCTTAATGATTTTAATAACGTTGATTTTTTGTTCTCCACCAGCTTTCAAGATAACATTGAAAGTTGATTTTTCTTCAGCAACTGCTGCTGCGCCTCCTGCGGCTGCGGCTGGCATAGCGGCTGAAACTCCAAATTTTTCTTCCAAAGTTTTTACCAAGTCTGCCAATTCAATGACAGTCATTTTTTCTATTTCTTCGATTATTTTGTTAAATTTTTCCATAGTATTTTAATTATTTATTATTTTATTTAGTTTCCATTTTCGACTTTTGATCTAACACATACAAAAACATTTTCATCGGAGCCTGCAACATACCAAGCAATTGTGACAACAAGATTTCTCTTGATGGCAATTGTCCAATTCTCTTGACCATTACATCATCCAAAAAAACTTTATTTGCCAAATCGTACGCTCCGAGAATCTTAAATCCTTTCTTTTCTGTTGTTTTAAAGAACTTGTAAATCGGTGATGCAACATCTGAAATGTCCTTTGAAGAAAAGATGGTTGCCAATTGCTCATCAAATTGTTCAGGATTGAAATCAACCTTGTTCTTTTCCAAAGCAACGCGCAATAACTTTTTCTTAAAGACTTTTGTTTTAACATCCAAAGCCCTCAGGCTTTTTCTCAAAACTTTCATGTCTTCAACACCGGTTCCGGTAAAGTCCACAAAAAACAGGTTCTGACTCCCTTCAACCAGTTTCTGGGCTTCTTTTACAGCCTCATTTTTTTGTTGTTTAGTCTTCACGTTTCAAATTAAAAATGTAAATATCAAAATGGAAAATGACAGTTTAAAATCTTAAAATTAAATAATTTCAAAATTAACTTTATCACTTTACATTGTCATTTTGATTTTTGATTTTTTAACTTTACATTTATTACGACCTTTGGTCTTGCCGCGACAATAAAAAAACCGCGGCCAAAACCGCAGAATTCAAGACAAAAGGCTAAAAGCCCTATATCCTCAGCAGGAAATTATATCGCTTTCGCGAACACCCACTTTCTACGGAATTTAATTAAGATTAACAAATAACGTAAAAAAGTCAACTTTATGTTGCTAGCTCCCTATTGCTATATCCCTTATCTTTCATCTTAAAATACACCTCGAGCAATACCTTTACTCGCAGATTTTTATCAATAATCCCCTTACTGCCGATAATTTCCGCTTCTGAACTATATCCACATTCTTTAATAGCTTCATCCAAATCCTCAGCAATTTTTTTATTATATTCAAACCTTTCCTTGTCCTTTGAGCTTTCATATTCATTAAGTTTCAAATCACGATAGTAGCCTCCCGGAAACCAACAAAGAAAATTGCCAAGAAGTTTTATAGTTTTATTTTCCAAACTTGACCCACTTAATTTACTATCAACTCTTTCAACGGCAGCCTTAACTCCGCCGGCTTTCAGCAAACTCACTGTGTCTATTTTTTCAAAATCTTTTTTGATTACTTATTTTTTGACATTCTTGTATTCTTCAAATTCAGCATCAAATCTACTTTGCAACTCACCCAAATTTAAAATTGGTTCCTCGTCTTTTTTTAATTGTTCCTTCCATTGCATAAAAATATTGTACCAGACAAAATATCAAACTTACAGTCACACAAAAAACAGGCAAATCAGTTATGATTCACCTGTCATTTTCCTTCTTTATTGACAAAACTTTCAATCTTTCTAATCAGCTTGATGCCAACGTCAATTAATTTATTTTCAATCTTTTTCTTACTGATAAAAAGCAAGGCGGTATATACAACAAATTGAGGTTTTGCCTCCAGTTTGCAGTAAATGATTGTCCTACCGTCTGAATCTTCAACAACTTCAATACACATGACACTTGATCCAAAATTAATCTGTTCAGGAACTTTTATTTCAATAACATTGTCTCCATTTTCCGGAACAACATTTTGATTTGCCTCCATACAAATACCAAAGAGACACATCTCAATTGTTCTAATATTTTTTAACAAACCATTATTACGTTTTTCAACAACTTCAACTTTTTTTACAATACGACTCAAAGTCTTCAGCTTTTCCGAATCATTAAATATTTCCATAGCTTGAGCTTTTTTATACTAACCCTGATTTTCAAATTTATGAAATATACCCCGTCTCTTATTTCAACTCCAGATGAAATCAACTCTCCAGAAAACGCTTTCAACGGAAAAACCAAGAAGATAGCCAGTACAACAATCAAAGCTCTCATCTCAAATCACCTCTTTTCTATAATTTAGATGTGAAACAACTGAGTTTATTATACCACATACAATATTTTGCGATCGCGCGATATCGTATCAGGTTATCCACATTTCAATGGCGGATATTTTTCTAAATTTCTGATCTAATTTCGCTTAAAATTTCATCCGGTAAAGATTCTCCCGGTTTCGTCATTCCCGGATAGCGCCAGGCGGATATTATTTTGCGTTCTTTTTTGTCTTCCTCCACCATGACCCAAATTTCCTGAGTCCAAAATTCTCTCCTTTTACCATTTTCCCCGCTTTCCCTTTCCCCATTGTCCATTGCCCATTTAACCGCCACGGGTTGCATCATGGCTATTGTTTCCGGCGCAATTCCGGTCTCAATTCTTTTTGGAGAAATTAAAACTCGCCTCACTCTCTGTTCTGATAACCGGTAAAAATTCATCTTTGCTTTTGCGTGTGATGTCCAGCGCAAAGGCTTTTGTTTTCCACTATATATAGGCATTTATATATATTATAATACAAACATATAAAAACGTAAGTACACTTTGAATTACGAAAAGACTAAAAAGATTTAGATCCCGAAATAAATTTGGGATGACAAATTAATAGATAATTTCTTAATTCACAGTAATATATAAAAACTAAAATGAATAAACTAAAATCACTTACTGCCCCGATTATATTAATATTAATTATATTGGCTTCTTTTGCTTTGATGTTTAACGCATCATCACAAGAGTCGGCGATTATGGATGAACTGGCTCATATTCCGGCCGGTTATGGATATGATAAATATTTTGATTACAGATTAAACCCGGAACATCCTCCACTTGTAAAAGCTTTGGCTGCCTTGCCTTTGATTTTCCAAAATCTTAGCTTTCCAACAAACAGCCAGTATTGGCAAAAGGATGTTAACGGTCAATGGGCTGCGGGGACACAATTTCTTTATGAATCAGGAAATAATGCGGATAAAATAATTGACTGGGCGCGCGTTTTCCCGATGATTCTGACTATTGTATTAATTTTGTTCGTTTACATCTGGGCAAATGAACTTTTAGGAAAATGGTGGGCATTTTTACCAACACTTTTAGTTGCATTCTCGCCAACTTTTTTGGCTCAAGGGCATTATGTGACAACAGATATCGGGGCAACGCTGGGAATATTCACTTCAATTTATTATTTCTCAAAATTCATTAATGAAAAATCAGGAAAATATCTGGCTTTTTCCGGAATTGCATTTGGACTTGCGCAACTTATGAAGTTTTCAGCCGTACTGCTTATTCCCCTTTTTGGATTTTTAATTTTCATATATGCCATCTCAAAAGCCAGAAATTATGACCTTGGTTTTGGCGCAAAACTATTGGGCTTTGTAAAAGAATTTTTTAAATATCTCGGCTATCTTATTGCAATTTTTACAATTGGATATTTGGTTGTATACGCGGTTTATTTCCTATTCACAATTAATTATCCAATTGAAAAACAAGTTTCTGATACAACTTTTACTTTAACATCTTTTGGCAAAGGGCCTGATCAAAATTTCCAATCATGCAAAATTAAGTCCCTAGACCCGATGACATGTTTGGCTGACGCGGACATTTGGATGGCAGGCAATAAAGTTTTTCGCCCAATTGGAGAATATTTACTCGGAGTGCTGATGGTATTACAAAGAGCGTCTGGCGGGAACACTTCATACTTTTTAGGAGAAGTTTCAAATACCGGCTGGTGGTATTACTTCCCTGTTGTCTTTGCATTAAAAGAGCCAATTCCTTCATTGCTATTAATCACACTGACATTTTTAATCGCGGGATTTAAGTTTTTGAGAAACCCGGACAACATCAGCATAAAAAGACGATTTTTCAATTATCTGGAGTTAAATTTTGCCGAGTTTTCAATGTTTTCTTTTGTCTTTCTTTATTGGGCTTATAGTATTAAAAGCCCGCTAAATATCGGAGTCAGGCACGTTTTACCGACTCTTCCATTAATTTATATTCTTTCATCCGGGACAATTAAAAACTGGGTCAGGCACAAAATAACATTGTCAGACAATTTCATTAAAAATACACTATACACCACAACAAATATAATAAAAATTTCCGTTAAAACGGCATTAATATTTATTCTCG
>Ga0184631_10000112_pt1 | contig 14676 bp, 14 predicted proteins | sample PLM4_90_b1_FD_133160 | JGI IMG/M metagenome (GOLD analysis project Ga0184631, IMG submission 133160) | Groundwater sediment microbial communities from an aquifer in East River, Colorado, USA - PLM4_90_b1 | ecosystem: Environmental > Terrestrial > Soil > Riparian zone | place: USA: East River... | reverse complement strand
CGCGGGATGGATGGCAGGCCAGGGAATGGATGTCGTCGTATTGGATGGAGCCAATCGTTTCGACCCTTATGTGGTCTCCTCTTTTGCAAAGAAAGCGTCGATCCCTCCGGAGAGCCTTCTCAAGAGAATCCGAATCGCAAGGGCCTTCACCTGTTATCAGATGGCGACCATGATCGGGGAGAGGTTACCGTCCTTGCTCAGTCAAGAAGAGGCGATCAGCCAGACGCACAAACCATGGGTGATCCTTCTGGGACCGATCACTACTTTTCTAGATGAGGATGTGCCGGAAAGAGAGACCAAGCCTCTCTTCGAGAGGATGTTGAGAAAGATGGAGGAGATGGCGATGGATAGAGTTTCTTTCTTTCTATTCCAGCCAAATCCTCCCTTTACGAAAGTCGGTACGACTCGAAACCGAGGGGGGTCAGGGGGATTAGTGAATTCCAAGAGAGCCTTTCTTGCGAGAAGACTCTTCCAGATCTCCACCCTGGTCTGGAGAATACACTGGGAAGAAGAAGGAGCGAAGTTGGTTCTGGAAAAGTCACCTTCTCTTCCTACTAAATCCAACCTATTCCCCTCCCCCTTGATGGGGGAGGGTGCGGGTGGGGGTGGGCGCGTGTTGTCCCCCTCACCTCTATCCTCTCCCGCAAGAGGAGAGGAGGTATATAGAAAGAGAGAATTAAAAGATGGGTAGAACCGTTCTTCCTTTTAGTCAGGTTCTCGAGAAGGAAGTTCAAGAATGGAGGAAGTTTCGGCGGGGACTGAGAAAAGAGGATCAGCAATTCCTCGACCGTCTCTTCGAAGAGGCAAGGCTTCATGTGCAGGCCGGGGTCTATGCTTCGAGGCCCTGGCCTTTTGAGACGATCCTGATCTCCATCCTTCTCGAGCACGAGAAAGTCTTAGTCGAATTGAGATCGAAGATAAGGGCCTTGGAAGAGAAAGAAGGAAGTCAGTTGCAGGAGGAGCGTTGCACTTAAGGATCACTCCCGCCTGCGCGAAGTCCCGTTTACGGGACGCAGGCGGGTCGTTTGAGGTAAAAGATTTTGCCTCTTACCTCAAGCATAGCCTTTTTTTTGGCGAAGCGATCCTCTGTCCTCCAACGGTGATTTTATGGAGATTCAGGGATGGCTTTTTGATCTCTATTCCCTACAGTCTTCGATGATCCTTTGGGTCAAGGATGAGGATGGTTTGCTCCATCGATTCGAAGAACCTTTCCGGCCTCGATTTTATGCACAGGGGAAGAAGAGGGATCTTCTCACCCTGTTCGATGCTCTCCAAAAGGGGCGATGGGCTACAGCCTACCGGTGGACCAGAAAGAGGGAATTCTGGAGCGGAGATCAAGTAGAAGTGATGGAGATCGAGACGGGAGATCCGGGGCGTTATGCCCAACTCTCCCGAGTTCTCCCTCAATGGGAAGAGAGCATCACCTTCTACAATTGTGACATCCCTTCGCCTCAAACCTACCTTTATGAAAAGAGGGTTTTCCCGACAGGCCGATGTATCATTGAGGCCGAGGGAAGCCGAATCTTTGAGATTCACCCCGATCCATCCGAATCCATATGGATGGATGATGGAGACCTTCCTGACCTCCGAGTCATGGAACTTTATGCCCTGAACCAGAACGGTTCAGGGAAGGTTCTCGTCCTGGAGTGCGAAGGATACCGGATGGAGATGGAGAACGTGGATCTTGGGGAGATTGCGAAATTCCTCGGACACTTCGACCCCGATGTCATTCTAAGCGACGATGGAGATGCCCACCTCTTACCCTTTCTTTTTTCATTGGAGAGAAAGTGGAAGATCTCTATTCCCTGGGATCGGGAACCTTATCCTCTGAAGAGAGCGATCAATCCAAAAGGCCGTTCTTACTTCTCCTACGGTCGAACTTATTACCAGGCTCCTGCCCATCTCTTCCTCGGAAGATGGCACATCGACCGTCGGAACTCCTTCATCTATGGAGAATCGGGAATAGAGGGAGTAATCGAGCTGGCGCGATTGGCTAAGATTCCAGTTCAACGGATGGCCCGCACCTCTCCTGGAACAGCCATCACCTCGATGCAACTCGACAGGGCTTTTCAGGATGGCATCCTCATCCCCTGGAGAAAAGGGGAGCCAGAACGATTTAAGACGGCGTGGGATCTACTCGTTTCAGACAAGGGAGGCCTTGTCTTTCAACCGAAATTGGGAATCTTCGAGGATGTGGCAGAGATCGACTTCGCGTCGATGTATCCAACGATCATGGCTATTCACAATATCTCTCCGGAGACGGTGCTCTGTGGATGCTGTCAGAACCAAAGGGTTCCAGAAGCTGGCTATGCCATCTGTGAGAGAAGAGAAGGGATTGTTCCAAGAACACTTAGGCCTATCTTAACAAGAAGGGCCTGGCTGAAAAAGAGGGTGAAAGAATTAGAGTTCGGAGTTCAGAGTTCGGAGTTCGGAGTAAAAAAAGAAGATACAGAAGATTGCGGAATGCGCCCTGAACCATGTAAGGTTCAGGGCGGCCATGCACCCGGCGTGGTCCATGGCGGAGCACCCCCAACCCCACCCTCTCCCCTGGGGGGAGAGGGTAAAGGTGAGGGGGAAGATGTTGCTTTGGAAGTTAGGAAGAAGAAGCGAGAGACCTACAACAAGAAGCAGACTGCACTCAAGTGGATGCTTGTGACGTGCTTTGGATATTTAGGTTATCGAAATGCCCGTTTTGGAAGAATTGAGGCTCATGAGGCGGTCACCGCCTTTGGAAGAGAGAAACTCCTTCAAGCCAAGGAGATATGTGAGGAAGAGGGGTTCGAACTTCTCCATGGCATCACCGATTCCCTCTGGATCCGTAAAAGGGATTTAAGAGAAGAAGAGGTCCTTGAGCTCTGTCAAAAAATCAGCCAAGCGACTGGGATCACCATGAGTCTTGAAGGAGTTTATCGATGGATGCTCTTTCTTCCTTCGAAGGAGAATCCGGAGAGTCCGGTGGCGAACCGCTATTTCGGCCTCTTCAAAAATGGAAAGATCAAAGCAAGAGGATTGGCATTTCGAAGAGGCGATATGCCTCCTCTGATTCAGGAGGCTCAGCTTCGGATGCTTGAGGTCCTGGGAGAGGCAAAAGATGTGAATGATTATCGGTCAAAAATTCCTAAAATTTTAGATCTTTTCCTCGAATATAGTCTGATGTTAAAGGAAGGACAGACGAGGCAAGAGGACTTGGTCATCCGAAAGAGGATTTCTCAGGAGCCGAATGCTTATAAGGTGGATAGCCTCACTGCCCTTGCCGCCCAACAGTTAGAGGACTTTGGAATTCCGATCCATCCTGGAGAGAAGGTAAAGTACGTGATCAAAGATGCCCTGGCGAAGGATAAAGGAGAAAGGGTGAGGGCTTTTCCTTTGGTGGGACCAGACGATACCTACGACGTCAAAAAATATCTGGAGCTCCTCACCAAAGCAACGGAAGAAATATTGATTCATTTGGGATACGATGTAAAACGCCTGGAAGAGGAATTGAAAGGGGTCCAGGGGTCCAGGGTTCAAGGGGCCGAGGAGTCGAACCTGTCTGCCAGTGGACAGGCACGACGGGAGAAGGCAAGGGTGAGGGTGAAGTGAGTGAAACCCAATTGACATATTCTAGCGCTGTGGTATTTTGTGTAAAAAAATACATCTTGCATTCATTTTCTCTTCCCCTAGAGTTATGTGTTAGGGGGGCAAATAGCAATAAGCAAATCTGACCCCCGATCTCTTTGCCTGACGGAGGGAAATTGTGATCTCCAACGATGCATCGATACCCCTAAATGAGACGTTGCAAACCATCAAGAATCGACGTAGCATCAGACTATTTAGCAAACAGGATGTGCCTGACTATCATATAAACGCGGTACTGCAGGCAGCAAATGAAGCGCCTTCTGCTCACAATCTACAATCATGGAGATTTATAGTTCTGAGAGATAAAAAGAAGCAGGGATTAGGTCATCTTGTTACCTCCAAATCGAGTGAATTTCCACGCCCATCTTCTGTACTGCTTCGCATGGCCGCAAGAAGCATCCTTGGGGCTCCGGTCGTTATTGCAATAGTCAATACCGGTGATCTGATCAAACATGGGACGGAGCTTTTCAAAGTCGAAAAGCAAATGGCGCAGGATTTTTTCCGAACCATGGAAATACAGAGTTCGGCTGCAGCGGTCGAGAATTTGCTCATCGCAGCAACGTCACTTGGACTTGCAACCGTATGGTTGGGAATCCTCTTCTTGATCAAAGACGATGTCCTGGAATTTCTTGAAGAATCGAGGGGAGAGTTCATGGCTGTGGTTCCTTTGGGCTATGCTGCAACGACAGGTAAAGGACCGCAAAAACGGTCTTTGGAGATGACGGTTAGATATTTGGATTAGCTAAAAGGAAGTTCTTTGATAATAAATAAGATCCGGGAGGGAATAGACCTATGCTCTATGGTGTGAAATGTCCGAAATGCGGCCTGATTCAGTTGTCCCAGGAGCGTTGTAAATCCTGTGGCACCGTTCTGGAAACCCAGACACAGCCTTCGATTCCGAAACGAGCCCGGGTAACAACTCCGAAGATTTCACCAACACCGATTGAACCATCTCCTGACCAGGAGAAACCTTCCCAGGCCGAGGAAGGAGGAGACGAAAATCATCCCCTTGCCTTTTATGGGACTGGAGGAGACCTCTTTGGAATTCAAATGGTGAATATGCTCCTGACGATTGTCACACTTGGAGTATACTACTTCTGGGGAAAAGTGAAGGTCCGTCGGTATATTTTGAGTGAAACAGAGTTCGAAGGAGACCGTTTTGCTTACCACGGGACAGGAAAGGAGTTACTTCTTGGATTTTTGAAGGCATCGGTGTTGTTTTTCATCCCGTTGATTCTTTTAGATGTCGTGCCGGACATTATCGGATCAACGGTTGTGAAGATCATCGCCGTCATCTTGACCTATCTGCTTCTTATTTTGTTTATCCCTTATGCAATGGTGGGTGCCCGTCGTTACCGCCTCAGCCGAACCTCGTGGCGTGGGATCCGTTTTTCCTTCCGTGGTAAAACGTGGGAGTTTATGAAACTCTTCATGTGGGGTTCCTTCTTAACAACGATTACCTTAGGTCTTTACTATCCCATATTTGAAACACGTCGATATGGCTTTTTGATCTCCCATTCCTATTTCGGCAACCAAAAATTTAATTTCAAAGGGACCGGGCGAGAACTTTTTGGTCCCTATTTGCTTGCTTTGTTGTTAGTCCTTCCGACACTGGGCCTGTACTGGTTCTGGTTTCTTGCAAGAAAGCAACGTTACTTCTGGGAACATACCTCCTTTGATACCCTCCGTTTTCGTTCAACTGTCACGGGCAGATCCCTCCTCAATCTTGTGATAGGAAATTTTATCCTGATGATCATCACCTTGGGCGTGGCTTTTCCTTGGATTTTAGTGCGAACGGTTCGATTTGCCTGCGACTACGTGGTCCCGGAAGGGCCCCTTGCTCTCGAAAAAATAAGGCAGGAAGCCCAGGCTGCATCGGCCACGGGGGAAGCCCTTGGGGGTTTCATGGACGCCGGCTTGGATTTCGGTTAGTAGAGGCATCCCAGACGGAATTATATCTAAAGCAAAACTCGTCTGTTTTCCAAAAACATTATGTGAATTGGGCATGTAATTGCATCCATTATTAAGAGAAAGAAAACGATGCGGACCTACGTAGAAGGGTACTACCTGGACGGCCAAACCGTCACCCGCCACCAGGTAACAGTACACCTGACACCGAATGGCTTGAAGATCATGATCGAAGGGGGCACCATGCTCTGGTGGCCCTTTGAAGAAATCCGTCAAAGCCCGCAAGCTTATTCCAAGGGACAGATTGGCCTTGAAAAGGGAGGGGGAATCCCTGAGACACTCCTCGTTCCGGGTCCCTTGTTTCTTCAAAGCCTGGAAGGGATAGCTCCGGAGATGGCGAAAAAGTTTCATGACACAACGCGCCGGAAGCATTGGGTTATGATCACACTTCTTTCGGCCCTTGGCATCGTGGCAGTATCAATCCTCCTTTATTTTTGGGGTATCCCAGCGATGGCCTCTCTGGTGGCATCCCATGTGCCCGTCTCATGGGAGGAACATCTCGGGCAGGCAGTTGTACAACACCTAGCTCCAACAGAAAAAAGATGCCTTGACCCGGCCGGCCATGAGATGATTGATAAGATTGTCCACCAACTCACTGCCTCGTATTCAAAAAATCCATACGCCATTCGTGTGATCGTGGTGAACGATCGGATGGTCAATGCCTTGGCGGCGCCAGGGGGATACATCATTATCTTTAATGGACTCATTAAGCACACCAGGACCACGGAAGAACTCGCCGGAGTCCTGGCCCACGAGATGCAACACATCTTCCATCGTCATGCCACCCGCGCATTGCTTCAACATGCTTCATCTGCGCTTCTTCTTGCCGCGATGCTCGGGGATGCAAGAGGAGCCACGTCTTTCGGGCTGGAAGGCGCGCGAATCCTCGGCATGTTACGTTATAGCCGGCAAAACGAAGAAGAGGCGGATAAGGAGGCAATACGGATGCTTGTGGCTTCGAGAATTGATCCCATGGGATTCGTCACCTTCTTCGAAGGAATCGAAAAAGAGAAGTCCTTGAAACTCCCAGCTTACCTATCCACACACCCTGAACTGGGAGGACGGATTGATCGTCTGAGACGCCTTGCTGGAGAGTCTCCGGTTCAATCTGCAAAACTACTGCCCGATGATAACTGGGAGGCATTTCAAGGGATGTGTAAGTAGAAAATAGCATCGCGAGGACATTGAACAGTATCTCTCTCTTCCTTGCCCGAACGATAAAAGGAGAGATTCTGTCTAAACCTTCGTCAATCTTTCCTCATCGACACCCAAAACCTTATGATTCCCCAATAATTATCTGGTTTCGGGATAAAGATTCAACTTGACGGAATCCTTGTCTGAGGTTATGAAGTATGGAAAATTAAGGAGGGATCCTTGGTTTCAGAGATTACTCAGTGGATCATGGAGTTGATGAGGACCCATGGCCAGCTCTCGGTCTTCATCGGTGTGATGATCGAGCAGATCATCGTCCCCATTCCATCTCCCATGATCATTATGGGTGCAGGGGCTATTCTCATCTCGCCCGGACTTTCTATTCCCAAGGCCTTCATTCAAATTCTGTGGATCATCGTCCTTCCCGGGACGATCGCTTCTACATTGGGTTCTTATATTGGATACCTCAGCAGTTTCTATGGAGGGAAGGCACTGGTCGTTCGGTTCCAGCGTTTTTTGGGTGTGGATTGGAATCAGATAGAAAATTTAGAAAAACGTTTCCGTGGAAAAAAAGAAGCATGGAGTATCTTTTTCTCCCGGGCCATTCCAGTCTTCCCTATCTCTCTTGTATCTATTTTTGCCGGACTGCTCCGAATTCCCATTAGACCCTTTACGCTTTATACCTTTTTGGGCTCGATCTTCCGATGCTTCTTTCTTGCCTTTTTTGGATGGTGGATCGGAGCGACTTACGAAAAGGCAGCCACTCGTTTAGATTCGGTTGAGACGGTCGTCTCAATCTTGATGTTGATTGGAATGGGAGCGGCCTTTGGATACCTCTATTATAAATTCAGAAGGCTAACGCTTTAGTGGCGAAGGAATATCGATTATTTAGCAAATTAAATCCATTGCCTCGGGCCTTATACCTCAAACCTCAAGCATGGATGTTTGGGTTGACTTGATTCAGAGTAAATGATTATGAATCATCGAGTTCAAGAAATGGAAAGGAGGATGTGTAAATGAGGGTGACTGTTGATGAAGAAACCTGTATCGGATGTGGGCTTTGCGCGGAGACTTGTCCAGAGGTCTTTGAGATGAATGATGATAAGGTTCGAGTTAAAGTGGATGAAGTGCCAGAGGATGTTGCCGAGACGTGCAAGGAAGCGGTAGAAAATTGTCCTGTGGAAGCCATCCAGATAGAAGAATAAATCCCTTCAAGACAAATAAAAAAAGGGGGCAATCAAAATTCATTAATGCCCCCTTCCTGTTTCCTCATAAAATCACTCAAAATATTCTCTGATCTCTTTATAGCGGCTGGGATCTCGCAATCGCTCAAGGGCTTTTGCCTCAATCTGTCGAATTCTCTCTCGACTGAGTCCAAACTGTCTCCCGATCTCCTCAAGGGTACACTCGCCATCTTCCCCGATTCCGAAACGGAGTCGGAGTATCTTCTCCTCCCTCGGTGAAAGACCGGACAATAACTTCTGAAGTTGGTGGACCAAATCCTTTTCGAGCAAAGAATCACTGGGAGAGAGGCTTTTTTCATCTGGGATCAAATCTTCCAGAGTGCTATCCTCTTCACCAATGGGCATATCAAGGGAGACGGGCTCCTCGATCAGGTTAAGTATCTTATCCACGTCGTGTAGAGGAATGCCACTATCTTTTGACAATTCCTGAGAGGTAGGCTCACGACCCAACTTCTTCACCTGATCCTTAAAGGATTTCATCAATTTCCCTTTGATCTCGAAAAGATAATTTGGAATGCGAATGGTCCTCGACTTCTCTGCAAAGGCCCTCAGGATCGCTGCCCTGATCCACCAGGAGGCGTAGGTGCTGAATTTAAATCCTTTGGTGTAGTCGAATTTGACCATGGCCTGCATTAGGCCGAGGTTCCCCTCCTGAATGAGATCTAAGAAAGAGAGCCCGCGATTGGCATACCGTTTCGCAATACTGACCACCAAACGCAGGTTGGCCTGGATCAATTTATTCTTTGCCTTTTGGGTCTCAAGGAGCGCCTTTTGATATTGATTTAACAACTTCTTATAGAGGAGTGTCTGCTCTCTCTTCTCTGCAGCAGTAAGTTTCGATTTTTCCCCATTCTTCCCTTTTGCTTTTGTTTTCTGTTTCGAACCATTATGGGGCCGCCTGTTCCCGTTTTTTGGAATAGGTGAAGGATACAGCTTGGCCTTTATACGATTGGTCTTTGCCTCGAGGATCTTTACTTGACGTTCCCCTTCCTTAATTCTTTTAGCCAGTTCCACCTCTTGTTCTGGTGTGAGGAGGGAAATCTTTTCAAGGCTCTTCAGATATTCTAAGGTTATATCATGAGGATGAAAAGGGATTTCTTCCTGCACGTCTTGCTCGGCCTGCAGTTCTTCCTTCTCTTCAGTCCCGATAGCTTCCTCTGCCTGAAGTTCAAATTCTTCTAATGACTCTTCCGATTCCTTTCCGCTGTAAGAGGAGGACTGAATTGGAGGAACTGTTGGTATTTCATTAAAAAGGGAAGAGTTAGGTACTGGCTCAAGGTTTAGATCCTCCCCATTTTTCCCTGATGTCTTGTTCTGTTTCACAGATTCATGCCCCTTTCTTATTTAACAAAAAACCCCTCCCATTCTGAACCCATGGAAAGGGTTAAAAAATCATTGAATTTTGTATAAACTCCCTATCCGGCTGAATGGACCTTTCTATGTCATAAACCCACAACTGGTGCTTTATTCATTTTTTACAATACTAATATATTCAAACTAATCTGTTTTGTCAAGTTTTATTTATGGCAGATATTATTATTTAATTTCAATATGTTATGGTTATAATAATTTATACAACTAAATTCATATAGGATTTGTTAAATGTTTTTACGCCTGTTCCTTCACCCTAATGTTGTGCGGATATTCACAAAAACCAAAAGATTTTCCTCTACTATATGAACCCTCCAAGAAGATAGAAAGGGGGTAGTTTTGGGTGAAGTGGTTTTTGATTGACCCATTCGACGGCGCCGAAGGCAAGCCCTGGCCGCTTGTCCTGAGCGCAGTCGAAGGATCAGGCCGGGGAGTCGAAGGGTTGACTTTGAGCAGACCTTCTTTTATATAGAAATGAATAAATTTGAAACGGGGATTGGATTTAACCTACTTGCCCGTTCTGGGAAAGGGATGATATTGTATGAAATATGTTGACCTTCACCTTCATACCACGGCTTCGGATGGGGTGATGACCCCATCGGAGATTGTAAGATATGCAAAGTCCAAGGGACTTCAAGCCATTGCCATTACTGATCATGATACCATCGAGGGGTTGGAGGAAGGACTGGCGGAGGGGGAAAAGATTGGTTTTGAGGTCATTCCCGGGATCGAGATTAGTGCGGAACATTCATCTGGTTCCATGCATCTCTTGGGGTTTTTTATGGATATCCATCATCCCTTCCTCAATGAGAGGCTGGGGTATCTTCAAAAGGCAAGGGCAGAAAGGAATCCGAGGATTGTTGAGAAATTGAACCGATTGGGGATTGAGGTCACGTACGAAGAGGTTGTGAAGGCCTCTGGAGGAGGGCAGATTGGGCGACCCCATGTTGCGCGGGTGCTTCTTGAGAAGGGGTATGTCCGAAGTTTTCCGGAAGCTTTTGAGCGGTTTCTGAAAAAGGGAGCCTTGGCCTATGTAGAAAAATTTAGATTTACAGCGAAAGAGTCCATCCATTTTATCGAAGAAGCCAAAGGAGTAGCGGTGCTTGCTCACCCGAATACGCTCAATATGAATGGATATTCAGAATTGGAGAGCTTTCTTCAGCAGCTTGTCAAAGAAGGTCTTAAAGGCATCGAGGTTTATTATCCAGAGCACAGCGCTTTGGAAGTGGCACAATATAAAACTCTTGCTGAGAGATATGGTCTCCTTATGACAGGTGGGACGGATTACCATGGAATTGAGAAAAACGGGTTGGACATTGGCGTGGGCAGGGGGGAGATGAAACTCCCCTATTCCATCGTTGAGGGCCTTAAAGCAGTCCGTGATAAGTCTCTTTAATCAATAAATTTCGAGCAAAGGGGCGAAGAGAACAGGGGAGAGAGAAAGGTGGTTGTTATTCTATTGATTATCACTGCTCTGTTATGGGGAATCACACCCATTTTTGAAAAGATGGGCCTAGGAAAAGTCGATCCTTTGATTGGTGTCACTATACGAAGTACCATCGCAACGGCAGGCCTCTTCTTCCTTACTTTCCTACTGGGCAAAGGAAAGGCATTAATGGAAGTGGATGGGAAGAGCTTACTTCTTTTTAGTATGAGCGGCCTGATGGCAGGTCTTCTGGGAATGTGGACTTATTACGCGGCCCTGAAGATGGAGGCTACCTCTAAGATCGTACCGATTGCAGCCTCTTACCCGCTGGTGACCGCCGTCCTCAGCTTCTTCATTCTCAAGGAAGGGTTGACCCTCCCAAGGGTGATCGGAACTGTATTGATTGTTGTTGGCATCTGGTTTGTCAAATAGATCGCTGGACGCAAGGCGCTAGGTGAAAGGCGTTTTTGAAAATATATATAATGTTGAGAAGGGGGTAGAGATGAAAAGGCGAAACAAAACCAATCGCTTGAAGGCAGCCTTAAAGAGAAAGAATGTTAAAAGTTCTTTGAGAAAATCGAAGGGAGAAAGAAAGTATCCCACCTGATCTAATCACTGACGTGAGAGGATTGAGGTTAGAGGTTGGAGGCAAATCACTTGCCAGTGGGCAGATTGCCTTACCCTTAGAACCTCAGACCTTCTTCTTTGATATGAAACGGACTTCCTAACTTGCTAAAGTGAGTCCATTTCTTTCTTGAATCCACCATGAAAAGCCTTGAATCCCCTCGACTCGTCTTCTCAGATCCTGAAGGCAGAATCCTTGACCACCCTCATCTGAAACTGGCAGGCCGCTCCGGGGACCGAATGGTCCTCCCGCAACCCTCTGAATTAGTCCCCCTTCCCATGGGGAGTCAACTGTTCAGCCTGCCCGGCAGGGTCCCGATTGGATGGGACGAGGACATGGATTCTTTTGTCTCATCCGAGAAGACGAAGGTGGGGCGGAGGGAAATTGACTGTGCAGCCGTCGCAGCTTTTCTTCCCCCTGGATATGTACGAACCCTCCTTCCCGCAACCCAATTGAAACCACACGCTCCAACCCTTCCTCTCTGGGCTTACAGCTCTGTGGGCTGGAAAGATGGAAAGTTTTGGGCTACGGGACTGTTCATCGACCCTAATCCCCATTGGCATCCAAGATATTTTAAGAATGACCGTCTATTGTTAAGGAAAGTCGATCATATTTTGGAAAAAGGCCCGGAGAATCGTCTCCTCCGACAGCTCTCAAGGTGCGCTCTGGAATACCATTGTTTTGCGGCCAAGAATGTTTTTTTCCGAAGATGGGAGTGCCCCTTGCCCACCTCTCCTTCATGCAATGCCGACTGTTTAGGCTGCATCTCTCTTCAAACGTCTGAATGCTGTCCAGCCTCCATGGAAAGGATCCAATTTATTCCAACCGTGGAAGAAATCTTAGGGGTTGCGTTACCCCATTTGGAGAAAGCTGAGGATGCAATCGTCAGTTTTGGCCAGGGATGCGAAGGGGAACCGTTGATGCAATGGCGACTCCTGGAGAAGTCTATTCAAAAACTGCGAGAAAAGGCCGGTCGAGGAACGGTCAACCTTAACACCAATGGAAGTTTTCCAAAACGGGTGGAACGGCTCTGCGATACAGGGCTTGATAGCATACGTGTGACTCTCAATAGCCCCCACTCCAATCATTACAGGCATTATCACAGGCCAAGAGGGTATACATTTAGGGATGTCGTGGATTGCCTGATCCTCGCGAAGGGAAAGGGGATCTATACCTCCATCAACCTCCTCGTTCTCCCTGGATTCACAGATAGGGAGAAGGAAGTTGAGGGGTTGATAGAACTGATCCGAAAAACTCGCCTTAACCTCATTCAGATGCGAAATCTCAATATCGATCCCGACCTCTATTTGAGAGAAATGGGAAAGGGAGAAGGGATGGGAATCTCCAGGATGATCGAAATTCTGAAGAGGGAGTTTCCTTCTCTCCAATTTGGCTACTTCAACCGCACGAAAGAGACGTTCTATGGATAATTTGAGATTGAAGATTTCGGATTGCAGATTTAACATCTAAAATCTCAAATCTAAAATCTGAAATTTAGCTTATGGATAAGAATTCATTCAGAGAGGGTGCTAAGGCTGCACTTCCCATTGTTTTTGGCTACTTGCCTGTGGGGATCACCTTTGGCATTCTGGCTAGGAAGGCAGGGCTCACTTCCTTTGAAGTAGGCTTGATGAGCCTTTTCGTCTATGCAGGGGCGAGCCAATTCCTTGCCATTGAAATGATCTCGAAGGGGATACCGAATTTCTCCATTATCCTCGCCACCTTCTTCATCAATCTGAGACACATCCTGATGAGCTCCAATCTTTCCGTTTATTTGCGAAATGTTCGAATTCCAATCCTCGGTCTGCTGTCAGCTCAAATGACCGACGAATCGTATGCGGTCGCCATTTCGAAATTACCATGGATGAAAAACAGGCCTCACTATCTTCTGGGACTCCAGATGATCTCTCAGCTGGCTTGGGTCGGTGGATCTGTTGCTGGTGCCCTCTTCAGTTCTCTGGCGACGAGTACGGGCTGGGGTCTTCCTTTTGCCTTACCGGCTCTCTTCATCTGTCTTCTGGTTCTTCAAATCAAAAACGCTCACCATTTCTGGATCATGGTGATTGCTGGAATTATCTCTGTTTTCTTCAAATGGGCCCTACCGGGGAATTGGTATATCCTGCCCACTGCCCTTTTTGCCTCTGGAATGGGAATGATGATTGAAAGGGTATGGAGGAAGAACTCATGAGAGAGTCGATGCTGATCCTCATCTTGGGGATGAGCTTGGTGACTTTTCTTCCCCGTTTCATTCCCATGGCTTTTTTATCGAGATGGATTTTTCCGGAGAAGCTCAAGGTAGGGTTAAATTATTTCCCGGTGGCCATTCTGAGTGCCATCGTCTTCCCCACTTTCTTCACCGATGGAAATCAGGTAGAAATTCAATCTCAATACCTTCTTGCGGCACTTCCGGTTTTTCTCTTTGCCTGGAAGGTGAAGAGCCTCTGGGGATCGGTCCTCCTGGGAATGGCGGTTTACTGGTTGCTGGGATTTGTTTTATAGTCAAAAGGGTATCTCTATGCGCTATGCTCTCTGCTCTATGCGTCTTTAGGCTTTTGGGCGATGAGGCTGGCGATTGCCCTCCTCTTTCCACCCTCCCTAAAGATTCCCTCCCGATAGAAAAGAATCCTGAAATCTTTGAAGCGTTGGAGAAGTTCATTCGGTTTCAGAAAATATTTGGGACTCTTAGGCCCTCCGGTGCCGAGTTTCCTCTGCTCAAGGAGGTAGGTCTCGAAGATCACCATCCCTCCTTCTTTTAAACCTTTCTTAATCTTCGGGATGAGGCTGCGCCTGAAAAAGTAGAAATTAGTAATGAGATCGTATTTACCTCTTTCAATCGGATACGTATCGAGGTCACCAGCAAGCGCGTGGATCTTGACTCCCATCTCTTCAGCTAGTTTTTGCGCTTTCCTTAAGCCCATTTGTGAGATATCTACAGCCTCCACTTCGAATCCGTGCCGGGCAAGAAAGACTGCATTTCTACCTTCGCCCGCAGCCAGATCAAGGGCTTTCCCTTTCGGTAGAAGGGTGATATGTTTTTTCAGAAAGGGGTTAGCCTCTTTGCCAAAGGCGAATCCCTCTCCGAGGAATCTCTTATCCCATCTTTTCTGATCGGACTTCAACGTAACTCTCTCTCCACCCAGTTCACCCTGTTAAGTATTTAAAAGAATGAACATTGGTTTCTTATGAATGCAAGGTCTTTGGTCATAGGGCTCACTGATTTGAATTTGCTTAATAGGGTAAACAATATCATTCAGTTTTGTCGGAGTCAATTT
>Ga0184631_10000111_pt1 | contig 14715 bp, 11 predicted proteins | sample PLM4_90_b1_FD_133160 | JGI IMG/M metagenome (GOLD analysis project Ga0184631, IMG submission 133160) | Groundwater sediment microbial communities from an aquifer in East River, Colorado, USA - PLM4_90_b1 | ecosystem: Environmental > Terrestrial > Soil > Riparian zone | place: USA: East River... | reverse complement strand
TTCAAAAGCATCTGACGGAAGAGGAGAAGAAACTCTTATTTCTGAATTACTAAACGCTAAAATGAATTCGGGTTCAACCAATGGCATCATCAATAAAGTTTACAAAGAAAAGCTTGATGTTGCCTCGGTCGCAAGAATTGTGATCGCAGCCGCCGAAGAAGGTGATCCGATCGCAGAAGATATTCTCGATGAAGAAGCAGATGAATTGGTTCTCCATATCAAATCCCTACTGAATAAAATCCAAATAGATAAATTCAACGTTGCTTTTTCAGGAAGCCTGATTGATAACAATAATTTCTATTCAGACTTGCTCAAGAAAAAAATCAAGTCGACATTACCTAACGTTAAAATAGTTAAACCTGCAGTTCCTCCCGTCAGCGGAGCCATTCTTCTTGCAAAAAGAATTGTGAATGAATAAACGAACAGAAGAAAGAAATCCCTGGCTGTGGATTCCAACACTTTATTTTACTCAAGGCATTCCTTATGTGATGGTAATGTCTGTATCTGTAATGATGTATAAAAATCTTGAAGTATCAAATACTGATATTGCTTTCTTCACGAGTTTGCTGTACTTCCCGTGGTTCTTAAAGTTTGCATGGGGACCATTCATTGATATGTTTAAAACTAAAAGATTCTGGACTTTCACAATGCAGCTCTTGGTTGGCATAGCATTGTTCGGAATCGCATTAAGCTTGCCAACGTCTATTTACTGGAAACTTTCATTAATAGTATTTGCTTTAATGGCGTTTGCTTCTGCCACTCATGATATTGCTGCTGATGGGTTTTATATGTTAAGTCTTAAAGAGCAGCAGCAAGCTGCCTTTGTTGGAGTCCGTTCAACTTTTTATCGTGTAGCAACCATTGTTGGTTCAGGAGGACTTGTAGTAATTGCCGGAGATTTAGCTTCAACAATGGGAGTTAAAGGGGCATGGTCTGTTGTATTTTTGATTACAGGAACTTTGTTCGTTCTACTTTTTCTTTATCATAAATTCATTTTGCCTTTCCCAAAGGAAGATAAAGGCACGCTGAATAATAAGAAGTTAAGTGGTGCTCAAATTGGATTACTTGCCGGTGGATTTATTCTTTTTGCAGGATTCGTTTACCTATCCTTCTTAGTTCTTGGTTTCATTCTGGCTTTATTCGAAGTTGTTTCTCCCTGGAACATAATTGTATCAACAATTCTGCTGGTTGTAATTTTTATAATTCTCTTTAAAACATTTGTTGCAGCATTTGTAGACAAGTTCGAACAATCAGAAAATAAAAATGAAGCACTTCTGCCATTCATAGAATTCTTAAAAGCTTTTGTGATATTTATGCAGAAGAAAGATATCTGGAATATTCTTGGATTTCTTCTATTCTTCCGTTTTGCAGAAGCACAACTTGTTAAACTTGTTCAGCCGTTTTTACTTGACCCAAGAATTAAAGGCGGACTTGGTTTATCAACCTCTGAAGTTGGAATTGTTTATGGAACTATCGGAATAATCTCTTTGATGGCTGGCGGATTGATTGGCGGTTATGTTATATCCAAAAAGGGATTAAGATGGTGGCTCTGGCCAATGGTTATCATAATGCACACTCCTGATCTTGCATTTGTTTATCTCTCGCATTTTCAACCAACAAATTTTGTTTTGATTAATATCGCTGTCGCGGCTGAACAGTTCGGCTATGGTTTTGGATTTACAGCTTATTTAATGTTTATGATTATGGTATCGCAAGGTGAACATAAGACTGCACACTATGCAATTTGTACGGGCATAATGGCTCTAGGGATGATGCTTCCAGGAATGTATTCCGGTGCACTGCAGGAACAAATTGGATACTCCAGCTTTTTCGAATGGGTTATTATCTCCACTATCCCCGGTTTTATTGTTGCAGGGCTAGTTAAAATTGATCCACTGTTCGGAAAGAAAAAAAATACTTCTGCTTAAAACTCCATTTAAAAAAAAGTGATTAAATATTTTTTCAGTATTTCTGATACTTTGCAAAACCTTCCGTAACAAGCAGATCATTTATGTTTATGAATTTTCCATTCTTTTCCTCAAACCATATTTCGGCAAGGTATCTTCCGTACTTTTCTTTTCTGTCTTTAATCGTTTCTATAGTTATTTCTTTTCCAAGAATTTTAGATTTCAGGAAGTCTCGCGATTTTAAACCTTCAGGTTTGTCTTTTCCAGTAAGTTCTGGTGCATTTATTCTGTTCAGTCTTAACCTTTCCCCGCGAATCCAGGCACTAAGACCGAGATCAATATCTACAGTGCAGGTATCACCATCGTAAACAGAAGTTACGATTGCTTTATAATGATATAGTGTGTGCTCCATTTTTTACCTTTATTTTTGTGTGTTGATAAATAATTTTCCTATAAGCTTTCTGAAGTTAGTTGAAAAAATTTTATTTGCAAATAAGAATACTGATATACATAATTCTTTTCACAGGAATTCCAGCCACTGTTAGTGCTCAGTTTATGTTTTCTGTGGGTGCAACTGTCGGTGGAGGATTTTTGAAAAGTAATTCTCCTTCAGTTAGTGCAGTAACGACTTCTTTTTTCATCGAAACTAACACGGCCCTTTTTTCTGAAGTCTTTCCCAGACTGGGCATCATCTATGCAAAAGATTTTAATGCAATTATCCCGAATGTTGAGAAGCCATATTTCCCCTGGGTACAGGGAATATCATTCAAAGGGGTTACAACTCAATATTTTGACGGAAGATATTTTTTAGAGGAAGGTGTTGGCTTGCTTGCTTTGAACGACAGAACTTTCAGCGATACGGATAACTGGAATTATGGAGTTGTTCTTTCCATCAACGGAGGATTTGATTTGAGAGGATTTAATCTTGATGGATTTAAGTTAGGTGCTGGTGCAGAATATGGAATTACATTTACTAACGCATTACCGCAGTATTCTTCAATTCACGCTTTTGTGCTTTATACCTTTTAGTAAAGTCATTCCGAACTTGTTTCGGAATCTTTGAATCAATTTCTGCAACAAGTGAAAGTTCAGGGATGAATTTTTCATTCTTCCTTAGGGTTGAAATCATCAATCCTTCATTTGGCTGGTCAAAAGCGAAACCGTTCACCTTTGTAATTTGTTCGAAGTCTTGTGAATTTTCTAGTCTAATGATTTCATTCATCGAGTTGACTATTAACTAGTTCTTCTGCAAGTCTTTCAAACTGATATAAATCTTTTATCGCTTCAAGCATTCCAGCTGAATGTAATCCAACTGTTCTGTTCAAATCCGGATCGTAAATAAAATCTCCCGGCAGACTTTGAATATTTCCATCGAATGCAACCCCAACGAAGTCTGCATTTCTGTTAATTATAGGACTGCCTGAATTTCCCCCGATTACATCGTTAGTGGTTACAAAATTAAACGGAGTTGAGAAATCAAATTCCTCCGGTGCATCCAGCCAGCGTTCGTGCAATTCCCAGGGAAATTTTCCATCAAAGGAATAATAACGGTCAAGCATTCCATAGAATGTTGTAATGGGTGGAGCTTCAGTACCATTGTAATCAAATCCTTTAACAACACCATCGGAAAGTCTTAATGTAAAAGTTGCATCCGGAGGAATTGAAGTTCCGTAAACTTCAAACAGAACTCTTCCTAATTTTTGGTTAGTACTTTCTTCTATTGTCAGAAGTACATTCATACGAATGGAAATCAACTGTTCTTTCTGATCTGAGTAATTAATAAACTCAATAAAAGGATCGCCGCTTTTAAGTAGGGCATCGGGTCCTCCTTTCACAATCTTTTTCATCTTTTCAGTTGAAGTTAAAATTGAGCGTGAGAGAATATCTTCAACCGCCTCATCTCCAGTTTTTCCATTCGCAAACTTATGCATGAATTCATCATCACCGAATTTTTCATACAGCAGGTCAATTTTATTTTTTAAGAGCTCGTTGTTTTTATCGAAATCAAAATCCTCCGGCATAAGAGCATTAATTGTTTCGTTAAGCTCATCATCAGTATAAGCATAACTGCTATCTGAATCAGAAAGTTTCAGATCTTCTGCGATTTGAATTAACTGAGTGGCAATTGAGAAATATTCCGGTGAATCGAAGCTGTCATATGACAGTGCAGATTGTTCATTTGATAACTCTATCATTTCGCTCAATGCATTTTCCATTTCGGACCACAGACTACCATATTTTTTATTGAGCTCATCATTCGATTGAACCTTTTCTTTAAGTGTTTTCTCAAAATCTCTCTTCTTTTGCATCAACACAGGATCTTGCAATCCATCCAGCATTCCTTGATACGCTTTCTTCGAATTAAAATAGTTGAGCAATTGATCGTTCAGATAGTTAGATGCTTCCGGATCTTCCTTAATTATTCCTTCCAAAAATTCAATAAAACTTTCTACAAGTTGTATGGTTTGTGGATAAGTGTAATCTCTTGCATACTCAAGTTGTGCAACGGTGTTAAGCCTGGTAGTTGAACCGGGATTACCGGGAACGAAAACAACCTCGCCAGGTTCAGCTCCGTTTTCACTCCACTTAAAGTAGTGATCAACTTTTAAAGGATTTCCATCCCTGTCATAAACACGGAAGAACGAACAATCCAGGTTATAACGAGGATAAGTAAAGTTATCATAATCGCCACCGAAATAGCCTGCCTGCGACTCAGGTGCAAAGACAATTCTTACATCATTATATCTTTTATAAAAATAAAGTGAATACTTACCACCAAAATAGAGTGGAGTTACTTTTGCAAATGTTTCATCGTCATTTTGATATCTACTTTCTATTTCCAAAATTTTTTCTGTTTCGATCGTTAATCGTTCGCTGTCAGATTCTGCATATTCAAGTGCTTTGTGAATTTCTTCTGTAACGTCCTCAATACCTATACATTGCTCAACAAATAATCCGGGGACAGGTCTTTCATCCTCAAGATTCCAGGCAATAAATCCGTCTTTGTGAAGATCTTCTCCATCACTCATAATTTCCGTTACACTTTCTCTTGCACAATGATGATTTGTCATTATCAATCCATCCGCAGATACAAATGAAGCTGAACAGTAATCAGCAAATTTTAGTGTTGCAAGCTGAACGTGTTTGTACCATTCTTTATCAGGAGTGAATCCGTATTCTTCACTAAAATAATCAGTGGGAGGGTATTCAAATGTCCACATCTTACCGGTATCAAATCTTCCGGCTTGAACTGAATCAAGATCTATCCATTCAGGAGCCTGGCAGAATGTTTGTGAATTTTGAAGGATGATAAGAGAAGCAACAAACCAAATAAAAAGTCTTACGAGGATAGGAAAGAATTTCATTTTAGCATCTGGATATTGATTAGAATAAGACCTGTATCTTTAATACAAAATTACACAGAAACTGCACTCTCAGGAAAGGAAATAAATTGATCGCTGAGCTAGTAATTCATACGAAATTAATTTCAAGCAAATAAAAAAACCGGATAGACCAATCCATCCGGTTCACAAAAGAACTTCTTCACAAAAGTTTACAATTATTGCTGTCTCTAAATGTATGACTCCGGAAAATAGAGAGGTTCTACTTCCCATTCATCTTCAATTGTTCCAATGCAGTGCGAACACTTGGACACATTAAAAACAACTTTCTCTTCATTTGGAGCTGCACGTACAAAGTTCAAAACTGTTTTACAGCTTGAGCACTGTACAATGTGAGATGAAGTTGTTTTTCTGCTGCAATCGGGACACAAATACCCCAACTCCCCTTGAGATTCTTCCGGATCTACCAGGAATATTGAGTTACATTTAGAGTTGTTGCATTTAGCGAAGTGCCACTTAACAGTATTTTTAGTTTCGATAACGCTCTCCACAAAATTTGTATGTCGAATGTAATACGTTCAGAATTAAAAGTCCACTATAAAATTTTTCTCCCCACATCTTTTCCTGCACACGGGGATAAACTTATTGGAATCTTCCAGAGGAAAAAATCCATATCTTTGTACTTGAAAAAAATATCCACCTCGAGCAAAAACGGAGAAAATATGAGTAAAATCGCAGGCTTTAAGGCTTACGACGTCCGGGGCAAAGTCCCTTCAGAATTAAATAATGATTTGGCATACAAAATTGGCAGAGCTTTTTCAAAATTTCTTGGTGCAAAAAAAATTGTTATTGGCTACGATATAAGACAATCATCGGTTGAAATCTCTGAAGCTTTGAAGAATGGATTGACAGACAATGGTGTCGATGTAATTGATATTGGGCTTTGCGGAACCGAGATGATCTACTTTTCTACTCCATACTTTAATGCTGATGGCGGAATAATGATAACTGCCAGTCACAATCCTCCTGAATACAATGGAATGAAATTCGTTGGGAAAGGTTCTGTCCCGGTTGGATATGATTCAGGGTTGAATGAAGTTGAAAGAATGATTGTGAACAATAATCTTGGTGAATTATCCAAAACAAAAGGAAGCGTCACTAAAAAAGATGTGATGAAAGATTTCATAAATAATCTTTCAAAGTTTTATGATCCAAAAAAATTAAATCCTTTAAAAGTCGTTGTGAATGCTGGTAATGGTTGTGCAGGTTTATCTATTGATTCTCTTGAGCCAATGCTGCCAATAAAGATGATAAAGATTTTTAACAATCCTGATGGCAATTTTCCGAACGGAGTTCCAAATCCGATGCTTGAAGAAAACAGAAAACCGACAATTGAAGCAATAAAAAAGGAAAAAGCCGATCTTGGAGTTGCATGGGACGGTGATTATGACAGATGCTTTTTCTTCGATGAGAAAGGAAACTTTATTGAAGGTTATTACATTGTTGGACTGCTGGCAAAATCAATTCTCAAAAAGAATCCAGGAGGAAAAATTGTTCACGATCCTCGTTTAGTATGGAACACAGTTGAAATCGTTGAGAAGTTTGGAGGTAAAGCAGTTGTTTCTAAAAGCGGTCATGCATTTATAAAGCAAAAGATGAGAGAGGTGAATTCAATTTACGGCGGTGAAATGTCTGCTCATCATTATTTCAGGGATAATGCTTACAACGACAGTGGAATGATTCCGTTCCTGTTAATCCTTCAATTGATGTCAGAAGAAAATAAAACACTCGCACAATTGGTTGATGAAATGATTACAGATTATCCGTGTTCGGGAGAGATAAATTCCACGATTGATGATCCTGCAGGAAAAATTAAAGAGATTGAAAGAAAATATTCTGATGGAAAGATTGATTACCTTGATGGCGTTTCAATTGAATATCCAGACTGGAGATTTAACTTACGAATGAGCAACACAGAACCAATTCTGCGGCTGAATGTTGAAAGCCGACGTGATGAAAAACTGATGAAAGAAAAGACGGAAGAATTATTAAGTTTAATCAGAAAGTAAAAAAATGAACGATACTATCCCTCAAAGGGATAGTATCGGTGAGAAGATTAAATTTCTACCTCAACAGTAAAAGGCACTTTCATCTTTTCCCACTCAAGTCTGACAATCGCAGTTTTATCAGAGGTTTTTGTAATTGTATAGGCAAGCCATTCCTGCCAGCAATTATTTTCTTTTTCAGGAGTAACTTCAATTCGTAGCGCATCCTCAACATCGTTATATTCAAATGCACCCCATTGGTCAGCAATTTTGTTAAAGATTAAAGTCCATTTTTTTTCAGTCGGAATTGCAAAGAAACCGTAACTGCCGGCTTTAAGTTTTTTTCCGTTAATCTTTACATCGGCAGCAAAAGTAATTTTGGTAGCTTCATTTGCACCAGCACGCCAGACTGCATTGTAAGGGACCAGGTTTCCCCAGATAGTTCTGCCTTTTACTCCAGGTCTGCCATATTCAATAGTAACATTTGTAAAACCGACTGTTTGCTTCACAGTCGCTTTAGGACTTATTCTTACTTCCTCTTTCTTTTGAGAGTAACTTTCGATTGAAGAAAAAACAAATGCTAGAATTACAAGCGATAATAATATATTAAAATTTGTTTTCGAATTGTCATTCCGAACCTGCCTTGCCGTTAGGCAGGCTTGTTTCGGAATCTTTTTTGAAAAGACCGAATTTGGATCAAGACCCTGAAATAAGTTCAGGGTGACATTGTTATAAGTTATAGAAGATAATTTTCCCAAAATGTTCATTCTTGTTCCCTTGTTTTTATTGTATGTCAGTTTAAGTAAAGATTTCAAATATTTTTCATCGTATCAATCACCAAATCAATCTCTTGCTTTGTATTGTAGAAATGCGGTGCAAATCTAATATAACCTTCACGTAATGAGCAAACTATTTTTTTTTGGCTGAGAATATCAAATATTTTTTGTGCATTTTCACTTTTGAAGCTTACTATCCCTGATAAATGATTTTCTGGAAGAGAAAATAGCGAGGATTTGTATCCTAACTTCTCAAGCTCATCAATAAAATATTTGGAGTTGCTCAAAATTTGCTTTTCAATTTCATCAAAGCCAAACTCTTTCAGAAATTTCATCGACGAATTGAAAGCATAAATGCCGAGATTATTCAAAGTTCCCGGTTGAAATCTTTCTGCGGTTTCTTTTGTGGCATGATCGAAGTCAAGCAAATTCCAGGCATTCTTGACTGCAAGCCAACCAATCGGTGCTGATTTCATTTTATCCTGCAATTCTTTTCTGACATAAATAAAAGCTAATCCCTGTAAGCCCAAAAGCCATTTCTGTGTTCCGCTTGCAAGAAAATCAATATTGAACTTTTCAACATCCAATCTAATAGCACCCAAACCCTGAATTGCATCAACTGAAAAAATTATTCCCTTCTCTCTGCAGACTTTTCCAATTTTTTCAAGATCAATTTTGTAGCCTGATAAAAATTGCACAAAGCTAACTGAAATTAATTTTGTCCGGGGTTGAATAGCATTTATTATTTCTTCAGCAGTTACAATTCCATTTGTTGATTTTATGATATCAACTTCAACACCTTTTTCTTTCAGCTGAAGGAAAGGATAAACATTTGCAGGAAATTCAACATCATTAAGAATAATTCTGTCTCTCGGTTTCCAATCAATTCCTTGTGCAAGCCAGATAATTCCGTTTGTTGTATTATCGAGGAAAGCAATTCTGTCTCCGCTGCAATTAATCATTTCACCAATCATCTCTTTTGTTTCATCAGCAACATCCTTAAAGGAATAGTAGTCATCTATCTTTCCCTCGCTTCTTTCTGTTAAAAAAGCTTCTATCCTCTCTATGACTTTTGTAGTTATTGGTCCCGTGGATGCATGATTGAAATAAATAATTCCGTTATTCAAATAAGGGAAATAACTTCTGGCTTTTTCGATTGTTTCAAGATTCATCAGGGTAATCTGCTTTCTTTGATATTAGCAACAATAATAATTAGATTTTGATACAAGATTTTACAAGCATATATTGTAAAAAACCAACCAATTTCAAAGAATGATGGGCAAAAAAATGGCTAATCCTAAAGCTCAAAAACATAAAGAACTCTCTCCTGAAGATTTAAGATGGAAATGTGACCCGGAAATTTTGGAATTTGATTCAACTGAAGACTTAAAGCCGATTGAAGGCATTCTAGGCCAGGAGCGTGCATTAAAAGCAATCAAGCTTGGTGTAGAAATGAGAGCACCGGGATACAATATTTTTATTGCGGGTATGTCCGGTTCAGGCAAAGCGACAACAGTAAAGAAGATGCTTGAAACTATCGGTGCGGATTGTCCACCACTCTTTGACTATGCTTATGTGAATAACTTCAAGGATCCGGATAGACCAACCCTTCTAACCTTCTCAAAAGGAAAAGCAAAAGTCTTCAGAAAAAATCTGACGCACGCAATCGAGATCTTGAAAATAAAAATTCCCCAAGCACTTGAAAGTGAAGATTATCTTGAAAGAAAGAAAAAGATAGTTTCCGATTACACTCAAAGAGAGCAGGAACTGATGCAGGAATTCGATACCAAGATGAAAAAGGTGGGATTTTCTCTAGGACAGGTTAAGACGGGAGAAATTGCCCGTCCTGACATATTGCCAATTATAAAGGAAAAGCCTGTTCCTGTTTTTCTATTAAATGAACAAATAGAACAAGGCAATATTACACAGGAAGAAGCCCAGGAGTTAGTAAAAAAATACAACGATCATCAGCAGGAACTTCAGATTTTATTTAAGAAAGGATTGAAGACCAGCGAAGAGTTCCATGATAAGCTCCAAGCGCTTGAAAGAGGAAGCATTGTTGATGTTGTAAAAGGAATAATTGATAATCTCCAGGAAAAATATACTGAACCAAAAGTGTACGATTATCTCGAGCAGGTTGAAAAAAACATCCTGGAAAATATACAAGCTTTCAAGGGTTCTAAACCATTGGGAGAAACAACTGAAGAAGGATTTATTATAGATTACTTCAAAGAATACAATTTAAATATCATACAGGATAATTCTGACACGAATGAATGTCCGATTATTATTGAGACCTCTCCAACCTACTCAAATCTTTTTGGTGCAATTGAAAGAATCAACGATGGCAGAGGAAGTTTTTTCAGTGATTTCACAAACATTAAAGCAGGTTCGCTTTTAAGAGCAAACGGCGGTTACATTGTTTTGAATGTTATGCACTTGTTTGAAGAACCCGGCGTCTGGAAAACTTTAAAACGGGTTTTAACTTACAACAAGCTTGAGTTCCAGGATTCACCAACAATTTTTCAGATGTCCACCTCAACTCTGAAACCAGAGCCAATTGATATTGAATTAAAAGTAATTTTAATTGGAAGCCAACACATTTATGCATTACTCTCAGAGTATGAATACGACTTCAAAAAGATGTTCAAGATAAAAGCTGACTTTGATTATGAAATAAAACGCTCGGACAAAGTTCTAATTGAATATGCCCGCGTAATAAAAAAATTAATCAAAGAAGAAAAATTGAAGGAGTTTGATAAATCTGCAATCGCTTATTTGATGGAGATAGGGGCAGTATTTGCAGGACAGAAGAATAAACTAACAACCCGCTTTTCAAAAATTGCTGACCTGGCCCGCGAAGCAAATTTCTGGGCTGTGGATGATGGGTTCGAAGTGGTAAATGCAGAACATATAAAGAAGGCATATAAAAATGCTGTTAACCGGCACGGAATGCTGGAATCAAAAATTTCCGAGATGTACGAAGATGGCACTTTCCTGATGGATACCACAGGTGAACGAGTTGGACAGATAAACGGCCTTGCGGTGTATGAAGCAGATTTTTATTCCTTCGGAAGACCAACCAGGATAACAGCAACCGTTTCTCTCGGCAGCGGAAACATTATAAATGTTGAACGCGAAGCAGGAATGAGCGGAAGACATTACAACAAAGGGGTACTGATTATCTCAGGTTACTTCAAGGAAACATTCGGACAGGATATTCCGCTTGCTTTTAATGTGAACCTGGTATTTGAACAGTCTTATGGAACTGTTGATGGCGATAGTGCTTCTTGTGCAGAAATTTATGCGTTACTTTCAACTCTTTCCGGATTGCCAATTAAACAAGGAATAGCAGTAACTGGCTCATTAAATCAAAAAGGTGATGTTCAGCCAATCGGTGGTGTTAATGAAAAGATTAAAGGTTTCTTTGAGGTTTGCACTCAAGAAGGCTTAACCGGTAAACAAGGTGTAATCATTCCGATTCAGAATGTAAAAGAATTAATGTTAAGTGAAGAAGTGATTGAAGCAGTTAAGAACAAGCAATTTCACATCTATCCGATTTCCCGAATAGAGGAGGGAATGGAAATTTTAACAGGAGTGAAAGCTGGAAAGAAAACTCCTAAAGGTTATGAAAAAAAATCTGTATCCGACCTCGTCGAACAAAAGCTGAAAGAGATGTATAAGAAATCCCGTGCAATTAAGAATGAGTATTCTAAGCCTACACGTAAAAAGAGAAAGAAATAAAAATTTTGAATAGTAATTCACGAAAAACAAAAATACTCGCAACTCTTGGTCCGCAAACTTCCAGCGTGGAAAGCATTAAGCAATTAATTAATTCCGGTGTAAATGCAGTAAGACTAAATATGTCCCACGGCAATTATGATTTTTATTCATCTCTTTTTGAAAACATTCACACGGCAAGGACTGAATTAAATTCTCCTCTAGCAATTCTTGCAGATCTTCAGGGACCTAAAATAAGAATTGGTGAATTAAAGGAACCTCAGATTGAAATCTTTTCAGGCAAACAGATTGAAATAACTACTAAAGATATCATCGGTGATGATAAAATCGTTTCAACTTCATACAAAAATTTACAAAGAGATGCTGAAGCCGGAGATTTAATTCTGATAAACGATGGTTTGATCAGATTAAAAATTACCAGGAAGAAAGAAAAATCAATCATTTGTGAAATTGAAAACGGTGGTATTCTTTCCCCCCGTAAAGGAATGAACCTGCCGGGTATGAAGTTGTCAACACCATCACTCACAGAAAAAGATTTTGAAGATCTCAGTTTTCTTATCAAGCATCCTGTTGACTACATCGCATTATCTTTTGTAAGGAAAGCAGAAGATATTATCCAATTAAAAGAATTGATGGAAAAGCAAGGTAAAGAAATACCCGTAATAGCAAAGATAGAAAAGAAGGAAGCTGTTGATGAATTCAATTCTATTCTTAATGTTGCGGATGGAATAATGGTTGCCCGAGGAGATCTTGGAGTTGAACTTTCCCCGGCTAAAGTACCTGTAATTCAAAAAGAAATTTTACAACGTTGCAACGAAGTTGGAAAGCTGGTAATCACCGCAACACAAATGCTGGAATCAATGATAAAATACCAGATACCGACACGTGCAGAAGCTTCTGATGTTGCAAATGCAGTGTGGGATGGTACCGATGTAGTTATGCTCAGTGGTGAAACTTCTGTTGGCAAACATCCGATTGAAACAGTTAAAATGATGCATGAAATTATAGTAAATGCCGAGCAGCATTCGATCATAAATGAAAACATCAAATTCCAGGTACCTGAAGCCTTGGAGGAAAATTTATTTGACTCAGTTCTTAAAGGAATAACTACTGTGGCTGAACAGATAAAAGCAAGTGCCATTGTTGTTTTCACATATAAAGGAAGAGCCGCTCGAGGATTGGCTAAATTCCGTCCCGCAGCAAAAATTATTGCGCTTTCTGATAGCTTCGATACGATGAATAATTTGTGTCTTCGCTGGGGTGTCAATTCGCTTTTTATTAATAAGATTGATAAGCAAAATGCTGCGATAGAAGAAGCAAAGAATTTAATACTGAATGCAGGACTTGTTAATAAAGGTGACCTTGTTATATTTTTATCACGAGCACCTTTCTCCGAGAAAGGTAGAAGTGATTTTCTTCATTTTGAAGTTTTGTAATTTTATTTTCAATTAGAATTGTGATGAATAAAGTTTTAGCAAAATGGTGGGAACCTACTGACGGAGGCAAAATCCTATGCACACTCTGCCCACGCTATTGTAAAATTGGAGAAGGACAACCCGGCTTTTGTTATATCAGACAAAATATTGAGGGAAAACTTTATACAATTGGTTACGGCAGACCAACCGGTTTTGCAATTGATCCTATCGAAAAAAAACCTCTTAATCATTTTCTGCCCGGCTCTACAATTTTAAGTTTTGGAACAGCCGGCTGCAATCTTGGCTGCAAGTTTTGTCAGAATTGGTCGATGAGCAAAGCAAAGCTTGATGATCTTAATTCCCTTGATGTATCACCCGAAGGAGTTGTTGAACTTGCAAAAAGTTATCGAACACCATCTATTGCCTTTACTTATAACGATCCAACAATTTTTGGCGAATACGTAATTGACATTTCAAAGATTGCGCAGGAAGAAGGAATTAAATCAGTAATGGTAACAGCAGGTTACATTGATAAAGAGGCTCGTAAAGATGTTTACAAATACATTGATGCAGCAAATGTCGATCTTAAAGGTTTCACAGAAAGATTTTACTGGAAGAATACTTACTCACATCTTGACGATGTGCTCGATACTCTTATCTGGTTAAAAAATGAAACTGATGTTTGGTTCGAAATAACAACTCTTCTCATCCCCGATGAAAATGATTCTTCGGAAGAAGTTAAGCAGGAGTGTGACTGGATTCTTAAAAATCTTGGTGATAGTATTCCTTTACACTTCACTGCTTTTCACCCCGACTTCAAGATGATTGACAAAGAAAGAACTCCGGAAAGAACACTTACAAAGGCACGAAAGATTGCAAACGATTCTGGAATAAAGTTTTGCTACGTAGGAAACGTTCACAACTTAGAAGGGCAAACAACTTATTGCCCAAACTGCAAAGAGAAATTAATTAAAAGAGATTGGCATTCGGTTATATCAAATAATATTATAAACGGAAAATGCAGAAAGTGCGGTCAAGTGATTGAAGGCGTGTTTAACTAGTTCTTTTCATTGATCATTCACAGAAAATTAATTTTCACATCAAATATTTTTAACTTTACTTTGAACATCTGCCATTTTTCGAGTATAGCAAATGAATTTATTAAAAGGAAAAATCACATTTATAACCGGCGCTTCTTCCGGAATAGGTAAAGCTTGTGCTGAAACCTTTGCAAAAGAAAAATCGAACTTAATTTTGTCAGCCAGAAGGATAGAGAGATTAAAAACTCTTGCCAATAAGTTAGAGAAAGCATACGGAATGAAAGTAAAATGCATTGAGCTTGATGTCAGGAATTTTGAACAAGTAAAAGATGCAATTGAATCCTTAGAAAAAAGCTGGAAGAATATTGATATTCTAATCAACAGTGCTGGCCTTTCTCGTGGATTAGATAAAATTCACGAAGGTAAGAAGGAAGACTGGGACGAGATGAT
>Ga0184631_10000110_pt1 | contig 14716 bp, 10 predicted proteins | sample PLM4_90_b1_FD_133160 | JGI IMG/M metagenome (GOLD analysis project Ga0184631, IMG submission 133160) | Groundwater sediment microbial communities from an aquifer in East River, Colorado, USA - PLM4_90_b1 | ecosystem: Environmental > Terrestrial > Soil > Riparian zone | place: USA: East River... | reverse complement strand
TAATGCGCAATTCTTTAGAGAAGACCATCGGAGATCATCTAAGGAAAAAGGGATGGACGCTATCGATTGCAGAATCTTGTACCGGAGGATTGATCAGCGATCGCATCACCAATGTGCCGGGGAGTTCAGACTATTTTAAAGGAGGGATGGTAACTTACAGTAATGAATCAAAGGCAAAGCAATTAGGCATTCCCTTCGATGATATAAAGAAGTACGGAGCCGTGAGTCCGCAGGTGGCAAGGAAGATGGCGCAGGGAGTCCGAAAGGCATTCGGTACAACTTTTGGTTTATCCACCACAGGTGTGGCAGGACCAAAAGGCGGAACAAAGAGAGCTCCCATTGGGAGAGTTTTCATAGCTATTTCCGATGGTAAAAGGGATTTTGTCAAAAAGTTAGACCTGAAGGGTACCCGCCGTGAAATTAAGAAACAGGCAACAAAGAAATGCCTCGATTTTTTTTATGCTTACATGACGAAGGCGCTTAGAATAAAGAAGACTTAGAACTGAGCACTCTCTTCAAGAAACCTATAAGCATTTCCGAAATCTCACCACAGTTGCTTTCTTGTACTCGATTTCGTTTGACCCCCTGCGCAATTTTTGATAGAAGTAAATTCAATTTAGCCAATATTCTTGCATAATCGAAGTGGGTCAAGGGGTCACGGGAAAACCCAGGTCCACGTCCTGGAAATCTTTGTGGATACTTTATTCGCCTCAAGGTATTGTTACCGGAGGACGTCACCGTTTCGGTTAGGAAAAATGAATTAAAAAAATTAACCTATAGGGTTAATTTTTTTCTTGACAACCTGGAATCAGCATGTTAATTACTTATAAGAATAAAAAACTCGAAAAAGAATTCTGCGACATAAAACTCCTCAAGCGCCGTTGGGGTGAAGAACAAGCGAACTTAATCGTAAGGCGGCTGGAACAACTCAAAGCAGCGGATAATCTTGAGGTTCTAAGAACCTTACCTCAGCTAAGGGCCCATGAATTAAAAGGAAATCGGGCCGGACAAATTTCTCTCGACGTTAAACAACCCTACCGTCTCTTGATTATCTCGGATCATGATGAAACGCTGTTAAAAGAAGACGGCGGATTGGATTGGCAGAAGACAACAAAAGTCAAGGTTTTAGGAGTGGAGGACACCCATGGCTAGAATGAAAAATACCTCCTACCAACCGAATTATGCCATTCCACCCGGAGAGACTCTTCGAGAAACCCTTGAAACCATCGGCATGACCCAGGCGGAGCTGGCGGATCGTACCGGACGTCCGAAAAAGACAATCAATGAAATTATAACAGGAAAAGCAGCTATTACGGCGGAAACATCTCTCCAGCTTGAAAGGGTTCTAGGGGTACCTGCCTCATTTTGGAATAACCTGGAACGGAATTACCAGGAGACCTTGGCCCGTCTAAGAGAGGAAAAGGAATTTGAAAAAGAGAAAGAATGGATAAAGAGGTTTCCTATTTCTGCCCTCACGCAAATGGGATGGATTCCCAGGGAGGATTCTCCGGCAAAGACGTTGAGATCGATCCTCAATTTTTTTGGTGTTGCAGGAACCGACGAGTGGAAGGCCCTCTGGGAAGACCCTAAAGCTGCCTATCGGAATTCTAAGGCCTATCAAACTAATCGTTACGCCGTTGCCGCTTGGCTGCGAAAGGGAGAGATTAAAGCCAGTAAAATTGAAGTCAGTTCTCACAACCCGCGGTCCCTCAAAGGAGCACTAAAAAAAATCCGTTCGCTTACGACTGAACCCCCGGAAATGTTTGAGCCGGAAATGAAAAAACTTTGTGCTGAAGGGGGCGTTGCCATTGCATTCGTCCCTGAACTGCCCGGCACCCATGTCTTTGGCGCAACTCGCTGGCTCAAAGCCACGAAAGCTATTATACAGATGAGTCTTCGGGGGAAAACGGATGACCACCTCTGGTTTAGTTTCTTCCATGAGGTCGGTCACATTCTTCTGCATGGAAAAGATGAGGTATTCATCGAAACCACGGATCAAGATGGCACTCGAAGAGATGGAATAAAGAAGGAACAAGAAGCTGATCGATTCTCACGGGATTTCTTAATTCCTCCGAAGGAATATCACACTTTTCTCGAAGACCGACAATTTAATCTGACATCAATCCAAAGATTTGCAGCAAATCTCGGCATTACTCCGGGAATTGTCGTTGGTCGCCTCCAGCATGAGAAAGTTATTCCTTTTAACCAAGCGAACAGCCTTAAGAAGAGGTTTAAGTTTTCAGATCAATGAGATTCCCCATGGCTGGTAATCAACACCCCTTTAGAAAATGGGGAGTTGTGTAGTATCGGGAGGCTCTATGGCGAGGCAAAAAAAGAAGACTGAGAAGGCCGGTGAGAATGTTGTCGATTACCGGCATAAGAACGTCAAGCGGCTAAACATCCCGCCTGCGGGGTTGACTGCGCGCGGTAACATCGTAAGGGAAAAGAAGGTCAGGTATGCCTACAATCCGCACCTTTCTCCGGTGCTCCGATTCGATGCCACGGGCAAGACGGATGCCATCGAAAAGTTGGTTGAAGATGCCTCCCGCCGCAAACTCGAACCTCATGAAATCAAACTCCTCCAGGAAGCACTTCGGAATCATGAGCCATGGCTCGAATGGGCGGGCAAACGGGAACAGCAGTGGTGCGTGGCTGATCCCGTGGCCCTTCACATCCATGAACGCATTTCCACACAGGCCATTCTACGAGTAGCCAAGCGAGAGGATGTCCAGCGCGACCTTTTCGCCGATCCGGAACAGGAATACCGCGAGGCGGTGCAGTTCTATAAACATCCGATGGACTGGACCAACAGAATGATTCTGGGCGATTCTCTCGCGGTCATGGCGTCACTGGCCCGGCGAGAGGCGTTGGCCGGCAAAGTGCAGATGATCTACATGGACCCGCCCTATGGCATCAAGTACGCCAGCAACTTTCAGCCAGAGGTGGGGCGGCGCGACGTGAAGGACAAGGATGAAGACCTCACCCGTGAACCGGAAATGGTCAAAGCCTACCGCGACACCTGGACCCTCGGCGTCCACTCTTACCTTTCTTATCTCCGCGATCGTCTGTTGCTGTGCAAGGAGCTGCTGGCGGATTCGGGGAGTATTTTTGTACAAATGGGAGACGAGAACCTCCATCGCGTTCGAGCTTTGATGGATGAGGTGTGTGGAACACAGAACTTTGTTTGTGTAATCGCATTTAAGAAAACTGGATATCAGGCAAGTGATCTTTTGCCATCAAATTTTGATTACTTACTGTGGTATGCAAAAGAAAAAGAGAGAATCAAATACCGCCTCGTTAGTATATCTAAACTCAAAACAAGTGCATTCGTGGGACAAGATCTTTGGTTCGAGGATATTTCTGGTTTGCGAAGGCGGCTAACCCCAGAAGAACACGACAACTTGGCAGAACTCGATACACAAAAAGTTTTCCGTCATAAACTCGCTGAGTCCTCCGGTGCTGCAAAGAATCCTGAGTCAGTTGAAGTTTACGGAAGGATGTTCTCGCCAAAGGAAGGCAAACATTTTTCATCCAATCCGGAAGGGATGGAGAGGTTGAAAAAGACGGAACGCTTATTTCCGATCGGCAATACTCTGCGGTATGTGAATTATTTGGCTGATTACTCCGAAACACCCATTACCACAAATTGGCCTGACACGGTTGTTAGCGGTTTCTCCGATCCACAGAAATATGTTGTTCAGACATCTACTAAGGTCGTTGAGCGCTGTCTTCTCATGACCACCGACCCCGGAGATCTCGTGCTCGATCCCACAGGCGGGAGCGGGACGATGGCATATGTGGGGGAGCAGTGGGGGCGACGGTGGATCTCGATTGACGTCAGCAGGGTGGCAATTGCCATTGCCCGGCAGCGGTTGCTGACGGCGAAGTTTGACTATTATAAGCTCAGATCTACGAGCGCGGAGGATGTTCAGCGAAACCCCAATGGACCTTGGCTAACCGATCCTGAAGCCGGGATACAGGGCACGTGCACCTTTGACTGCAAGACCGTGCCGCATGTCCCACTCAAAAGCATCGCACAGAATCAGGCCCTTGATCCGATCTTCGAGAAATGGGAGCCGGTGCTTCTTGAAAAGCTGTTGGCTTTGGATAGAGTCCTTGCGAAGACCGTCAGCAAAGACCTGAGAAAAAAGCTCTTGCTCAAGCTTCAGGAGAAGATAAAAACAGAAGGCAAGAAATCGATCACTGATGCCGATGAACGGCGCTGGAAACTACCAGAAAAGGAATGGAAGGAATGGGAAGTCCCATTCGACACTGACCCAGACTGGCCGGAGGAATTGAAAAAGGCTTTGACCGAATACCGGCAAGCGTGGCGGCAGAAGATGGATGAAATCAATACCTGTATTTCGGCACGAGCGGATCAGGAGGAACTAGTGGTCCAACCTTTTACGGATCGGTCGAAGGTGCGTGTCTCAGGGCCTTTTACAGTCGAGGGTGTCATCCCCGCAGAGGAGAGCATTGACGACGAAGAGACTATGGAATCGCCCATTGGGGGAGCGCCCGAAGAACTCGAGACGTTTGCCGAAGGCTCTGTTCAAACCGAATCGCAGAACGCCGAAGCCTATCTTGATCGGATGATCCGACTTCTGCGCGGGGACGGCGTGCGCTTTCCCGATAACAAGGTCATGAAGTTCAATACACTGGAAGCCCTTGCTGACGGATCTATTCTCCATGCGAAAGGCACATGGGGAAATGGGGATGGAGAGCGCCAGGTGGCAGTGATGTTCGGGCCCCAGTATGGCTCGTTGACCACCCATATGGTTGAAGACGGCATTCGAATCGCCGCCCGGCGCGGTTACGACGATCTGGTGTTTGCCGCTTTCAGCTTTACGGGCGAGGCGCAGGTGACCATCCAGGAGGTGCAGGACCCGGACATCAAGCTCCATATGGCACAAATTCGCCCTGACGTAAACATGGGCGATCTTTTGAAAACCACTGTCTCAAGCCAGCTTTTCACAGTTTCCGGTTCTCCCCGGACGAAGATTACCCCACAAGACGGTGGACAGTTTATAGTCCATATGGAGGGGGTGGATATTTATGACCCGGTGACGAACACGGTGCGTTCCACCGGCGCGGAAAAAGTCGCTGCCTGGTTCCTCGACAGCGACTATGATGGACGTTGTTTCTGCGTGTGTCAGGCCTTCTTCCCGGATAAAAGCGCGTGGGAGAGACTTGGCAAGGCGCTCGGCGCCACACTCGATGCAGAAGCCTTCTCAAGGCTTTCGGGCACGGTTTCGCTGCCGTTCACGACCGGATCCCACAAGCAAATCGCAATCAAGGTCATTGATCCCCGAGGCAATGAAGTGATGCGGGTTCACAAGATTGGAGGCACCTATGATTAACCCCGTGTTTCTCAAGCGGGTGGTTCTGAACAACTACAAAAGCATTAAGGAATGCTCAGTGCCCCTTGGTCCGCTGACGTTTCTTGTCGGGCAGAACGGGGCCGGGAAAAGTAACTTTCTTGATGCTCTTCGCTTTGTAGCGGAGTCACTCAATACCTCCCTGGAGCATGCGCTCAGGGAAAGGGGAGGCATCAATGAAGTCAGGCGACGGTCCTCCGGGCATCCAACCCATTTCGGAATCCGCCTTGAATGGAAACTCCCAGATGGGACTGAGGGAGTTTATGCCTTTCGCGTGGGTGCGCAAAAAAGGGGCGGATTCGAGGTTCAAAAGGAAGAGTGCCGGATTTTTCGCGAGGCACTTTTGGAAGAGGACTTTTACAGAGTGGAAGACGGTACGCTCAAGGAGTCCAGTTTCAAGGTTGGGCCTCCTGCCTCCAGCGACCGTCTCTACCTTGTAGCTGCATCCGGTCTTGCCGCCTTCAGGCCGCTGTACGATGCGCTCTCACGTATGGGTTTCTACAACCTGAATCCGGATGAGATCAGGGAACTCCAACCGCCGGATGCGGGCGAAGTGCTGAAACGGGACGGGAGTAATCTGGCCAGCGTCTTAAACATGATGGAAAAGGAAAATAAGGAAGCGTTCGATCGGCTCGTTGCGTTTTTGTCAAAAGTGGTGCCGGGAATCCAAGGCATTAACGCTAAGCATGTGGGAAGGAAAGAGACATTAGAGTTTCGCCAGCTTGTGGGAAACAGTAAAGATGCGTGGCGTTTCATGGCGGAAAATATGTCCGACGGCACCCTGCGGGCCCTAGGCGTTTTGACGGCCCTGTTTCAGTCATCGAGCCAAGCGGCAAAGAGAGTCCCATTCGTGGGAATTGAGGAACCGGAAGTGGCCGTGCACCCTGGCGCAGCGGGAGTACTTAGAGACGGATTGGTCACCGCGTCGAAGATAACCCAGATCGCAGTGACCAGTCACAGTCCGGACCTGCTGGACGACAAAGATATTCCGGATGAAAGTATTCTGGCCGTAGTGAACAGGAACGGTGAAACGCTGATTGCCCCACCTGACGAGGCGGGCCGATCAGCGATTAGGGACCGCCTATACACAGCCGGCGAGCTGTTAAGGCTGGATCAGATAAAACCGGACGAAGCGGCGGTGGCGAAGATTCCTTCATATCAGCTTGAGCTTTTCGCAGACTACAAGCCATGACAGAAGTAAGAATTGCTGCAATCGTCGAGGGACACGGCGAATGTGAAGTCGTGCCCATTCTCATACGTAGAATTGCAGAGACGATTGATCCGGGATTTGTGCCAAGGGTCTTGCCGCCCCTTCGGGTTCCAGCTTCTCGACTGCTGAAGGAAGGTGAGATGGAACGGTCTGTCGATCTTGCTGCCCGAAAGCTGCAGGGGAGAGGTGGGATTGTCATTATCGTGGATTGCGACCGGGAGAGCTGTTGTCCGGCTGAGGACGGTCCGGCGTTGCTGCAACGGGCAGTAGCGGTCCGTGGCGATATACCGATTGCGGTTGTTCTCGCGAAAAGGGAATTTGAGGCGTGGTTTTTGGCGGCAGCGGAATCTCTGCGGGGACAGTATGGCCTCCCTAACAATCTTGAGCCGCCTCCGAACCCTGAGGCGATCCGCGGTGCGAAGGAATGGCTAAGCAATAGAATGCCGCCTGGCCGAAGCTACGCGGAGACGACAGATCAGCCAGCATTCGCCACTGTCTTTGACATGAATGCGGCGCGTCGTGCCGATTCTTTTGATAAGTGCTATCGTGATGTTAAAAGAATGTTGGAACAATTACATTATTCAGCGAATCTATAAAGGCAATCCATGACGGAACCTGTTCTGATTCAGCCGGTCGAAAGCCCTGTCATCTGCAAACCCTATTATGAGCCGACGAATTACTGGGAATACGACCGGGCCACCGGACGTGCCGTAAAGCAACCGGGACGCAGGCCTGCGACCTACTGGTACAAATTGAGCGAGGAAGAGATGCGACAGCGAAACTTGCCGCTCGATTTCCGCAGCAGGCGCGGAGACCAGATGCGTCTTGAGCTTGAGGAGGGCCGGCGTGACTTTGAGCTTGTTAACAAACTCAGAGGTGATGTAAAGAGGTGGCGTCAATCGAATTGGGAGAGCGCAACAAACGTCACGAAAGACCTTCTCCGTCACTGGTGGCGGAAAGATCAAGCCCGCCGGTTTTTCTTCTGCCAGCTTGAGGCTGCTGAAACGATGCTCTTTCTGAACGAGATTCGAGGCATCCGCAAGGATGGGAGCCGGGGTAAGCCGCGCTGGACGCCGGAATTCACCGACGCCGAATTCGATGCACTTCTCGACCGGCCTTTCGATCCTGAATATTCTCCTTTACTGCGCATGGGCTGCAAGATGGCAACCGGCAGTGGAAAAACGGTTGTCATGGCGATGCTCATCACCTGGGCATTCTGCAACCGGGCGCGCGTGCCAAGCGACGAAAGGTTCCCTAATGCTGCCCTGGTGTGCTGTCCGAATCTGACCATCAAGGAACGTCTTCAGGTCCTGAGGACCGATAGCCGGGGTGATGATTACTACACACAATTTGACTTGGTTCCCCCACAATATCGCGATCTTTTGAGAACCGGCAAGGTGCTGGTCACAAACTGGCATTTCTTTGCGCCCGAATCGGAACACAGCGAAGGCGGCAAAAGCTTTGCCGTGGTTAAAAAAGGTGAGGAAACAGATAACGCTTTTGCGCGCAACCGTCTTGGAGAGCTTTTTGAGCGCGGCCCGGTGATGGTGCTGAATGACGAGGGCCATCATGCCTATCGTCCGGCTCCAATTTCAGAGAAAGAGGCAAAAAAAGTTGGCGCAGAGGAAAGGAAAGAACGCGAGGAAGCGACGGTCTGGGTTCAGGGGCTTGATCGGATCAATGGGGCCTGCGGGATCAGATTCTGCGTGGACCTTTCAGCGACCCCCTTCTATATCAAAGGAAGCGGTTATCCGGAGGGTGAACCGTTTCCCTGGATCGTCGTCGATTTTGGTCTTGTGGATGCCATCGAGAGCGGCATCACTAAGATTCCACGTCTGCCTGTAAGCGACACGACAGGCCAGCCGGATCCGAAGTATTTCCGTCTCTGGCGCAACATCACGAAGGACCTTGCACGGGAACAACGGTTATCAAACAACCGACCCAAGTCCGAAGTGGTCTGGGAGCGGGCGCAGGATGCGCTTGTCCAATTAGCCGGCGAATATAAGAAGACCTTCGAAGCGATTCAGCAAGCCAGCGATACCGCTTTGAAGGCCCCACCAGTCATGATTCTGGTCTGCGACAACACGGACATTGCACAGGTCTTCTTCGAGAATATTTCGGGACAAGCGGAGGTCGAGGACATCCCGGAGGATTCGGGCGACGATGAGGAAGAAGAGGCAACTTCACGCCGCAAGCGCTCCAGGAGACGCGTGGCCTACGGAGCGAGCAAAACATCTTTTCCCGAGCTCTTCCAGAACGACAAGGGATACCTTTACACGATCCGAATAGACAGCAAGCGCCTTGAGAAGATCGAAAGCGAGGATCCTGACGCAACCCACGACGAAGCGGCAAAGGAACTTCGGGAGATCGTAAACACCGTAGGCAAACTCGGCAAACCGGGACAGGATGTGCGGTGCGTTGTTTCCGTGGCGATGCTGAATGAAGGATGGGACGCCAGCAACGTGACCCACATTCTCGGTGTCCGCGCTTTCGGCAGCCAGCTCCTCTGTGAGCAGGTGGTCGGTCGAGGACTGCGCCGCATGAATTATACGCCTGACCCCCAGACCGAACTCCTGCCGGAGGAATATGTGGATGTCTATGGTATTCCATTTTCCGTTATCCCTTACAAGGGCAAACCCTCCCGGACGCCGCCGGATCGGCCCGTCAACCACGTATACGCGATGCCGGAGCGAGCCGCTTACGAGAGCCGTTTCCCGAATGTCGAAGGCTATGTTTACACCCTTCGCAAACCCTCGATCAAAGCGGACTTCGCACATCTTGAGCGCCTGGTGGTTGAACCGGAGAAAACGCCAACAGCGACGTTCCTGCGGATCATTACGGATCATCTTGAAGGTGGCACGCGAGGCGGCGGAATCGGTGAATTCATCGAACATAATCGCTCGGAATACTACGCAAGACACCACCTTCAGGAGATCGAGTTTGAGATCGCCAGGCAGATTGTTGCGGCACTGGTGGGCGAAGGATCTCAGGCTCCGGTCAAAGGGTCGGCCCGGATGCGTGGCCTCGCCCGTCATCAACTTTTCCCACAGGTTCTAAGGATCGTCCGCAAATACGTTAGCGAAAAGGTGGACTTTCGTGACATGCACCCCTGTGAACTCGGACTTGAGAGATATGTCCGCCGCATTAAAGAAAGACTGCTGGACGCGATTGTGCCGGATGAGCAGGAGGGCGAAATGCCGATTCTGCCTATTCTAAACCGCTACAAGCCCATTGGCAGGACAGCGGATGTGGATTTCACGACCAAGCGGAATGTCCACAGCACACAGCGGTCACACGTCAATGCCGTTGTGCTCGATAGTTCCTGGGAACAGACCGCTGCCTTTTATCTGGAGCAACAGACAGATCACGTTTTCTGTTACGTGAGAAACGACCGGCCTTTCCTTCTGATTCCCTACGAGTATGAAGGGGTTCAACACCACTACGAGCCGGACTATCTTATCCGTCTTAAAAATGGAAAGATGCTGATCCTGGAGACGAAAGGAGAGGAAGACGACCAGGATCGGGCCAAATACCAGGCCGCAAGACGCTGGGTTACAGCGGTCAACAACTGGGGACGGCTGGGGGTATGGGACTTCTCCGTGTGCCGTGATCCGGCATTAATTCCAAGGCAAATCGGAGAAATGGCGGTTCCTAAAAAACTATTTTGTGAATAGTTTCTTCTTGAGGTTTTGTTCTCTTGCCCCGCAATAGGAAAAACATTCATTTTGCTAAATCTTTGGGGGCCATAACCCTTCTCTTTTTACCCTTTTTTCTATGACTTCCGTCGAAACCCCAAACGGTTTGCATAACATTGGAGAAACTCTTGACAAAACTGCATCTGGGTCCATTTTTAAGAAAGCGATGAGATTGCTCTCCTTAAGGATCTCGCCTACTTTTTCCATCTCGGTCTCAAGTTCTGGATAGGGTACTAATAGACGACCAGCAAATTCGTTGGCCTGCCACTCAAAGTTTCTGTATTCGTTTTCAGGCACATTGAGAATGAAGTCTTTCCAGTCTTCCGGAGAGCTAATGCCAAACTTCGTGTATAGCTCTTTATGCAGAAAAAAATGACCCAGTTCATGTGCAAATGAAAAACGCATACGGTTTGCAAATTTATCGTTCATGTAACAATCATAATCGACAACAATTCCGGACAAATCTCTTTTCAGATATGCGTCTATATCAATGGTTGACAGAAGATTCTTAACTGGCTCAATATTGAGCCTCAGTCTGAACTCGACAATCTCCTCTGTGTTAACTGGTAGCTTTGATTCGGGCCAGTATTTATTCCGGGTTTCGTCAGCAATGTTCCAAAGAGCTCTTGGGTCAATCCATTTGCACTTAAACTCGCTGTAATCCAAATGGCTATTCCTTCCTGATCATATTGATTAATTTATCCAGTTCTTCAGGAGTAGGCTTTTCACTCCTTATGGTTCGGAAGAACATCGGCAAGGAATTTAATACTTTTTCATCAGATAAAATATCCTCTGGAATAATCCCGGCATCAATATTCGACTTGTCTTTCATTTCTTCCCATAAAGCAGAGCCGAGTTTGATACCCAACGCCTGGGCTATTTTTCTTAATTTCTCTTCATCCTGCGGAGGCGCAAGCAAACCACGCTCAACCTTACTCCAGTTACTGGCATCTATTTCTATCCGTTTGCAGAATTCTCTCAAGCCTATGCCCTTATCGATCCTTCTTTCCTTTATGAATTCTCCAAACATTTTACTTTCCCTCCTTCCCATTTTTTCTCTTCTGTTATTCCTGATACTGTGGTATAATTTTTACCATGTGGTAATATTAATACCACACATTGAAAAAGTCAAGAGAATTCTTATATCGAATTAACTTCTGGACAGAAGACGGAATTCGCGACACAACTGCAAAGAATTTTCAAGAAAAGTAGATTTGTGAATCTTTTCTTCTTGAAATTTTATTCTTTTGCCCCATAATAGAGAAATAATGTAGCGTTCCGGGAAAGGCCGGAGCGATATATCTAATTCGCCCCCAATAAATGGGTGCGCTACAAGAGGAGGATGGATCGATGAAACTTGAGAGGTTTGAGGGTTGTTGGACGGCCATGATAACACCTTTTAATCGGAAGGGGGAGGTCGATTTTGAGGGGCTTGAGAAAAATGTCCAGTTCCTCATCGAGAATGGGTCAAACCTCGTCCCCACTGGAACAACGGGCGAATCCCCCACGTTGGACTGGAGAGAACATGACCGGGTGATTACGAAAACAGCCAAGTTGGCTAAGGGGAAAGGTTTTGTCATTGCGGGCACAGGTTCGAACTCTACCCGTGAGGCGATGAGGGGATCGAAACATGCTGTTGAAGTGGGTGCTCAAGCACTGCTGCTTGTCGATTGTTATTATAACGGGCCATCCTCTCTCGAACTGAGGACACAATATTATGAAGTGATTGCGAAGGCCTTCCGGAAGGCCTTCGTAGTGCCTTATGTCATCCCCGGAAGAACAGGGACGAAATTGGAGGTGGAGGATTTGGCCATCCTTCATCGTAAGTTTAAGAATTTGAGGTCTGTGAAAGAGGCCACCGGGGATCTCGAGCGGATGGCCAAGACGAGAACCCTGTGTGGAGAGGACTTTGATATTCTCTCCGGAGATGACGATAAAACCTTTGAGATGATGACCCGGCAAGACATTCGGGCATCTGGTGTCATCTCCGTAATGTCGAATATTGTTCCTGGACCTATTGGCGAGATGGTCAAAGCAATACAGAACGGGAATATGGAGAGGGCCAATCGGCTAAAAGATATTCTCGATCCCCTTTTCAAAGTGGTGACCGTCAACACCATCGAATCTTACGAAGGGTTTAATGTCCCGTGTAAATTTAGAAACCCATTAGCGATCAAGACTATGATGAAAGGCCTTGGTTTGCCATCCGGGCCAAGCCGTCCACCTCTTGGAAAGATGACGCCCAAAGGAATGGAGGTCGTTAGAAATGCTCTGAAAGAAGTTTATGGAAAAGATAAAGAAGTGTTCAGGTCCCTTCAAGAATTTTATAAAATCAATGTCGAGGAGCGAATTTTCAACGACCGTTTTTGGAAATAGTTGAGTGATGGGATGAGATGGAAGAGGTGAAGGGCCTGTTCCCGAAACGGGAACAGGCCCTTTTTGTTACCAGTTGGGGATGAAGAAGAGGAACGCAAGAGAGGTGATGATGAAGTAGACGAAGAAGACCATGAGGAGCCAGCCCATGATATCTCTGAAATGCAATTTAGCCACAGCGAGCATGGCGATCGCCCAGAAGGGCTGGATCATGTCGGTCATCATGTCAGACCAGGCAAAGGTAACAACGGTCGTTCCCATGCCAACTCCCAACTTTTTTGCCGCAGGGACGATGTAAGGAGCAACCACTGCCCACTCACCACCTCCGGATGGGATGAGATAGTTAAGAATTCCTCCGTACCAGTAGATCAAGAGTGGAAAAGTCTGTGGAGTTGAGATCGCTACAAAAGCATTTGTGAATGCTACCGAGAGTTCGGTGAATTTGAAGAGGCCGAAGATTCCAGCATAGAATGGGAACTGGAGAACGATTCCCCATACGGCCTTTCCTGCATCCTCAGTGGCTTTCAAGAATGACCAGGGCCTCCAGTGAAAGAGGATGCCCAGACCCAGAAAAGCGAAGTTAATCACATTGAGGGTCAGTGCAACGCCTTTGGTTGAGAAGTGCCAGATCAAATAGATCAATATCCCAATGAAGGTGATGATATTGAATCCAGGCCACCAGTTCATCCAGTCTGAAGGACTTTCGAATTTTGTGGGCTTTGGAGGAGCTTCGTAAAGTTTTAGTTGATTCATCAACTCAGGTTTCACGACAAAAGCCTTCTCCGGTCTTGGGTGCATCAATGCCATCAGGATGGTGACGACAACCACAATGATGAGGGTGAGAATTATATTAAAGGGGTGGAAGATCGTCTGGGATACAGGGATAACCTGATCCATTAATTTTGCTTTGATCAAGAAATTATCCGGAGTTGCCACGAGCAATGGCGCGGAACCTGAAAGACCAGCATGCCAGGTACAACCGAGTCCAAGGTAGGCCGCTGCCACCAATAGCCGGTAGTCCACCTTTGGATTTCTCCTAACAATGAAGAGAGCTAACATCGCACTGGCGATCAGACTGATTCCCCAATTGAGCCAGGCTAGGATCATTGAAAAGAGAGCCATGGTGACAATGGCCTGCCATGGTTTCTCAGGATTGGACCACCCGGAAATCCCGTTCATCAACCATCGTACAGGGGCGGAGCAGGCAAGGATATAGCCTGTCATCATAATCAGACACATCTGCATGGCGAATTCGAGCAAAACCCAGAATCCATTTCCCCATGCCTGAATCGATTTATAGGCCCGGGTACCGAGACCCACTTCCGGCTTGAACCCCCAGATGAGGGCTAAGATATAGGCAACAGCACTTAATACGATCACAATAACTATGGCATCAGGGATCCAACGCTCTGTCCAGCGGGTGAGTCCATCACCCCAATCTTTAAGGAACTCAAAAGTTCCGCGAACTTCTTCTTTCTTTTTCTGATTCATCATCGGTCCCTCCTTTTTAAAAAGGTTGAGAAATGAGAACATTACACCAATGGGTTTGAAAATGATCGGAGGTTGCGGAAGTTGTCACCTCCTTTCTAAGTAGACTAGAAATTTTTCAGGAAAGTAAGATTTGATTTGTTGAAGAAACAACCCCTGCCAGATTTCTTCATATATAAAAAGAGCATTTTTGTCAATAAAAATCTCAGGATGTCAAGCGTCTCCAAAGGCTTTTTCTCATTGACTTTTTTAATAGTTATGTTAACATCATTTCAATATTGAAGGGGTTTTTGATTGATCCGATCCTTTCTGGCAATTGAACTTCCAAGGACGACCCGAAAAAAGATCGAGGAGGTTCAGGCAGATTTAAGATCAACCCATGCGGATGTGCGGTGGGTGAATCCTGAAAAGATCCACCTCACACTAAAATTTTTTGGAAATATTGAGGATTCGAGGATTGACCCCATCTTCAAATCCATTGAAGAACCAATCCGGAACACTTTACCATTTTCTCTCAAAGTTAGAGGGGTAGGGGCCTTCCCCCATTTGAAAAACCCAAGGGTGATCTGGAT
>Ga0184631_10000109_pt1 | contig 14720 bp, 11 predicted proteins | sample PLM4_90_b1_FD_133160 | JGI IMG/M metagenome (GOLD analysis project Ga0184631, IMG submission 133160) | Groundwater sediment microbial communities from an aquifer in East River, Colorado, USA - PLM4_90_b1 | ecosystem: Environmental > Terrestrial > Soil > Riparian zone | place: USA: East River... | reverse complement strand
AGCAGGTTGGGGTGAACCTTAAAAATTTGGAGGAACCGGAAAAAAGCAAAGAGCAAAGAAGGCGGCACCGGGAGATTATTATTATCCTTTGTCTCTTGGGCCTGATTGGATTCCTTTTTTTCTTTCAGACCCACATTTCTACTTGGAAAGTCGAAGCCCCCTTCCCGAATAATATTCTGGTCATATCACTTATTAGTCTGAATATTCTCCTGCTCCTTCTTTTGCTGTTTCTCATCCTGCGCAATGTCGTCAAGCTGATTTTTGAAAGAAAAAAGAAGGTCCTGGGGTCGAAACTCAAGACCAAGTTGGTACTGGCCTTCATCACACTCTCTTTGGTCCCTACCATCCTCCTTTTCTTTACGGCCACGCAGTTTATCACCAGTAGCATCGAAAGCTGGTTTAGCGTCCAGGTGGAAGGGTCACTGCAGGAATCTTTGGTGGTAGCCCAACTTTATTACCAGAACACTTCCAACAACGCCCTTCACTACGCCCGGCAGATCCGGCAGGGTTTGGTGCCGCAGTGGATACTGGATAGGCGGAACCAGGCTCTCCTTTCCGATTTTTTAAAAAACAAACGGGCTGAATACAACCTGGAGGCTGTAGGGGTTCTTTCCAACCAATTGGGGAAGCCTGTCATGGCGTATGGACCCAATATACCGCCGGCAGGTTTCCCTGTCCTGGAAACAAAGATTCTTCAGGAAACTCTTCGCGGCAAAGAAACCACCAAGATCCAGTCGATTGGCCGGGGGGACCTGATTCGGGGGTTGATCCCGATTTTTTCTCCCCAGAACCCCCAAGAAGTAGCCGGGGTGTTAGTCGTTGATTATTTCGTGCCCCAAAGTCTGGTCTCGCGCATTACAGAAATTTCTACCGCCTTTGAAGAATATAAACAACTCAGGATGGTCAAGCATCCCATCCGATCCACTTATTTAGCCACCCTCTCCCTGGTTACCCTGTTGATCATCTTCGCCGCGATCTGGTTCGGGCTTTTCCTGGCCAAAGGAATTACCGATCCAATCGAGAAGCTCGCCGACGGAACCCAGAAGATCATCCAGGGGGATTTGGATTTCCAGATTGGTAAAACTTCCGAGGATGAATTTGGGACTTTGGTGGATTCATTCAACCGCATGACCCAGGACCTTAAGGCCAGCAATAGTCAAATCGAGAAAGCTCATGACGAGTTACGCAAGAGCAACATAGAGATAGAACAAAGGCGGCGGTATATGGAGATTGTTCTCCGGGATGTGGGAGCTGGGGTCATTTCCATCGATACCGACGGAAGGATTCGGACAATTAATAGGTCTGCTGAAAAAATCCTGGGAATCCGCGCTGAAAGTGTCCTGGGGGAAAAATATGAGGAAATCCTGCAAACAGAACATACCATTTTAGCAAAAGAATTAGTCAAGGCAGTCAACCAGGCGGAGAACCATTCCATCACCCAGCAGATAAAATTGACCTTGCACAACGAAACCCTAACTCTGCTGGTGAAAGTTGCTATTCTACGCGATGAGGAGAACCGTTACTTAGGGATGGTGGTCGTTCTAGATGATTTGACCCAGTTGCAGAAAGCTCAACGGGCAGCGGCCTGGAGAGAAGTTGCGCGGCGAATCGCCCATGAGATCAAAAATCCGCTGACGCCCATCCAGCTTTCCGCCCAGCGGCTGCGCAAGCGGTACTTGAATCAATTTGCCCAGGATGGAGCTATTTTCGATGAGTGCACTAAAATCATCATCACCCAGGTGGAAGAGCTGAAGAACTTGGTCAACGAATTTTCCAGCTTCGCCCGTATGCCGGCGGCCAACCCTGTTCCGAATAATTTGAACGAGATCATTCGGGAAGCGATGGTCCTCTATGAAGAAGGGCATAAACAGGTCCACTTTGATTTCAAGCCTGATGACCAAATTCCGGTCTTCAATCTGGACAAAGAACAGATTAAACGCGTGATGGTCAATTTGCTGGATAATGCCGTGGCTGCTGTGGATGCGGTAAGCCTGCAACAACGAGACGGACAAATCATTGTGGAGACCCGCCTTGACCCATTCATGAACCTAGCCCGGGTAGAAGTGGCGGACAATGGATGTGGGGTTTCTCCGGAAGACAAGCCTCTGCTCTTCGAGCCCTATTTCTCCACCAAAGCTTCGGGTACCGGCCTGGGCTTGGCCATCGTAAATACGATTATTTCCGACCATGATGGATATATCCGGGTGAAAGATAACATTCCCCAGGGAACCCGGTTCATCATCGAATTGCCGATCAAACGTTGAACGAAAAATCATAAAGTCTTACAGAGGCATGGATCTTATGGGTAAACAAATCTTAGTAGTAGATGACGAGGAACGGATACGCCAATCATTAACTGGCGTACTCAAAGACGAAGGGTACGAAGTGCTTGAGGTTAGAGATGGAGTCCAGGCCCTCAAGCAGATCGAGACGGATCCGCCCGATTTGGTCCTTTTGGACATTTGGATGCCCGGAATGGATGGGATAGAAACCCTGGAGCGTATGAAAGCCCAAATTCCCAACCTCCCTATCATCATGATTTCGGGCCATGCCAATATTGAATTAGCCGTAAAAGCCACCAAGCTGGGGGCTTTTGATTTTATCGAAAAACCCCTCTCTTTAGAAAAAGTCCTCCTGACAGTTAACAATGCCTTAGTCGTCTCCAAGTTGGAACAAGAAAACCGGGCTTTGCGGCAAGAAGTTCAGAGAAAATATGAGATCGTCGGGAATTCTTCGGAGATCCAACAATTGAAAGAACAGATCAAGATTGTTGCCCCTACCAACGGGTGGGTATTGATTACCGGAGAAAACGGAACCGGGAAAGAGTTGGTCGCCCGGGGAATCCATCGCTTGAGCTTGCGGGCGGAAAAGTCCTTTGTTGAGGTAAATTGTGCGGCCATCCCCGAGGAGCTGATTGAGAGTGAACTCTTTGGCCACGAGAAGGGTTCGTTCACCGGCGCTCTAACCAAGCGGAGAGGGAAGTTTGATTTAGCCAACGAGGGAACCATCTTCTTAGACGAAATTGCGGATATGAGCCTAAAGACCCAGGCCAAAATTTTGCGCATTCTTCAGGAGCAGAGATTTGAACGGGTGGGGGGAACGGAAATGATCTTCGTGGATGTACGGGTGATTGCTGCCACGAATCGGGATCTGAAGGAAGAGATGCAAAAAGGGCGTTTCCGCGAGGACCTATATTACCGATTGAACGTCATTCCTATAGCCGTACCTCCCCTAAGGGAGCGGAAGTCAGATATATCCACCCTGGTCGAGCATTTCATTTTCGAATTTTGTTTGGAGAACCACAAAGAAATGAAAAAAATATTACCGGCGGCCATGGACTTGCTTGCTTCCTACTCCTGGCCGGGCAACGTGCGGGAACTGAAGAATATTGTTGAGCGCATGGTAATCATGACCCGAGGTGCTGTGATCGAAGCCAAAGACGTGCCCGACCCAGTCCGGGAGCAGCGCAAGGCCCAGCCGGAGTTTTCTTTCTTAGAGTATCCTTTGCTGAAAGATGCCCGGAGGGAGTTTGAAAAAAAATTCATTGTGAAAAAACTTATGGAGAACGAAGAAAATATTTCCAAAACGGCGGAAGTCATCGGGATTGAACGGAGCAACCTACACAGAAAGATCAAAAGTTATGGGATTGAATTGAAGAAAGAATCTTGAAAAAAGCACCAAGATCGTTGTCGAATGGGGACTCGGCAATAGGGAAAGGGAGATAAGGGGGAAAGATGAGACCGAAAGTGTTAGTGACCCGGAAGATTTATGAGCGACCTTTGCAGTTTCTTAGGGAAAAGGCCGAAGTGACCATCAACCTGGAGGACCGGGCGATGACCCCGGAAGAGATTATCGCCGCCCTTCCCGGGAAAATGGGTATGCTGGCCATGGGGAGCGACCGGGTTTCATCCAAAGTTTTGGAGGCGGGGAAAGACCTGAAGGTCGTAGCGAATAATGCCGTGGGGTTCAACAATATCGATTTAGACGCGGCCATACGGCTCAAAATCGCGGCGACGAATACGCCGGATGTTCTAACCGATACCACAGCCGATCTTAGCTTCGCTTTGATCCTGGGGGTGGCCCGGCGGATTGTTGAGGCGGACCGCTTCGTTCGGGCCGGAAAGTGGGTGGGGTGGAAACCGAACTTGATGATCGGAAGTGATGTCCATGGGAAAATCCTGGGAGTCATTGGGTTGGGAAGAATCGGGTCTGCGGTGGCCAAACGGGGTCAGGGATTTAATATGCGGGTCGTTTATGCGGATATCCGCCGCCTGCACCCCGCCATAGAACAACAGCATCAACTGCAATTCATGCCCTTGAGAGATCTTCTTCAGACCGCAGATTTCGTCACTCTCCATGTTCCCCTGACGCCGGAGACGACTCATCTCATCGGCGCCGAGCAATTGGGCCTGATGAAAAAGAGCGCGTTCTTGATCAATGCCTCCCGCGGGCCCGTGGTGGATGAAAAGGCCCTGGTGGAGGCCTTACGCGCGGGTACGATCGCCGGGGCCGGACTCGACGTATTCGAAGCTGAACCACAGGTTTCTCCGGGGCTTCTGGCTATGGATAATGTTTTGCTTCTCCCCCACGTCGGCAGCGCCACAGATGAAACCCGGGGAAAAATGATCCAAACGGCCGTGAACAACATTTTAGCAGTCATCCGCGGGGAGATCCCACCCAACATCCTCAACCCCGAAATTTACCGCTCATGACACCCTGAACGGCGTAGGAAGATACTTTCCCCGCCCCAAACTGCTGCGGAAGTGAATTGTCCTGAATTTGGCGAATTGCGGAATTAAAGAAATCCGCAGTCATTAAAAACTGACCGTCGATCACTTTTCATCTCCCCCTCACACCTGAGCCACAAAAAAGGTGGGGGAATAAAAATGATCGACGGTCAGTGTTAAAAAGCCTTGAATAAGAATTTATAATTTGTTAGGATGAGCACAAATTTTCGGCGGGAGACAGGAAGAAAAATATGGAGGTTTACCCTTTCCACCACCAAAATCTGTTTCTTAGCATCATTACCGACTATGACCTTACTTTTAAAGAAATCCGGAACATTTTGGACTATCTTCTGGCAAACGAAGCCTTTAAAGAAGGAGAAAATTGGGGCCATGGGAAACTTTTTGCTTTTCAACTGGATAATGTTGAATATGAAGTAGATGTCAATTGTTACGAGGTGGTTATTTACCGGAGAACCGAACTCGCACCGTGACCAGAAAATTTTTTGAACCGAGGGCACAAGGACCTGTTCGCCCACGGGTCCAATAGGAAAGCGAGAAAATTTGCGAGTCCCTCAATTAATCCGTATGTTAGGCTATAGCCAAAGAAAAATCTGAAAAGTTTTTAAAGATTTTTTCGCCACAGAGGACTCAGAGGTCACAGAGAATCATTAGGCCAAAGCAACTTTATGACGGAAGACAAGTAACTTTTTTATAACTCTTTACTCTCTGTGAGCTCTGTGGCAAATAATTATTGGAATAAAGTTCGTTATGGATAAATACATCCATCCGGAATTAAATAAAAAAGTAGAATTTTTTGGGGGGAGTTATCTTTTCGTGGAAGAAGGAAGGTTGAACTACCAGGGAAAGGAGGTGTTTTATTTGCTCGGAATGGCTGGCGTCGAGTCCTCTTGTTGCGGAACGGGAGGCTGCGCCTTCATCAAAGTTCCGGGGTATGTTCTTTCTTGGAAGAAGGGGTGGAGCGAATCCGGCCAGTCGATTTCCGAAGTTGAAAGGATCGTAGCGGAAGAAAGCCAAACGACTATCCGAAAGATCTTGCAAGAGAAATATCCAGGGTTCCAGCAGATCGAGTTTCTCTGACTTTTTAACTCTAAAGGGAGGTGAATATGGCAGGAATTGTGTCTTTTGGAGCCTATGTTCCCCGATATAGACTGAAACGAATGACCATTTTTCAAGCCATGGGCTGGATTAACCCCACCACCATTATGCTGGCCCAAGGGGAAAAGGCAGTAGCCAATTCAGATGAAGATAGCCTAACCATGGCCACGGCGGCAAGCATCGATTGCTTGGATGGGTTCGACCGGTCGCTGATAGACGGCCTGTTTTTTGCCTCTACGACCATGCCCTACCTGGAAAGACAAAACGCCGGGATTATCGCCGGCGCATTAAACCTGCGTGACGATCTGCGTTCGGCTGATTTTTCCGGTGCCCTGAAATCAGGAACATCGGCATTGCTCTCTGCCTTAGAGGGGGTAGGGTCGAAAAACGCCAATCAGATATTGGTTGGCGTAGCCGATTGCCGGCTGGGGAAGATGGGCAGCCCCCAGGAAATGATTTTTGGGGATGGAGGAGCGGCTTTTCTGGTCGGGAATCAGGAGGTCATCGCCGAATTTAAAGGCTCCTATTCCCTGACCTGTGATTTTGTAGACCATTACCGGGGGTCAAAAACGATCTTTGACCGCCAATGGGAGGATCGCTGGATTCGCGACTTGGGGTTCGATGAATTCATTCCCAAAGCCATCAACGGCCTCCTGAAGCAATGCAACCTAAAGTTGAGTGATTTTTCCAGGGTTATTTTTCAATGCTCTTATGATTCCGAGCGGAAGAATTTGGTGAAGAGGTTGAAATTAGACCCGGAAAAAATTCAGGACCCTATGCATGGCTCCATCGGGGAAACCGGGACCGCTCATTCTCCTTTAATGTTAGCCAGAGCGCTCGAAGAGGCCAAGCCGGGAGACAAACTCCTGGTGGTGAGTTTTGGCAGCGGATGCGACGCGCTTTATTTCGAAGTCACGGATCAGATCTCCAAAAAGAAAAAAGGAATGGGAGTGCAGGGACACCTTGCCAACCGGGCTGACCTGCCCAGTTACCCCAAATACGCTGTATTCCGGGGAATGTTGCCGGTGGACATTGGTTTGCGGGGGGAGGCTGATTTTTTAACCCGCTGGAGTTTAGTCTGGAGGAAGCGGAAGGCTGTTCTGGGGCTGGTGGGTTCGCGCTGCCAAAAATGCGGTACCCCGCAATACCCCCCCCAAAGGGTTTGTGCCAACCCGGCCTGCGGGGCTGTAGATGAAATGGAAGATTACCCCTTCGCCGGCAAAAAAGGGCGAATTCTCAGTTATACAGGAGATATGTTGGCTGCGTCCTACGATCCTCCCGAATTGTATGGCTACGTGGAATTTGAAGGAGGAGGAAGGTTCATGTGTAATTTCACGGATTGCACCCTCGAAGACCTAAAAGTCGGCGCTCCCGTTTCTTTCAGTTTTCGCAAGAAATACTACGATGAAAAGAGAGATATTCAAGGATATTTCTGGAAGGCAGTACCGCGAAAGGAGGTGGCCTGAATGGCAACTGGGATCAAAGATAAGGTGGCCGTATTGGGTATGGGTTGTACCAAATTTGGAGAACGCTGGGAATCGGCGGCTGAAGATTTAATCATAGAGGCCTTTCAAGAGGCTCTGGCCGATGCGGGAATCGAGAAGAAAGAAATCCAGGCCGCTTGGTTTGGTACCCACATCGACGAGGTCAATGTAGGGAAGAGCGGTGTACCCCTGGCTACGACTCTGAAACTACCCTTTATCCCGGTAACGAGGACGGAAAATTACTGCGCCACGGGCACAGAAGCCTTCCGGGGGGCCTGTTACGCTGTTGCTGCGGGGGTCTATGATATCTGTCTGGCTTTGGGAGTTGAAAAATTAAAAGACACCGGGTACGGAGGTTTACCAGCCACTGCGGCGTTCGGACAGATGCAGGCCTTGATTGGTCCCAACGCTACGGCCCCGGGCCTTTTTGCCCAACTGGCCACAAGTTATTTTGCCAAGTATGGAATTGACCCAGCAGCGGGCAAGAAAGCTTTGGCGCACATTTCGGCGAAAAGTCATGCCAACGGAGCCATGAATCCTAAAGCCCATCTTCGCCGGCCCGTGACGGAGGAACAAATCATCAACGCTCCCATGATCGCCTACCCGCTCGGCCTGTTCGATTGCTGCGGAGTAAGTGATGGGGCAGCAGCGGCCATCGTTACCACCCCGGAAATCGCCAGATCCCTGAGGAAACAAGACCCGGTTCTGGTCAAAGCGATAGCCATCTGCGTTTCCTCCGGCGAGGAATCTCTATTCAACACCTGGGATGGTGCCCACCTGGAAACCACTTGCCGGGCGGGGCAGATGGCCTTCCAGGAGGCAGGGATCAAAAACCCACGGGAAGAAATCAGCATGATGGAGGTCCATGATTGCTTTTCCATCACCGAACTTACGGTTTACGAGGACCTGCAGATTTCCCCGCGGGGTAGGGCCATCGATGACATCAAAGACGGATTCTTCGATCTCAAGGGGAAAATTCCCTGCCAGCCTGACGGAGGCCTCAAATGCTTTGGCCATCCCATTGGCGCCTCAGGGTTGCGGATGCTATATGAAATGTACAATCAACTTTTAGAAAGGTGGCCGGAGGAAAGAAAAGTCAAAAATCCCCGCATGGGTTTGACCCACAACCTGGGTGGTATCCCGGCGAGCAATGTTTGCAGCATAGCCATTATCGGCCGGTAACGAAAGATTCACCGCAGAGACCGCTGAGAACGCAGAGAACCACAGGAGAATTCAATTCAAATTTCCAGTTATAGTCGATTTGGTTCAGGAACCTGAATTCTTTGGTTTTTAAATTTTAATCCGTCTCGGCGATCTCGGCGCTCTCTGTGGTGAATGTATTTTTATGCCTTGAAGAGTAAAGGAGAATGATGATGGAAAAGATGCTCAAAGATAGGGTGGCAATTATTACGGGTTCGGGCCGAGGGATCGGGCGAGCTGCAGCTTTGCTTTTTGCCCAGGAGGGAGCCAAGGTTGTAGTGAGCGATATGGATGTCAAGCCCGCCCAGGAGGTTGCGGACGAGATCAAGGCGGCTGGCGGGGAAAGCATTGCGTTCCCAGGAGACGTTACGAGCCCCTCCTTCGCGGAAAACATTGTGAGCAAAGCCGTACAAACTTGGGGTGGGTTACACATCCTGGTCAACAACGCGGGATACACTTGGGATGCCGTCCTGCATAAGATGGCCGATGAGCAGTGGGAAGCGATGCTCGCGGTGCACCTGACAGGTCCCTTTCGTTTGATCCGCGCAGCTTCCCCCTACTTCCGGGATGCGGCCAAACAGGAAAAAACTGCGGGTAAGGTGGTGAATCGCAAGATTATCAATGTTTCCTCTGTGGCCGGAACCCGAGGGAATGCCGGCCAGGCCAATTATGCGTCCGCCAAAGCAGGAATTGTAGGCCTAGCCCGGGCTCTGGCCAAAGAATGGGGGTCCTTGAACGTTCAGGCGAATGCCGTGGCCTATGGATGGATCGATACCCGTCTGACCAAAGAGAAAGAAGCGGGTCAGACGCTGGATCGTGACGGCAAACCTGTAGCCATTGGCATTCCGGCGGCCATGCGCAACGTCATGGCCATGATCATCCCCATGGGAAGGGCCGGGACACCCGAAGAAGCCGCAGGCCCCATCTTATTCCTGGCTTCCCCTTTATCCGACTATGTGTCAGGGCAGTGCCTTGAGGTCACCGGGGGATTTTAAATGTTTCCAAGGAAATCTTGATTGCCTATGTTCGAAGAGTGGGTAGCGGTGGTCTACGGCGGTTTGGAGAGGGGATAAGCATGTGGTGGCGGACTGAATTAAGTTTAGAGAAGGGGGCTTCCTATCTTTCGGGCAGTCCCCTTGCTTTCCCCAAAGGAGAGAACGCTGCTATTTTCATTGGTCATTCCACCGTCCTGATTCATCTGGATGAACAAAATTTTCTCACCGACCCTTTCTACCTCAAACGCCTTTACCCTCTCCAAAGGCATCTCCCCCCCGGGGTTCCTTTCCAGAATCTTCCTCCTTTAAATTTTATTCTCATTTCCCATGGCCATCTGGACCATATGGACCTAAAAACCCTCAGCTTATTTCCCCGTAACCTTCCCATTGTCCTTCCGGAAAAGCTCGAAAGATATCTAATAGAACTGGGGTTTAACAATGTCCGTTCTCTTTCCTGGGGGGAGAGAACGATCATCGGCAGCTTGATGGTCCAAGCCCTGCCCGTTAAACATTCCCCGGGGCGTTCCCTCTATGAAACCCGGTCCATCCCCCAAAGTTATTTTGTGCAGGGGACCAGGACAATTTTCTTTGGAGGAGATTCGGGACTCACTGAGGAGTTTCGCGAAATCGGAGCTAATTATTCCATTGACTTGGCTTGTTTGCCCATCGGCAATTACCAACCGGCTTCTTTTCGTAGGGTACATATGAGTCCGGAAGATGCCTTAAAGGCCATGGAGATGCTTGGGGCTAGGCGGATGGTACCCATCCATTGGGGAGCATTTCGTTTGAGTCTGGAGCCGCCGGAGGAACCCCCGCGCAGATTTCGGCAACTCTTGCAAGAGAAGAGAATCAACCCCAAAGCTATCATTTGGCAGCCCGGAGAAAAAATTCGGATCTGAGCAAAATCCCTTATTCTTTGGATTTTTCCGCCTTGTCTTCCGGACCCTGTTCCGGGGGTACCCGGTCTTCTGGCGCCATTATCGGGGGTGAGGCATGGGAAGACGATTTGCGGATTCCTCTCCAAAGAGAGGGGGGCCAGAAAAACTTCTTTAGAAATCCTTCTTTCGTTTCCTTCTTTAGTTCTTCAATGGCCAAGTGGTCAGCTTCTTCCGACGAGGCTTTCCTTTCCCGCTCTTCCAGAGGTGCACGCAGCTCCTTCGGTTTTTCTAAGGGTTTTTCCTGGAGGGTAAGGGCGTCTTTGCGGGGAAAATCCAGATGGTATTGATGAATGGGCAGTCCTGCCTGCCCGATGATTTGAATTTTCAACCCGTATTGTTTTTCCAAGCGGAATAGCTCCGCTCTTTTTTGATTCAAAAGATAAGTGGCCACTTCATCGGGGAGTTCTACTCTGACTTGGATGCATCCCCCTTTGGCCAAGCCAGCCTGGACCCGCCGCAGGACGGTTAAGGCAGCTGCTTCTGTGGATTTCACCAAGCCACTTCCGGCGCAGTTGGCGCAGGAGACAAAACTTCTTCCGCTGACTGCCGGTCGGATCCGCTGACGGGATAGCTCCAAGAGGCCAAAGTTGCTGATGCGGCCCATTTCGATTCGGGCCTTGTCACGTTTCAGCGCCTGGCGTAAACACCGCTCCACCTCTTGTTTGTGCTTGCGGTCCCACATGTCGATGAAATCGATGACCACCAGCCCCCCCAGGTCGCGGAGGCGGAGTTGGCGGGCGATCTCCTGCGCGGCTTCCAGGTTGGTCCGGAAAGCTGTTTCTTCCATATTGCGCCCTTGGGTTGCCCTTCCGGAATTGACATCCACGGAAACCAAGGCCTCCGTAGGGTCGATGATAATAGAACCGCCAGATTTTAAGGGAACCTTTCGTTCATAAATGACCTCTAACTGTTTCTCTAATTCGTATTTGGAAAAGAGGGGACGCTTTTCTGCATAAAGTTTTACTTTGTTCTGGTAACGGGGCATGACCACCCGGAAAAATTCCTTAGCCCGGTTGAAAACTTCTTTATGGTCAACGAGAACTTCGTCGATATCCGGGGTGAAATAATCGCGAATGGATCGAATCACCAGGTCGCGTTCTTGGTAAATGAGGGAAGGGGCAGGCATTTTTTTCGACTTGGCCAAGATGGATTCCCAAAGGCGCAAAAGATAGTGCAGATCTTTGGCGAGTTCGCTTTTATTTTTTTCTAAACCCGCAGTGCGAACAATCAGACCCATCCCTTCTGGGACTTCAAGTTGATGGACGATTTCTTTGATCTTTCGCCGCTCTTTTTCTTCTTCGATCTTGCGGGATATGCCTCCCCCATTACTTCCAGGCATGAGTACCAGATACCTGCCGGGGAGGGAAATGTAAGTGGTTAAAGCTGCTCCTTTCGTGCCAGTTTCTTCTTTTTCCACCTGGACCAGAACCTCCTGATTGCGCTTTAGAACTTCCTGGATGCGGGGATGATCTTCTTTGGGAACTTTTTTCTCCTGATGGGTGTAACAGTCCGGGTGGATGTCGGAGAAAGGTAAAAAGCCGTGGCGAGCTTCCCCGTAATCCACAAAAACGGCATGGAGACTGGGTTCAATATTGACGATTTTTCCCTTATAGATATTTCCCCGGGAAAGTTCTTGCAGGGAGGTTTCGATGGTCAGTTCATCCAACAAACCTTCTTCCACGATAGCCATGCGGCTTTCTTCGGGATCGACGGCATTGATGAGCATTTTTTTCATAAGCTGCTGCCTTCCTTTTTATTTTGAGGAGGTTTGGGGTTCATGGACCAAACCCTCGCTGGCATGTCCCGGAAACTGTTTTCCCGCAAAGAAGGCGCCGAACATTCAGACCTTTAATTTTTGCCAGGATACCAGCCGGGAGTCGGCTTTTTTTGAGTTCTTCGAAGTAACGAGCCGGAGAAATCAAGGGGTAGTCGCTGCCAAACAGGATACGGGCCGGGCCGACAATTTTAATGGCTAGGGCGTAGATTTGGGGCTTATAGAGAAAAGGGGAAGCGGCTGTATCATAATAAACATTTTGGGCTGCTCGGGCAACCTCGGGCATGAGCTCATAAAAAAAGAATCCGCCTCCCCAATGCGCTAATATCACGATCACGTCAGGAAGGGTCAAGAGAAGTTGATAGGTTCGCTGAAGGTTTTCCAAGCTTTTTCCAGGATAGGTATGCCCGACAGGTTCGCTGGTATGGAGAAGAAAAGGTATCTTTTGCCCCGCCAGGGGTTGTAGGATAAAGGCTAAGTTTTTAATATCGCGCGGAGAAATGTTCCGATGATAAAAAGCCAATTCTCCGATTCCTCGCATTCCTCGGGACAAGCTATAGGCGAGCTCTTTTTCTGCCACGCGTAAGGGATAAAGAGGGAGACAAGCAAAGGGGATGAAGCGATCAGGATAAAGAGAAAAACAATGAACAAGGTAATCGTTTCCTGCCCGACAGAGTCCCGGGTCTTTCCAGGGGAATCCGCAAATGATGCTTTGGTGTACACCATCACGGTCCATGGCTTTAAGGAGATCTTCCGGGCTGGCTAGGCGTGCCTTTTCGTTCTCGTAAATAAGCCGAAAACCGTCATCCCGGCGGCAGAAATTGTGGCGGTTCTTCCGAACCTCGTCTGGGAATAGGTGGGTATGAGCATCGATGATCATAAGAATTTTTTACAACGAGAAGCAGATTCCTTTTGGGAAATCCTGGCCAGAAGTTTCCATCTCTGGCTATTGAAGAATCAGTAAAAATATGGTAAAAATTCTATTGCTGTAATCCTTCTGCCATAGAGAGGAGTTTTTCATCATGAAATGTCCTCATTGCGGACAAGCCTTAGGGGAAAGGATTTGCCCCTCTTGCCGGTCAGGAGTCCTCAAGGAAAGTTCCTTTTGCCATCGATGCGGAGTCTCCTTGGAAGCTCCGGCAGCGGCTCCTCCCGAAGAGGAAGGTACTGATTTTTCCAAGCGAATCCTTTGCAGTGATGGTACTTGCATCGGCGTTGTTGACGAGAGAGGCATTTGTAAAACGTGTGGCAAACCTTATACGGGAGCAACAGAATAAGCATCAGTTGCTTTTCCCCCGGAAAAATTCTTTCAGGGCTTCTTGGGCCACAAAAGCTCCCTTGATTTTCCAACGCTCCTGGTTAATGATCATCGCTGCAAAAGCGATCTGTGGGTCTTCTACAGGGGCGAAACCTATGAACCAGTCGTATTGACCCGGAGGATTATCCCCACTCAAAGAACCTGTTTTACCGCAAATCGAAACTTTTTTTAATAAGTTTTTGCCGTAACGGTGAAAAATTTTAGAGGCTGTACCGTCCTCCACCGTGCGCTGCATCATGCGGCTTAAATCCAGGGCAGTTTTGCCCGCAATGGGTTGGGCCAACATTTCCGCCTTGGCCTGATATAATTTCTCGCCATTTTTGCTATCAATCTCTGCGATCAAATAGGGCCGCATCATAATCCCGCAGTTGGCAATACTACTCGCGATCATGGCGGCGTGCAGAGGATTGAGAGTCACCTCCCCAAAACCTGCTCCACAGCGGGCAAGATCATAAGATTCTTCGGGAATGAAAGCCTTGCTTATGTCCAAGGGAAAATCGAATAGAATAGGGTGATTGAAACCAAAGGCCTCAGAGTATTGCCGTAAGGTCTGAGATCCCAGGAGTTTAGAAGCCACCCGCCCAAAAACCACATTGTTCGATTTGCCCAAGGCGTCATCGAAATTCGTCCGCCGATCTCGTTTGGAACTTGCGGCAAGTTTTTGGGGGCCGAGACGGTACTGATTTCCCCGAAAGGAAACGGAAGAATCGTAATCCAGGACTCCTTTTTCCAGAGCCCCAGCAGCTGTTATGAGCTTGAAGATGGAGGCCGCCGGGTAAGTAGCTCGTTGCCAAATTCCCGGATAATTCGGGTTTTTCCGAGCATAGTCAACCAGCGCGAGAATCTTTCCCGTTTTGGGTTCGATCGCTACGAAAACGCTGAAAGAGGGGCGGTAATTTCTAAAGACTTCGTTCACGCAAGCTTGGAGAGCGGGGTCCACCGTATAAATGAAACGGTAGGATGCGCGCTCTTCGACGTATTTCCCATCTACGATTTTCTCGAAGTGAGGAAGGCTTCCATTAAGTGGCGGTTGAAAAACTTTTTCCGGCTCTGAGTTTTGTAGAGGAGAGGGTGAAAGACTAGGTTGGGAAGAACGATGATTTCCTTTGGCGGCATAGAGCAGGGAAACACAGACCACGGAAACAACGAGAAGCAAACCTAAAAGCTT
>Ga0184631_10000108_pt1 | contig 14724 bp, 13 predicted proteins | sample PLM4_90_b1_FD_133160 | JGI IMG/M metagenome (GOLD analysis project Ga0184631, IMG submission 133160) | Groundwater sediment microbial communities from an aquifer in East River, Colorado, USA - PLM4_90_b1 | ecosystem: Environmental > Terrestrial > Soil > Riparian zone | place: USA: East River... | reverse complement strand
TCTTTTAGCCAGCTGGATTTGTGCCTGATAATTTTCTTTGGATCAATATTTGAAATTAAATGCTCGCAAAAAAACTTTGGTTCGATTGCCAGGGTTGCCTTTGCATTTCTTGTTGGGTCAAATTTATCTCCATAAATATTAATTAGGTATCTGTTTGCATTTGTTTCATCAAGAAATCTTTCTAGCACAGAAGAAGTCGGTGTTTTGCCGAACTGAAGAATTATATCTGGATTATGTTCTTCGACAAACTTCTCAGACTTAAGGATTGAATTAAAGTTGGAAATTATGTTTTTTTCTTTTTTGCTAACGCTGCTTCTAAGTTGCGAAAGTCCATCAGCAAAAATTGGATATTTGAGTAAAAAAGAGAGTTTTCTTATTCTATTAATCATTTCACGATCGTACTCCATAGGACCTGCGATGATTATTCCATTATTAGAGCTAATTAATTCCTCGATCAATCTTTCAGCTGATTTGACTGAATAAGAACCGGTAAAAGGTCGTGGCAATTTATTATTTACCGATCGCTGTGGCTTTAATCGGGAGATTTTTTTATTCACAATATCTGTATAGGAAAATGGTTCCAACGGTTTCCTGAATGGAAAATTTAAATGAACGGGACCTCTGTCTTCAGTCAAACTTATTCGAAAAGCATTAATTGCAATCTTTTGAAGATGATAAAATCCTGTTTCGCCTATTGAAGGCAAACCCAAATCTCTGTACCATCTTATATGATTTTTAAAGATGTTGTGCTGATTGATTGTTTGATTAGCACCCGTTCCAATCAACTCGGGTGGGCGGTCAGCAGTACAAATAATTAGTGGAGTTCGCTGCTGATAAGCCTCAATAATTGCAGGGTACAATTCAGCAACAGCAGTTCCTGAAGTCGTAACAACAAGCACTGGTTTATTCGTTGACTTTGCTAATCCCAACGCAAAAAATGCCGAACTTCTTTCATCAATATTAATGAAGGATTTTATCTTTCTGTTTTTTGATAAAACATATGTAAGCGGTGTACTTCTTGAACCAGGTGAAATGCTGGCGTATTTAACGCCAAGAACAGCAAGCTGGTCGATAAAAACCTTTGCCCATCTAATATTTCTGTTAACTCTTATTTTCATAGGTAAATAAAGATAATATAGTACTTAACTTTAACTGAGTTTCAAGAAATTCTTCTTCAGGGTCAGAATTCTTTACAAGACCAGCGCCGGCAAATGCTGTAACCTGGTTTTCTCTGACCAGAGCAGAGCGGATTGAAACGGCTAATTCACAGTTCCCATCAAAGTCCATCAGCCCAACCAGTCCTGAATATAAACCACGGTCGTGAGGTTCAAGATTTCGGATTAGTTTCATTGCAGATTCTTTTGGTACTCCACAAACTGCCGGAGTGGGGAATAATGAATCAATCAACTCAAATAACTTTTCTTTTGAATTTAGCTCTGCCGAAATTCTTGTAATCAGATGCTGAATGTTATCCAGCTTTCTGATTTGTTTCTCTTCAATAATACGAACGTTGTTTGAATAGCGAATCAGAATATCAGAAATGAATTCACTTACAAACAAATGCTCCTGGTGATTCTTTTTACTTGACTTAAGCGATCGCTCAAACTCAAAATCCGATTCTGATTTATCACCTCTTGGAGCAGATCCTGCAACTGATTCAACTTCTGCAATATTATCAGAAACTTTAAGAAACATTTCCGGAGAAGATCCGAAGAAGACGGAACTATTTTTTTTGATGAAGAATAAATAGCAATCCGGAAATCTTATAAATAATTCATTGAGTAAAATACTCCAGATTATAGTTGTATTCAGAATAAAACTATATGCACGGGATAAAACTAATTTCTCAACACCACCGTCGTTTAGTTCCTTTAATGCTTTTGCTGCTATATCATTCCATTTCTCTGATTGATTACCAACCGATGTTGACTGAATAGATGTTTTGTGATTAGAGGGTTGAACCAAGTTTTCGGAAATTGCTGATAACTTTTTTAAAAATGAAAGTAATTTGCCAGAGATAATATCAAAATTGCGATTGGCATCGATTACAAAATTGTAACAACCGGACACTTCATCATTCTGATATGCAAAAAGCAATTCCGGGATGTAAATCCGAAGAGGTTTAAAATCAATCCATTCTGCGGCTGAACTTACCGGATCAAACTTAGCTGAACAGCACAGAACAAATCTGTTTAAAATATTTTTTTCATCCCAGTTATTTAAACAATTCTTTTTCCAGTAATTGTAATTATTGGCAAGCGAAGTAAAATTCTTGGTTTTGTTTGTGGCTATTTCCAAAGCAGAATTAAAACCATATACTGTTAGTTTGTTATTTGGAGTCCGGAATAAAAAAATATCATTTGATGAATCATTTAATTTATCCATTAGTAATAATGCATCAAATTGTCCAAGCTGAAATGCGAAGCTGATTAACTTAGGCTCATTAGAATTTTCCTGAGACTTGACGAAAGCTGCAAAATCATTTAAGATATTATCTGAATTAATTTTCATCAAAAATTTAAGTCATCCTCTATTGTATTTAATATTCTCAAATAACTATCGTATCTCTCAGGAGCGATTAATTTATTTTCTACGGCTACTATAACAGCACAGCCAGGCTCATGATGATGAGTACAAGTATTAAATTTACAGCGATTTATGTAGTTGCCGAATTCAATAAAATAATGTCCGAGATCTGATTTTCTTATTCCATAGGGATCAATTTCTCTAAGTCCCGGAGTATCAATTATGAAAGTATTCGCTTCGACTTTTTTCATATATGCTGTAACCGTTGTATGAATTCCCTTGGAGGTAGACTGACTTACTTCACCGGTTTTCAGATTCAGATCAGGAAACATTTTGTTGAGCAGCGTAGATTTGCCAACTCCGGAGTGTCCCCAGAATAAATTTTTGTTCCCTTGAATTTTCTCTTTGAGCGATTGAATCCCTTCATTGGTTTCCGCACTTGTTAAAATAAATTGATATCCGATCCCTTCGTAAAGTCTTTTCCACTCTTCAACAATTCCGGATTCATCGAGATCGATTTTGTTCAAAACGATTATAACATTCAAGTGTGAACTTTCGGCAGCAGCAAGAAACCTGTCCAAAACGCGATTGTTAAAATCAGGAAGCTGAATGCTTGTAATGATTACAACATTATCAATATTTGCAGCAATTACCTGTTCAAGTCTTTCACCCCTGTAGCTTGCCCCACGAACTTTTGGCAGCTTCCTCGAAAGGTGATTTTTTCTCTTTTCAATTTTATTTATAACTCCGCTGCCATCTTTGTTCATCTCAAACTGAACATAATCACCAACTGCGATAAAACCTGTATAGAATAGCTTGTCCTTCTTCAATTCAAATACTTTTTTGAACTTGCCTTTGAGAGAGCAAATTATTTCCTCATCCTGATCTTCTGGGATTAGATAATACTGCTTGCTTTCTATCTTAATGATGGTGCCTTTGATCTCAATCTCAAGTTTAAAAAAAATGACTATAAAAAATATAATGTTCCTTTGTCCATATCAAATAAACTTTGAGTTAATTATAGCGGGTAAAAATAAAAAAGGGAAGATGATCAACACCTTCCCAGAAAGATTATTGCGGATAATACGGCAACTATATTGGTCTATACTTTCCTTTTATTATAAAATAATTTACGGGTAATAATAAAAATGTTTTAGTCGTATCATAAATTAAATTGTATTTATAATCTATTAGTTCAGTTGGTATATTTTCACCAAATGGTTCCAGAACGGGGAAAATTATTTCGGAAGATTCCCGCTCATAAGTTACTCCCGGGAAGTTATCAAACTTACCATCTGCTCCAAATCCACCTTCATTTAATTTATCAAACCCGAATAATTCTAATAATCGTTTATTATTAATTGAATTTGTTTCTGTGCCGTCTGCCTTTTTCAGGTAAATGTCAAGATCAACATCAATTGCTTCACCAAGATAAGGGATCAGTTTATATAGATTTTTCATCTTTAATTTCCAGGCTTTCGTAAATGTCGGTTGGAGATGTTTTGGTTTCACGAGCTTTAAAACTGCTGCTGAATCTTGATTATTAATCAGGTCGGAGAAAAACTCACCATAAATTATATTTCCTCCTGTTTTATAAGCAACAGCGATAATATCCTGATCGTGTAATGATGATAGAAAAGTGATGTATCCTGTCTCCGGATGAAATAAATAATCTCTTCCTTCGCTTAAAAGCTCAAATCGTCCCCACTCTTCTTCTCCTGCAATTGGGTCAAAATTAGACCTTAGTGAATCAGGATACATGTCTGTAACTAATCGCGGAGGTAAATCTATAAATGCACTACCCCAAATGGCACTCTGGCTAACTTGATTAATCGATTTATAAACTTCGATTTCTTCAACAAGATATTGAACATTAACAATCGGCGGAATATTTCCATAATATTGATTAAAGATGTTCAGCCCTGAAGAAGTGTCCGCATATACATCATCAATAAAATAGTTGTTATCAGAATATTCAAGGAATTTCATTTCAAATGGCATTCGGTTATCTGTTGGAGTTGAACACGGTGGACAATCCTCTTCATCGCATCCGAAAAGGAATGTTAATAACAATAACAAAGAAATAAATCCCTTGTTTGATAAACAGGCTTTGCTTTTTGATTTAAAATATAAAGGATTATAACTTAACATAAATTATCCCTTTTAAATAATAGCATTTAACCGTTAACTATAATCTCGCTGAAAGGTTAAGGATAATATTATTAACATTTATGTCCTGAAAAGTTCTCGACACATTAACTCCATAGTTATCGCCAAAATCTTTCCACCACCCGTATGCATAACCGAAGTCAACGTTAAAAGTATTATCGAATGACAAACCGATTCCCGCAGTAATATATTTTTTATTGAACTCAGAAGGATCTTCTGCATAAGGAGATGGAAGCCACATACCACCGACTCTTGCACAAACAGGAGAATTAGGTATTTTTACTTCAGCTCCTAAATGAGCATTTATTGTAGTAGTAAAAAGATCTTCGATTTCTTTGTTGCGCTCAATACGGTACTGCTGGTCGAAGCCCTCACTAAATTCCATTTGTGTGTAATCAATAATTTTTATATCACCGCTAACAGTAATATTTTTTGAAGGCATAGTTATAGATCCGCCAAGTGAAAGCTCGTATGGTGTTGTTATTTCGTATTCTATCTCATCAATAATTGGATTCAGATCGAATATTATAGAAGCAAACTCACTTGATGCTGCAACAAAATAAGATTCATTGATTTTGAAAACGCTGGGGAATTTAACATTTGCTCCAATCCTGATTCTATCCTGCCAGTTATATAAAATTCCAAGATTTGCATCCCAGCCGGAAAGATCCCAGTCAATTATGTCATTAAGATAAAAAGATTGAAAGTCTCTTGTGTCAGGTTCTTCAGGATCAAGTTGTACGTTTTCATCATAAATATCATTTATATCCTCTTCCCAGTACTCGCTGTCGTTTTGATACTTTCCTGAAATAATATTGAGTCCTCCACCGACATAGAAATCTTTTGCAACTTCGATAGAACTTGCGAACGACCATTTACCAATACTACCTTCTTGACGGATTTTACCACGTTGATTTAGCATTCCGTTTATCAGAGTTTTATCCAATCCGTCTGAAGTATCGTAGTAGGATAAATATAAGTCGTACGTTAGAGGTGCCACTTCATTATAATCACCGGTTAAATACTGAATCATCGAATTGTTATCACCGTTATAACCATCGAATTCAAGAGTTTTGTTAAAGTCTTTTGTTCGGTTATATCCAACTGCAAACACCCAGCTTCCCCGAATAGTTGATAATGGGTATACTAAACCAAACTGATTAAAATTGACTGAAGTCTTATTTGCATTTGATGCTGTATTAAAAAAAGTTGTGTTATTATTAAATGAATTAAAGCCCATTCCCCCTGTTAGTGCTGCTTTTTTTATTAAACCAATTCCTGCAGGATTAAATAAAACGCCGGAAAAATCATTACTTAGGGAGGTAAAGCTGTTTCCCATTGAAAGTGCTCTTGCACCTGTATAAAGTCCGGGTTCACTTAGTAAAAGAGCATCGTTATAATTTTGTGAGAAGCCAAATTGAGAGTACAAACTAAATACTAATACTATGTTTAGAATTAATAAATATTTCATTGTCATTTCCTGTGGGAATAATTTCTGTCACCGGAGTTACGCGTTGAGGAATTGTCCCTTTCTTTTGTTGAATTTTCGTTTGAAGCGGATGAGTTATCGGTACAGGAATCCTCGCTGTAAATTATTACGGCTTCCGAGTAAGCTACATTTCAAAGACCTGAGATTAGTTCTGTTCGCAGGATTTCAAAAAAACTCGGTTCTGTATTCTTTTCTTATAAGTTTTTATCTGCATAGTCATAAATAGAATCAATATCTTCTTCATATATATCTTCATCAAAATAGCTCCCGGAGTACTGAGTATCAGTGTCTGCAGGTTCTACTAATTCTTCTGAATCTTCATTTAATGATAAAACAGTGTAACATCCAGTAATCAAAGTCGTCGAACTGATGAGGAGAAGACTTAGCAACATCTTCATCTTTGTCCTCTGTCTTTTCGCTCAGGTGTACGCACGGGCGGAACTATATTAATTTCACCGCTTCCTCTGCCACTACCACCTTGTAATGGATCTCTGCTATCATAACTATCTTTTGGTTTCTCCGGCTGCCGGTCCTTTGGTAGATTTCGCTCTGGTGCCGGAAGATTTATCGGAGGACTTGGTAGTGGTGGTGGGTAATCAATAACAATAATTATTGGGTCCGGTATGTAAGGTTCTATAGGTGGATAATAGACAACCTCTTCATCATCTGCAAAATGGTGAGGAATTGTGTAACAACCATTTAACCCCATCAAAACGAAAACAAATGCAAATATTGTAATTACCCCTTTCATTTTTATTACCTCCTTCTCGTTCCAGAGTTGGTTGAACCACTATTTCTTGTTGGTGGTGAATAGGATCTTGGAGTATTATTACCGCTTGGCGGGGAATAACTCCTTGGAGTATTATTAGTATTTGGAGGAGAATAATTCCTCGGTGGATTATTATTATTCTGTTTAGGCGGAGTATATGAACGAGTATTATTATCCTTCCTTGGTGTCTGAGTATTATTCGGTCTGTTGTTCACATTCGGCTGCTTGGTATTAGTATTCGTCCTGCTATTGTCTTTTCCGAATAATTTCTTGGTCTCAGTACTAATTCTATTGTTCTTATTAATTCTTTCTGAAATATTTTTAGTATTATTTCTACTAACTTTTTCTTTTAATCCATCATTTCTTTGATTGATACCGAGAGATTTTTTAGTTGTAACTTCTCTATCCAAACCAAGCTGTTTATCCTTTTTAATATCTCTGGTTCTGTTAATGGTATTCAAACCTACTACTTCTCTTGTGAGGTCTCTGGTCTTATTCTCAATCCCTAAAGTACGATCCCCAACATTATTTCCACTTACTGTTAAGTTTCTTCCTTTTGTAAGATCTTCCCTCGATCTGTCCATAGAGCCATCTCTAACAGAAACTAATGGATCCCGTGTTCTTTCACCATAATTTCGACCACCAGAATTATTTCTCATCCTAGAGACGTAATCGTTTCTGGTTTTGTAGCCATAATCAGAATAGTACCCACCATTTCCGTAATATGGGTAATAGTATGGGTCATAATAATAGTAGCTTGGGTAGTAACAGTAGTACGAGTATGGATAATACCATCCATAGCCGCACCAGCCTGCATAATAAGGCCAATATGGATATCCCCAATAACCCCAGCCCCAACCAAATCCTATACTGATTGTGGGATAATAATCGACAAAATAGCTTCTGTACGGATAGTCATAATAATAGTTATTAATTATCGTGGTTTCATCATCCAGGGTGTCTATATCTGTTTCTGAGTAATAACCTGAACCAATGTCTTCATCTTCATCGGAGTAATAATTAGTTACATCGGAAGGCTCTTGATTTTCAGGAAGTGTAGATGAGTCAGATGTAGCAACCTGCGTGTAGCATCCTGTAAATGAGGAAATGACTACAAACGTAGTGAACAATAAAAAAATATTTTGTGCTTTCATTTTATCCCTCGTTTTTTATTCTGATATAATTTAAACAATTATCGAGCCTGCATAAAGAGCTAAAATGAGTTCAAAAAAGAGGATTTTTGGTGAGAATATTTAATGTTTTGTCTTTAATTATGAACTGGTGTGTACAGCTTAGGATACACTTACGAGAATAGGGGACTTGCAGTTTTTTAGAATATATTCTTAATGAATTCAACTTTTAAGGATCTGTCGGCTGCATTTTTAGAAGAAGCTTTATTACTGAGCAAATCTCGTAAATCAAAACCTACTGTAAATCCTGGACCAGGTGACCATCTGAGCCCTGCATTAAGATAACCCTTACCGCTTCCGAAGTCAGAGTTGTTATCGTTAAGAGCGAAATCATATTCAACTAAAAGAGAAAAACTTGAACCTAAAGTTTTTTCTACTCCGGCACGTACGTCAATAAAATTATCACCATCGTTTCCTTCTAATGAGTAGTTAACAGCTCCATGCAAACTCATATATCCAAGAAAATCAAAATTTTTACTTATAGAAGCGAAAAATCCGGGAGATTTAATTGAAAATCTATCTGTGGAATCATTATAAACTCCCTTGCCTTGCGAGTCAAATCCCAAAGCAATTGCAGGTATCAATGTCGTTTCATTAATTACTCTTGTTCTTATGGAAACCCCCGGCCAATTATACCAATCAACTTTTCCGGAACCGATCAGATTACTACCTCCATAAGATATTCCGATACTCACATTCTCGAACACACCAGCTTCTATTACTGCGATTAAGACTCCTTCTGGCAGAATTTCAGTCGTCACACCAACAACTCCTTTTTCCAGAATACCAGCTGTTGGCATATCAATAAGATATCTGTATTCATATTTTGCTTTGTCACCAGCAGTACCTTGGGAATAGCTATGAAGTGTTAGCAGGGGAATAAGTAAAATTATTTTAAGAAGTTTTCGCATAGGTCTTAATATTTTATGTTAAAATTTAATCAGATAGTGTAAGAATTAAAAATCTCTTTGGTTGTGATTAGGAAAAATTAAATTGAGTAGTTCACAGATTTATATTATTCTTATTAGTGAATGGACTTATTCTACCAAAGCCATTTCACTTGTTATTCAAGAGTTGCAGTAATATATTTTTTGTCAAAATAATTAGGATTATGAAGAAATATTTATCATTCTTACTATTTGCTCTGTTTATTATAGGTTGTTCGGGTTCAGATGTAACAAAAAACGGAACATTTTCTGATCAAACCGTCTCCGATCCTGAAATAATTAAGAAAAAAGCCATCGAACACTTTGTCAACGGTTCTATAGCAGAATCAAAGGGAGATTATGCTGGAGCGGTCAGGGAATACAATACGGCTCTCACTTATGATACAAGTGCAGGTATTTGCTACGCGCTTGCTAAAAACTATTTTGCTATAAACAAACTTGGCAATGCGCTGAAATATTCAAAGCTTTCTGTTCAGCTCGATTCTACAAAAACAGAATATTATCTTTTATTGGCTGATGTTTTTATTCAGGCAAGAGAAGATGATTCGGCAGCGGTAGTACTTGAAAAAATATTAGCAACAGATTCAACAGACGTTAACACTTATTATAAACTTGCAAGATTATACGAGAACACTAGGCCTCTTGAAGCAATAAAAATTTATGACAGGTTAATTAATATTATTGGGCTAGACTGGAATGTCCTTTTACGTGTAGCAGAATTATATGAAAAACTTGGCTATAAAGAAAAAGCCGCTGAATCGGTAGAAGGTTTACTCGAAATAGATCCCAGCAATGTCGCACTTCAAAAACTGGCAATAGATTTTTATGCTCGGAACGGTTACAACGATAAAGCATTGAAGATGCTGGATGAAATGATCGAAACGATGCCCGATGATCTTGAAGCAAGAGAAAAAAGAGCTCAGATATTTATAAGTCAGAATGATTGGGAAAAAGCCTCAAAAGAATTTAAGTATATAATAGAGAAACCGGATGTGCCGCTTGAAGCAAAAGTAGGTATTGGTGCAACTTATTTCGCCAAATCATTTTCAGATTCAACAGTATTGCCTGTTGCCAAAGAGTTTTTTGAATCCATTGACGAGGACACAACAGATTGGCAGGTAAAACTTTACCTCGGAGCAATTGCTCTTAACGAAGGGAATGACTCGCTTGCAATTGAAAACTTTAAATATGTTACTGAAAACGCAAGCTGGCATGTTGAATCCTGGATTAGGCTGGGAGGTTTGTATTTTGATAATAGACGTTATGAAGATGCAGAAATTATGATGAGGGAAGCTATCGAACTTTTTCCAAACGAATTTGCTGTTAACCTGATACTCGGTTTATCGCTTGCTCAACAAAATAAAACTTCTGAATCAAAAAATTACTTGAAGAAAGCAGTTGAATTAAATTCCTCCGACGTAAATGCATTATCAGCTTACGGATTTGCATTGAGTCAATTGCAGGAAAACGACGAAGCTGTTGAGTATCTAAAACGTGCAATGCGTTTAGATCCAAACAATGTTAATATTCTGGGTCAGTTGGGACTGATATATAACAATCTTGATATGATGGCTGAAAGTGATAGTCTTTATGAGCTTGCACTTCAAATTGATCCAGATAATGCACTAATTAATAATAACTATGCATATTCACTTTCCGAAAGGGATCTTCAACTTGATCGTGCAGCAGAAATGATAGAAATAGCAATTGCAGCTGACTCATCCAATTCTTCTTACTTAGATACTTACGGCTGGATTTTCTTTAAACTTGGGAATTATGACAAAGCTTATTATTACATAAAGAAAGCTATTGATGTTGATGGTGAAGATAATGCCGTGCTGCTGGAACATTTGGGGGACGTTCTTTTTATGCAGGACAAGAAAGAGGAAGCTTTGGACCTGTGGAAACGAGCACTCGAACTCGATTCCTCGAATGAAACACTAATAGAAAAAGTATCTTCAGGTGCAATTTGAAAATCTTTAACCGAATTTTATTCCCCATTTTTGTTTTAATTTTTTTATTTGAAAGCTGCGTCCCTTCAAAACCAACTGAAGATGTTGAATTGCTTCCATCTGAAAGATTGATTAACAAGCTTGAAGCTAATAGAAGGAAAATTAAAAACTTTGAAGGCATTGGCGTATTTGAAATTGAATCAGAACAGTTTAACAACAGTGCAAACTTTCAGATAATAATGCAAAAACCTGACAGCATTTATTTTTCTATTCTCGGACCATTCGGAATTGAATTAGCCCAGGCTCTGGTAACAAAAGAAAATTATATCTTTTATGATGCACTGCAGAATACAGCTTACCGAGGGTTAGTTGATGATGATGTACTTAAAAACATCTTTAAAGTTAACCTGTCATTTTCTGATCTGCTTGATGCCTTTATTGGCTCAGTTAATTTAACTCCCAATCTTTACAAGCAACCCAGCAATTATTCGGTTGATGGTGAGGCGTATGTCCTAACTTATGTTGATAAGGAAAATGAGCTAACCTCGATTTATAAGGTAGATATTCGTCAACTTGGTATTACGAATTACAACTTAAAATCTAATGATGACAGAATTGATTTAGAGGGTAAGTATTCTGATTTCGAATTAATAGAAAATGTTGCAATACCTTTCAATATTGAAATAATGAATAAAGTGCAGAATCAAAAAGTAATAATCACATATAAAAATATTGATGCTAATTCAAAAGGTCTAAAGGTTAATTTCGAGTTACCAGACGATGCCGAAATCATAGAATGGTAAACAAACTTAAATATTTAATTCTCATATTTCTCTTCATATTTGAATCCTTCCCGCAGTCTGAGGACATTCAACAGAAAGAATCAGAACTCTCATCTATAAAAATAGAAATTAATAATCTTGAAAAGGAACTAGCGTCCAAATCTGTTGCTGAAAAAAAATCATTTGAAGCTGTTGAGAATCTGAACAAACAAAACTTTCTAATAAACAAAGTTATTGGTGAGCTGCGCAGTGAGATCAATAAGAAAGAAGGCGAAATAAAAATTGTTGAAAGAAAAATTGATAAGACAGAGTCAGAAATAAGAATATTACAGGATAACTACGCCAAATACGTGAAGGCAATTTATAGAAAGGGTCAGTATAATGAACTTGAAAGTCTTTTCGATGCTTCGACACTTCAACAGGCAATAATGCGCACTTACTATTTGCAAGTATTCGCACAACAACGCGAAAAAGATTTGACCAAGTTAAAAAGCAAGAAAAATGAACTTGATGAAGCAAAAACTCTTCTGAAACAAGGAAGGAATGAGAAACTATCACTCGTAAAAGCAAGGGACGATGAAAAGAAAGTATTAACAAAAAAACTCAATGAAAGAAAAGCGGTTCTGAAGTCAATGAAAAAAAACAATAAAGAACTAAAAAAAATTATTGTTGCTAAAAAAGAAGCTCAGAAGAAAACAGAACAACTTATTGCTCAGCTAATTGAAAGAGACGCTGCTGCCAATAAAGAAAAATTTGCTTCAACGGATAAATCCCGGTTGAAAAAAATAAAATAAGAGATGAAAACGTTAGCTACGATTACGATTTGAATACTTCATCATTTGCTTCCTTTGCGGAACTTAAAGGCAAAATGATCTGGCCATTGCATAAAGGTAAAATCATAAGGAAGTTTGGGGAAACCAAAAATAAATCCCTTAATACAGTAACTTTGAATTATGGAGTTGATTTAAAAGCTGAAAAGGATAAAAATATCCGCAGCGTGGGTGAAGGTGTTGTTGCAGCAATTGACTGGCTTCCCGGTTATGGAAATGTGATTATAGTTTCGCATAAAAATAATTACCGTACAGTTTACAGCCATCTTTCGGAAATTTTTATATCGGAAGGGGATAAAGTAAAAGCAGGTTCTGTACTAGCAATTGTTGATGAGGGTATTGATGGTTACGTTTTGCATTTTGAAATTTGGAATGGCAGGGATAAGCAGAATCCTGAATTGTGGTTTGCGAAAAAGTAATTTTACAATAATTTTTTTAACATTCCTTGTTTGATTTCAAAGAGAATATTACACCGTATAAGGTTTTAGTACGAACCTCACCTCATTATTAATATGAAAATAACATTATTAGGAAGATATGGAGAGGGTGATATTGAAGCTGGTCCTGAAAAAGTTGCAAGAAATCTTTATGAACAAATCGCAAAACTTAATCCTGATACAGAATTTATTACTTACTTCTTTAAGGTGACTAAAAAGCGGCAACTAAAACAATTACTTTTTGGCTCTGAAACGGTATCATCCAACCAAAACATTCACAGGTTAGGTATATTGAAGTTAATAATAGTTTTAATAAAGAATAGACCTGATCTCGTTCACATAGTTACTTTCGAGCGATTCGAATTACTTGTTTTGTTTTTAAAGTCAATTCTGAGATTTAAACTTGTATATACAATCCATGGTATTTACAGACACGAGCGTAAAATATTCTATAAAAAGCCATCAATATTCTCTGATTTAAAAGATTTGTTACTTGAAAAGCTTCTTCTCTCTTATTCAGACTCCTTAATTTTCTTGTCGCCTCAAATGATCCAGCTTGCTGAAAATTATTACTATTTTGATCGACATATGACTTCAATAATTCCTAATGGAGTCTCAGTACCCGAATTTTCCATTGAGAAAAGTTTTGATATTTCTAAGAGTATAGAAATTGTTTTTTACAACGGATTAGATAGTTCAAGAAAGCGCGGGCTTGAGGATTTAATAATGATACTGTCTGAATTAAGAATGGATATTTTCCACCTTTCTGTTTTTGGTAGCGCTATAAATACAGAGTACGCTCGAGTTAATTTTTTTAATCCTTTACCAGAACCATCCCTCTTCAAATTTTTAAACGATAAGCATATTTTTATAGATAATTTTAACTATATGCCATTTTCTATTTTAGCACTAGAAACTTTGGCGCTTGGGTTAATACTGATTGTCTCTGATGAATCAGGGATTTCTTCATACATTAAAAATGGTGAAAATGGATTTGTTTATGATTCAAAGAGACCTAACGAGATCCGTAAGATTCTTCTTGATATTGCAGGAGGTAAACATTCACTAGAAATAATAAGTAAAAACGCCATAATAACTGCAAAAGATTTAAGCTGGGATAAAATAGCAAAACAATACTTTACTAATTATCAGGAAATGTTTAAGTGATTAAGGTTTGCCATATCGTTAACCTAATTACAGGCAGGGCTGATGGAGTTTATACTCATCTCAGAATGATTTTTAAATATTCCGATGAGACAAAGTTTCAGCATATATTAATTTTTCAAGGCGGCGAAAAGGTTGAGAGAGAAATTCAAAAGCTCGGCGTAAAAGTTTATGTTTCTGATTCATTAAAGAAAAAGATTTCTGTCAAAGCATTCTTCGATATTTACAGAATACTAAAAGAAAATAACATTGATATAGTGCACACTCATCTTATCAAACCTTATGCGATTACGGGATTGGTAAACATTACCCTTCGAAAGAAATTTATTTTCAACTATCACGGAATCTTCTTGAAAAATAATCCGTACTATAATTTTATTGAAAAATTGATTTATTCAATAGCACATAATTTAATTTTCTTATTAGGCAAGGTTGATGCTGTACTTGTTCCCTCAAACAGAAGTAAAGA
>Ga0184631_10000107_pt1 | contig 15095 bp, 18 predicted proteins | sample PLM4_90_b1_FD_133160 | JGI IMG/M metagenome (GOLD analysis project Ga0184631, IMG submission 133160) | Groundwater sediment microbial communities from an aquifer in East River, Colorado, USA - PLM4_90_b1 | ecosystem: Environmental > Terrestrial > Soil > Riparian zone | place: USA: East River... | reverse complement strand
CAACCGGAGCGATCATCTCACGCCGTGCTTACTCTTTACCAAAAGGACAGACTGGATAGCGGCAAACATCACAGTTCATGCAGAGCCCACCGTGTCCCAGTGCCGCTAATTCTCTTCTCCCGATCCTTTCCCCGGCCAGTACCCGGGGGAGAATGAGGTCGAAGATGGTCGTTTTGTGGTACATACCGCAGGCGGGAATACCTAAGATCGGGACAGGGTAAAGAGTCCTGGGTCCGGGGTCTAGAGTACCCCTTTTCGGCCCTTGCTGCACATAAGCGACAAGAAACATCGCACCCGGCAGCACTGCCGAACCGTAGCTTATATCCGTCGCACCAAGTTCGCTGATCGCGAACCGGGTCACATCATCGGGGTCCACGGACATGCCACCCGTAGTGATGAGCAGATCCGCGCCCGCATTCAGTAACTCCCGCAGCCTTTCAACAATGAATGCCTTGTCATCAGGCGCATAATACACGCCGACCATCTCCCCGCCGAATTCCTCGATCTTCTTCGTGATGATCGGTGCAAAGGCATCCTTGATCCTGCCGTGATATACCTCATTGCCGATAATGACTACGCCGGCTTTTGGTTTTCGTAGTTCTTTTACTTGAATCACTCCCTGACTCTTGACCCTTGATCCTTGACCCCGTCTCGCAGTGTTTACCGCCTCATCAACCGTGGACCTTTTTACCACCAGTGGGATCGCCCGCGTCCCCGCCACGGTCTGTCCTTTTTTGACGACCATATTGTCATGGAGCGTTGCACACATCACTTCGCCCAATAGATTGAACTGAAAAAGCGCGTCCCGATCGATCGTCAATATCCCGTCACGGGCCGCTATCAGGTCGATCTTCCCTTCTTTGGGCTCACCCTTGATCGCCACACCGTCTCCCATAAGCGCTTTGGCGATCGCATACGCCGCATCGTTCTCATGCATTTCATCTTCAGCCACGTGGAGAACAAACAAATGTTCCTTGCCAAGCCGCTGGAGGTGACAGACGTCCTCTTCCCGGATGATGTGCCCCTTCTTAAAGGCAGGTCCCTTGAATTCGCCTTGCCGAATCTCGGTTATATCATGGGCAAGGACCGTACCGACGGACTCGTGCACCGGGATGGACCTGGTTCCCGTTATTTTGCTTTCATGGAGAGTGTCACACATGCGAACCTCCCGTGAAAAGAGCTTTAAACTTCTCATCAACTATCTCTTGAAGGCCTGTTTCCAACAGTTCGAACTTCCTCAGGAACACCCTCGCATCTTCGGTAAGCAGCGCGCCGCCGCCGTTCTTCCCACCGGTCTGTCGTTCGATCAGTTTCACGCCAAGCCGGTCTTCCATTGCCTTGATATGGCTCCACGCCTTGCGGTACGAGATGCCTACCTCGCACGCAGCGCGATTGATCGAGCCATGGACATCAATGGCCTCAAGAAGAAACCTCCTGCCCCTGCCGAATACCGGCTCGCCGTCAACTTCGATCCATATCTTCGACCTGATATCCAAACCGTTATGTTTTTTTTGCATAACGCACCGCCAAAAAAAAACCACCCCTCACCTTTATCCTCTCCCCTGAGGGGAGAGGGCAAGGTGAGGGGCGTTGCTTGATTGAATAATAGCCGCCCCCTGCACAGGGGACGCACAGGGCCCTGCCGTCCTGATGGACCTCGCGCATGTCCTGGATATGTTCGCCGCAAACATCGCACGGTACTCTGCGCAGCGGCCTCCCCGGCATGTCTTGAGGTCGTATGTCAACAGACACTTCCATCACATTAAATAGATCTTCATCAGGCATGATCTTGTATGCCTCAAGCTGGGCCGCGTACTGGTTCTCTATCTCCGGGAAATGACCCTTTGCTTTCTGACGCGAATCTTCACGTGCGATGATCCGAACAGCATTGCCCGTGTTGAGGTTCATGAATGTTGCGGCCATCTTGCCGTAGTCCATAAATCTCATGGTCCGGCGGCCGAGGCTGCATCCCGTGACGGACTGGACCGCGTCCGCGGCGCACCGGTCCATCTCGACGAAAACGATGATATTCTTCCGGTCGTTGCCTTTCGGGTCATTGACGCCGATCTCGCGCAGTCCGAGCATGGACATCCTGACACCCAGTACCTGTCCTGCGCACAAGTGTCCGTGCACTTTTACAGACCCGGCCAGCAGCTCTTCGAAAATTGATGCCTTGTGAGTCCGGTCCTTCATCTGAATTATTTTTCTCCTTAAACCGACAGTTCGTTATGAATTCGACTGTCAATAAATTATACTATATAATTCACGGAGGGCAATATATCTTTCACCATTTCACAAGACTCCCGATCATGCCGGATGAACTACTCGAACCGAAGCGCCTGGATGGGGTCCTGGAGTGCGGCCTTGCGCGCAGGATAGACTCCAAAGAACACACCGACAACGGCCGAGAACGTAAATGCCATGATAATGGACCAGGCCGAGACGCTCGTGGGGAGGACGGTTACAAAAAGAGGAATAAGGAGCGCCAGGCCGACACCCAGCAGAATGCCGATGATCCCGCCGGCCCCGGAGAGCGTTATCGCCTCTATCATGAACTGTGCCATGATGTCCTTGTTCCGGGCGCCAAGCGCTTTTCTAATGCCGATCTCACGCGTGCGCTCACGCACGGACACCAGCATGATGTTCATGATGCCGATGCCGCCCACGACCAACGAGATGCCCGCGATCCCGCCGAGCACGGCAGTGAGCACGCTGAGGATGGTATTCATTGTTTCCAGCATCGCGCCTTCGGTCTGGATGGTGAAATCCTCTTTATGGGCATGCCGCTTGATCAGGATGTTCTTGATCTGGGCAATGGCCCGGTCAACATCTTCGGACCGCGGTGTCGAGGCGATGATCTCAAAAAGCGAGTCTGTATCAAAAAGTTCCTGTCCGCTCGTAACGGGGACATAGACAATATCATCGATGTCCATTCCCAGACTGGTCCCCTTCTTCTGCATCACACCGATAACACGATAGCGTGCATCGGAAAGCGTGACCAGCTTGCCGAGGGCGTTATCGGCACCGAACAACTCTTCCTTTACCTTGCTCCCGAGAATAATGACCTTGGCCTTGGAATCCACATCACCCTGTGATATATAGCTCCCGGTGTCCACAAAGAGGTTCCTCACCCGCTGGAACTCGGGTGTGGTCCCGATCACCATAATATCGCGTCCCATGTTCTGGTACTTGATCTTTCCGGTGCCGAACACAAGCGGAACCGCATCGGTCAGGAGCCAGGCACGACGCCTGAGCGCGAGTGAATCGTCATAGGTGAGCTTGCGTACCGTGCCAGCCGATGGCGGATGAAACCCGCCGCGTGTGGAGGTCTTCCCGGGAGTGATAATGAGAAGGTTCGTGCCGAGGCCGGTCAACTCTTTTGTGATGTACACCTGCGCGCCCTCGCCGATGGACACGAGCAGGATCACGGCCATGACGCCGATGATCACCCCGAGCATGGTGAGTCCCGATCGGACTTTGTTGGACATGATCGCTTCTAAGGCAACCCTGAATGTTTCCAATAAATTCATGTGATCACCTGATCGTTAATGATCTGCCCGTCCTTCAGGTTGATGATCCGCTTGCACCTCGCCGCAACGTCCTTGTCATGCGTCACGATCATGATCGTGACCCCCTGTTCGTTGAGCCCGGTAAGGATGTTCAATATTTCAGAGCCTGAGCGGCTATCGAGATTGCCCGTTGGCTCGTCCGCGAGCAGGAGCGGAGGATGGTTCACCAGCGCCCGCGCGATGGACACGCGCTGCTGCTGCCCCCCGGAAAGCTCCGTCGGCCTGTGATACATGCGGTCGGAGAGGCCGACTTGCTGGAGCAACGGTATGGCGCGCTCCTTGCGCAGACGCGCGGGGACGCCGCTGTAGACAAGCGGCACTTCAACGTTCTTGAGCGCGGAAAATCGAGGCAGGAGGTTGAAGGTTTGAAAAACAAAACCGATCTTGACATTCCTGATCGAAGCGAGCTCATCGTCGGTCATGGCTTTGATCTCCCGGTCCTCGAAACGGTATGTACCGTTCGTTGGCCGGTCCAGGCATCCAATGATGTTCATGAGCGTTGATTTTCCGGAACCCGACGGCCCCATAATGGCGATGAGCTCGCCACTTCGTACGCTCAGGGAAACGTTGGAAAGCACGGTGATGTCCACCTCACCCATGCGGTAGGTCTTGGTTACGTTGGAGAGTTCGATCATGACGTTCATGATTCCGTTCAGCGTAAAAAGTCATAAGTACACTATTCGCCAAGCGAAGCGCTGCCCTTATTTGAACCCTGTACCTTGAACTCTGAACTTGGTGTTATTGTTCTATCCGCACCTTCGCCCCGTCCTTTAACCCTTCGACCTCGGGCGTGGTAATGACGAACTCACCTTCATTAAGACCTTTTGTCACCTGCGTGAAACTCCAATTCGTTTCTCCGATCTCGATCGGCTTGAGCTTTGTGACGACCTGCGCGCCGGGATTTATGTTCTTCCCGTTCGCGACAAAGACCTGTTTCTTGCCTTCCCGTTCGATGACCGCCTGGGATGGCACCGACAGCACGAACGGGAGCGTCGATACCAGGATCTCAACATCAGCCGACATTCCGGGTTTGATCTTTGCGTATTTCTCATTAAAATAGATCCATACGTCGGCCGTGCGGGTCTCCAGCTTTCCTCCGCTCACAATGGACGAGATCCTTTTAATAGCTCCCGGATATTTTTCGCCCGGGAACGCGTCAACGGTTATCATCACCGGCTGGTCCAGACGGAGCCTCCCAACGTCCACCTCGTCGATCGTCGCGAGAACATAGACCTTGTCGGGATTCACGATTGTTACGATCTGCTTTCCCGGCAGCAGAAGCTCTCCCACCTCGGTGTATTTCTTCGCGATCACACCGTCGAAGGGCGCTTGAATAACCGAATAATCGCTTTTAACCTTTACATCTTCCGCCGAGGCTTCATACTGCGATCGAGCGATCTCGTAGGCCCTGCGTGAGGCGTCGAGGTCCTGCTGTGACACCATCCCCTTCTCAAACAGTTCCTTAATACGATTAAGGTTCTTTTCCGATTCCACATGGGTAGCTTTGCTCTGGGCCAGAACATTCTCTGACTGGACCGCTTCTTCGGACAGGTCGAGCTGGGCAATGAGCGCTCCGGACTTGACAGGGTCGCCTTCTTTCACCGGGAGCTTAATCACCCTTCCTGTCCGCTGCGCCGAAAGCGTTACCTCGGTCTCGGACTTTACCGTAGAGGTGGTCGTTGCGTTTACAATAACGCGGAGCTCTCCCGGCTTGAGCTCAACGGCCTTCACCAGTATGGTCTTCTTCCCGCTGATGAAAAACACCGTTACGAGAACCAGTGCGATTACGATGGTCCACACTAATTTGCTCTTTACTAGCTTGGCTATGATCGACATATCACCAATCCTTACTATTCAGCCACAGCGTTCACCGAGCGCATACTGACTAACTCGATCTTATTTCAACGCTCTAAGACGTAGTACTTTTTATTCTATCTCCGTGATCCTAACCTCTACGAACCTTCACTTGTGCCCTAAGTGGATATTTTAATATCTACTGTCTGCTATGCTTTCCGCAATGTTTGTCGGGCTTAGGCTTCAGCCTGAGCGTGATACTCAAGCCGTTCTTTAATGCCCTTCATAAAACCGCGAGTCACTTCGCCCAGCTTTTCCGCTACCACCATGTCCTGAAGAATGGAGAAGTGGCCGGTCACATGCCCCTCGAGGTGATAGGTGATCTCGGTTTCATTGTCTGATATTTTTCTGAACGATACGATCCCCGAGGTGATCAGGTGTTCATGCGTCGCGGTCCATGCTAACCGCTGTTGCTCGACCATCTCGGTAGTATGAGCGTGCATCTCGATCGTCCGGCTGAAAGGCCCGAGCGACATCTTGATCGTCCATTTGGAATCCAGATCATTCAGGATCTCAACGCCCTTGCATCCCGGGAATAGACAGCCGACCTCCTTCCGGTCGATCATAAAGGACCATACGCTCTTGATCGGCAGCATGATCGTGAATATCACCTCTCTGGTAGGCATATGTTTTTCGCTCCCTTTCTATGCTCATTCGTCATAGGATAGTATTTGGAATAGTGGGCCTGGAACTTGGTGTTCATTCCCTCTTTCCCATTGCCTTATAAAGCCGCGATACTGCAAGCTGGTAATCATACAGTGCCTGGACGTGGTCGGTCTCGGTCGTGACCGACGCGACCTGCGCGTCCGTTACTTCAATGTAGGGCCCTACGCCTGCTTCATATCTGCCTTGTGCCAATTCAAGGTTTTCTCGTGCTTTTTTGAGGGAGCTCTCACTCACGGCTATGCGGGAAGTCGCGCTCTCGATATCTGCATAAGCCTGATTCAATTCAATAATGATGGTTTGTCGAAACGCTTCTCCCTGGGCCTCCACGGCCCGCAGATTTGCCCTTGCCTCTCGCACCTTCCCTTTCGTAAGTCCGCCTTCGAATAGAGGCACGGACAGCATTACGCCTGCGTTCCAGCTATTCAGGATATTTCCCTTGAACGAGCCCATTTCAGCGGTACCGTGCGCCCAGTTATAGACGCCGTTCGCTGAAAGGGTCGGGAGATAGTTCGATTCTTCCGCCTTGACCTTGGACCGCGCTGCTTCAATGTCCGCTTCTGTCTTGAGCATCTCCGGACGAGTTCTGACCGATTCAGCCAGTGTTTGTTCCATGGGTGGGATGACGACCGGTGAGGAGAGAATATCATCGATCTCGATCTCTTTCTCCGGGTCAATGCCCATGGCATTAAACAATCCAATGGTGCGGAGCCGAACGCTATTCTTCGCATTGATCATACCGAGCTTTGCGCTATTCACTTCAACCTCAGCGCGCGTCACATCAAATCTCGGTTTTGATCCGACCCGGAAAAAAGCCTCTGCCTGCCTGAGATGGCTTTCGGCCTGCTCAATCGTCTTTTGGGCCACCAGCATAAGTTTCCCGGCCGCGAGCAGAGCATAGTACGACTGCTTCACATTCAAGATCACTTCGTTGACAATGCGATCGGCATCACGTTCAGCCGACCGCGTTCCCAGGCGCGCCGTATCGAGCGTATTGCCGGACCTCCCGAAGTCGTACAGAATCTGGTTTACCGACAGCGAAGTTGTATAGCTTTTTGAAATGCTGTCTCCCAGGGCGCCTCCAAGCGAGTGGTTCTCTGCGTAACCAGTGCTTGCGCTTACCTGAGGCAGATAGGGAGATGTGGCCTGAGTAACGCGACCCTGTCCGGCATTAACGTTTTCCCGTGCCGCGATGATCGTTGGCTGGTTCTTGATTGCCAGGTCGATACAATTGCGGAGCGTGAACCTCTCCGCTGCGTTGACCGGGTTCAGAGTCAACACATTTACAAACAGCACTATGGTGCTGATCATTAATTGTTTGAGCATGTCCTTTACTTTTACAGTCCAATCAAGCGGCTACCGATTGTGGAAAAAGACTTTTCGCCCTTGCAGCATCGGGTAATAATCGAACCATCCCCGCATCATCGAAAAAACCGCAATGCGAGTTCCATGACCCCGCCGGACACGATCGGAATCACCAGGTTGTCATTTATTGGGAGTGTTAAGAGCTCGACTCCTGCGGCTGCCAGCGATCCGAGGACCATCACCCACGGGTTGGTCCCCAATCCGATGAGCAAGAGGACGCCTCCGGCCGCGAGCGACGCAATGACAAAGGCGGCCGTGCCCTCCAGACTCTTGTTCCCGATCTTCGTTCTTCCGTATCGTTCCCCGATCGTTGTCGCGGCCACATCGCCGAAGGCAAGATAGCAGATCGCCGCTGTAGCTACTGGCTGAGAAAAGGCATACAGCGACAGACCGATGCCCAGGATGTACGGAGCAGTGCCCGTGAGCTTATGTTCCTCGTTCTTCCGTATGAAGCTGGTGAACCGGGTAAACATGAAGTTGTTTACTGCCGGGACCGTGAGCCGAATGATATCGAGGCCCAACACAATGAAAAATAATATTGTATAGAATACAAGTGCCCGGTCTCTTCCCATGATGGAATAAAGCGAAAGAAGCCCGACCCCGCCTATGAGATGGTATAGTTTACGGCCGATATGGTTCATGGCAGCCTCTTCGTATCTCGTTCAGATCACGGGTCTGTTCTCATGAGTGCGTGCCGCCTGGTGGTGTTTCAACGGTTATTTCGCACATCGTCGGGCAAACTGCACGACGGGTTCATGTCGCACTTCTCGCACTCCAGCTGAATGGTACTGTGGAGAATTTTGAACTTCTCAGACAGGAGCATTCTGATCCGGTCATTCAGTTCCCTGCTGCCGCTGACCATCTGATCGTCAATGAGCACATGTGCGCTCAAGGCATAGACGCCGGAAGTTATGGACCAGAGATGGATATGGTAGGCCTCACGCACGCCCTTGATCTTAGCGATCTCCGCTGCAATGGTGTCAATATTAATATGCGCGGGCGCCGACTCGAGGAGAATATTCACCGATTCCTTTACGAGGGACCATGCCCCGAAGATGATCACCAGCGAGATCATGATGCTCAGTATCGGGTCGATCAAATACCAGCCGGTGTAGAGAATAATGACTCCGCCGATGACCACACCGACGGATGAGAGCGCGTCTCCGACGATGTGCAGATAGGCGCCGCGTATGTTAAGACTGGTGTGGCTGTGTTTGAACAGGAACAGTGCGCCGATGATGTTCGCGACCAGGCCAATGACCGCAATGACCAGCATCAGCATGCCCTGTACCGGCTGGGGGTGGATCATTCGCAGATAGGCATGGTATATGATGTAGAGCGATATCAGGACCAGCACAATGCCGTTCACGAACGCGGCAAGGATTTCAAGTCGGTAGAACCCGAAAGTCTTGCGATCCGTCGCCGGTAAGGATGCAAACGTCATTGCAAAAAACGAGAGCAGAAGTGCGAGGTTGTCGGTCAGCATATGACCGGCATCTGACAGAAGAGCAAGGCTGTTCGAAAGTAGTCCGCCGATCACCTCTGCGACCATCATCAGGAGCGTGATAGAAAATGCGATCAGAAGATCTTTTTTCCCGCCACCGTGGACCTTGCTCAGACCCTGGGCGATATCGTGTTCATGACCATGTTCATGTTCGTGATTATCTGTATGAGGATGAGCCATTGACATTGTGCCTACGCTCCCGAATGGAACAATTCATGATGCAACAATCACGCGTTTCAATCCACCCGCGAATACCCTAGGGCAGAGAGAAAAGCGATCACAAGTAACTGATTTGCATCCGTGTCCGCAGTGACACCGTGGTTCATTCCACGTTTTTAGCAGATCATCAATTTTTTGTCCAGAACCGCAGCGACGTTACCGGCTCGATCACGCCGATCTCAGCGGCATACCCGTAAAAGGCGAGCAGTCCTTTTTGTTCATTGTTTCCGAAGTCATAACTGAATGAATTCCAGTACGAGAAAAGCATTGCTGCCGGGACCTTGAACCGATCCGCCTGTGAGGCAGACAGGTCCCGCAGATGCGACATGCCATAAGCTCTCGATGTTATCAGTATATCATACAGTGCGGCAATGTCACGATCGATGTTCTTTTTGTAGTTTACATGCCAGAGGGCGAAAACGAACGGAAGACCGGTGAATTCATGCCAGAGTTCGCCGAGGTCATAGCGATAGGGAAACCCGGGTAGCGGTGCCTTCGTGAGCGCCAGGTCGCCGATCGTGAGCATTGCATCGGCCTGTTCCGACGGGTCATCTATACCCTGCTCATACTGAGTGTAGCCCGGGTGGACGTCATGCCTTACTTCCAGCAAAATGCGGAGAAGCACCACCGAGGTAGCTGATGCGGTGGTCAGGGCAACCACTTTTTTGTCCAAATCTTCAATCGGGACTTTACTTTCAAGGAGGATGCTCATGACCTTGTTCTTCGAGGTGATCGAAAGATTCGGCAAAAGATGGTAGCGTCCAGGGTTCATGGCATACTCAATGGACGAGGACGGCGATACATCGACCTTTCCCTCATAGAGCAGGCGGTTCAGCTTCGTCGGAATGCCCTCCACCAGCTTGAACGGAAATGGGACCGTCTTCGCGATGATCCCTGCATGGGGCGGGAAGCAATTGGAGTATACGATATGACCGAGTTTAAGCATAAAATTAGTAAAATAACACGAACAAATACTGAAATACAAGGGAAACAAAACAAAACGTGAGTTTATCCCTGTTCATCCGCGGCATATTATTCTTTCACCTTTGGCTTTTCTCTTCGCATTCGGTTGACCTTCGGAGAACTGAGCCCGCAGAAGAATATCTCAGTGACAAATGCTCCGAGTTTCGACGCCGACATATCTACCTTCTTTTTCTGTATATATGGAGAGATTGGTATATAGATAAAACTGTGAATGATCATACCGATCAATGCAACTACGGCCATAAGCGGGTTCATTTTCTTCAATTCACCGGACTGCATACCTGCTTCAAGGATTTTTACGAGAGAGGCGTGATTTTTCGCAAAATAGTTCTTTGCAATCCACTTCATATTTTCGCTCTTTGCACCCGTCTTAGAAAATTCCATGGCGAGGATCTTCCTGAGATCTTCATTATTATGCTGAAAGCGGATAAAGCCTTCGATATATGTCTGGATCTTCATCCGTGCCGAAGCATTTCCCTGAAATACAGAATGATCCCAGATGTCCTGCATGGCATCAAATGAATCTGACAGCACGGCCCGGTAAAGATCGACCTTGTCCTGAAAATAGTAGTAGATCATTGCTTTGTTGACCCGGGCTGCATCAGCAACCTCACGCACCGATGTCCCGGAAAACCCCCTGAGTGCAAAGACCTGGCGCGCGGCAGCGAGAATATCGGCCCTCGTGTCCATGTCCGTCCCCTTTTCCCTGGGACGGCGTCCTACTGCCGCTTTATTATGTGATGGCGTCATGCTGTTTTTTAACTAATCGGTTAATTAATTGTATGAATAGAATATACCAAGGCGGGATTTAATGTCAAGTTTTTTGGTGTCGTTTTCAGGCATCTTCGGTTGTATTGAACAAGGAGTTTCTTACCATAATCTTCCCAACGGGATCCAACCGTTGAATATCATGCCGCGAATTATGCGGAGGATGAGAAGAACGAATAGTTTGGCTGCAACGCGGTAGAGGACGAGTTTGATGTGCGGCTTCAGACGGGTACCAGAATGCCAAGACCATCATTGATGGAAGGGTGCTGAACCCGAAGACAGCCATGATGATCATCCCTAAGACAAATCCTCCACTTGTCGCGGCAGAGGTGTGATATTGTATGTTGCGAAAAAGACAATCTTGCGTTTCATTCTTACTCTGAAGAGCCCCCCCTCGGACGACCGGCGTTATAGATCGTCCCTCCTGTGGCCGCATAATTTTGGAGTACTGCCACAGCATCCATACGCAGTACATCGCGCACCACTGCAATGCCGCGATCGTTAAGCGCTGTAACCCAGTCAATCAGCTTGGGGCCTTCATCAAAACCAATGGCGCGGGCGTCCTCGTCTCGTGCCCCGCAAACCAGCCTCTGCACACCGGACCACGGGAGTGCGCCAAAGCACATAGCGCACGGTTCCGTCGTGGCAAAGAGATCATAGTGCAGCCGTCCGCCATCGCTGAGATCGTATCTGTCCATAATCCTTTGAGCAAGAACCAGAGCCACGATCTCTGCGTGGAATACAGAGCACTTCGCGGTGACTACCAGATTGACACCCGCAGCTACCAATCGACCATCATTCTCAAAAACCGCGGCAGCGAAAGGACCTCCAGTTCCATGCTGTACATTCTGGCGAGAAAGGTCCAGAACGAACCGCATCCGGTCTTCTACGTTTTTGATTATTTTTGGAGCCGTCTCTAAAAAACTATCAACCCACGTGGGCAGATGGATGATTACTCTGGGCATATTCATTGCTGATCTCCTGATTTACCCCTTTTTGAGTTTTTAGTGCATGTTCTGAATTTACCGGTGGCCGCAGATAAATACATTTGTGCGGATCGGGCTGAGTCTTCCGTCGGTGAGCCAGGAGGTAGGATTGAACTGCGGATAGTCGAGATGGAGCAAGCTCAAAATGTCGATGAGGAGTCCCACGATAGCCAAAAATAGCGATAATAGAGCGAACCCTTTTCAGTAAGATACCCATATCCGTTTTCCGCCATATGATCGTCCCCGAAGAATAGATTTATGGTTCAGGAATGTGCATTATACTTTTTGTCTTGCCAGGTCTTCGAAATTTGTCTTTTTGAGCGTTTCGACTATTTTTGACTGAACAGTGACCCACAGAAAATAGGTCGGGCAGTGTTTTGAAAAATTGCACTTCTTTTTATCGACAAGACAGAGGTTGATGGCAAGCTTTCCCTCGATCGCATTCAGCACGTCCAGCGCGGTGATCTCACGCGCCTGTTTGGCAAGCGAAAAACCGCCTTTCACTCCGCGATAGGAACGTACAATCTTCGCCTTCACCAGTTTCTGAAGTATCTTTGCGAGAAAACTCCGCGGTATCTTGTATTCCTCGGAAATCTCGTTCACGAAACTTACCTTGTTGAACGGCTGTCGGGCAAGATATAAGACACTTCTTATCCCGTAATCTCCCTCACGTGTAATTTGCATGCTACAACTATATCAAACCTGCCGTCTTTGTCAAGCCCGATATACTTCTTTATTCCAAACGAATGGAGCGGCAATATCTTAAGGCATTCAATTTTTGTTTTTGTGATATAATGCAACCAACGGGAGACCATCATGAAGATGTCGAGACAGATAATAACTATTGTGATTCTGCTTCTCTCTGCTCTCTTTTTATCCTCATGCCGAAGTAAACAAGATAGCGCCATTGAAGTAGCCGTTCTCACGCCGGGAACGCCAGCACATATCGAAGGTTTCCTTAAGGAATTTACGATCGTCAGTCAACGGGAAAACGGCAAGTTTGAAGTCGTACTGGAACTGCCGCTCACCGGCCCTTCGGGCTTGACCAGATATATTGCCAAATAGAGCTGAACAATCAGCGACCAATATGAGAGAGATACGGAGTCCGATACCCGTCAAGCTGTTCATCGGGATGCTTTCGCCTGAACCTGAGCTGTTCGACATATGCGCGGATATTGTATGCCGGGAATACGGCCCCATCGATTATCAAAGCGAGATCGTTCCATGGACTAATTCGGATTTCTACCAGAAAGAAATGGGATCCGGCATATTACGGAAGTTTATTTTTTTCGAGCAATTGAGGGATCCCGGGGACCTGCCGGCAATAAAATTAAACACCATTAGGATCGAGAATGGCCTCGCAATTCAAACTGTGAATAAAGCTCGACGCAGAATCAACCTCGACCCCGGATACGTGACCGAAGCCAAGGTCGTACTTGCAACAACCAAGGACTACACCCACCGCCTTTACATTGGCGAAGGCATCTATGCCGAAGTTACGCTCCGATACATCAATAAAGACCGGAGCTTTACTCCCTTCGATTATACTTACATCGACTATTGCTCGGAAACCTACAAAACAGCGTTCAATAAGGCCCGGGACCTTTTGCGAATAGTGCTGGAAAGGCCCTCTGGAAAATGAATATGGAAGTAGTGGCAGAAAGCGATCAGTATTGGGAGGGCTTTGCCGCAGGAGATACCGCCTGCTTCGGTATTACTATGGAAAGATAGATTTCTGCGGACTGTAAGGTCTCCGGGAAGATAAATTCACGGGTTGGCAAATGAATCCTGTCGTAAGGCTGAATATCTTTATCCACGAACGTAACGGTGAGACCCTTCCATGATTGAAATTCCATCATTGACTGCCGAATCTGCGCATGGACCATCATTTCGATGACCTCGATGGTGACCTTGCCTGTCTTCTAAAACATCGCCCCCAGCGGTGAGAAGGAACTCATTTTCTGAAGCTTCAAAGTATCGAGCAATTCCGCATCGTTAATTATTCCATCCTCAACGAGGAGGTCACCGATCGCCCGTGAATACGGAGAAAACGCCTGAAGTATTTTACCCTTGTGAAGCAGCATTGTCCCGATATTGTTTCCAGATTCTAGGACCAACTCCCCGGTACGGAGCTGCATACCGATAATGAATAAAACATCTGTACTGATAAACCTGATGATTCAGCCTTCGTGGTCACGTATTAAACCATAAAAGCTGTCGTCTGCAAATTCTGACAAATCATTATTTTGTCACCAGCATTAATTCAAAATCCGCATACTAAACCTCATCACAGAGATTCCCAGCGACAAGTCCATAAATAGTCATGCACTATCTCGCCACATTAACCCGCATTCTTATGCTCATTGTGGCCATTTTCGTACTGTTTAGGGGATAGTATGCATGGGTTCGGCAATTATTCCTGCTTTCTGACAAAGTAACATCATTAGTCATTGCTTACTGCTTGAAATCCACCATGTAAATCACATCCGTACTCACCACCCAACACACTCAAATAGTATGGTTCTGACGGCACTGTTGATACGAATCGTTTATCAAAAGGCATTCATGCAATGTGACTTGAATCACAAGTAACGTGTAATCAGAATCACAGACTATCTTTAGGGCTTAACGTACAATTCCACTAACGTGAAATCCAAATCTCACACAGTCTATTGAGAGTAGTAATAGATTACATTGTTTTTTTCAATATTTCTCTGCTCAGAGCAAACCATGAGAAACCCTGGGACGCAGAGCAACGGGAGTAACGAGTTACCAGATTCACTGTTCGTCGAGCCGCCAGAGAGAATCACAGGTATTTAAGTATTGCTCGAAACAGAGGAGGAACACTAAATGGTTAATAAAAAGGCATGTTTCGTTCTTTTTGTATCACTGATTATTACAAGCCTGTTCGGATGCGGAAGCGGAGGAGGTGCTGCCAATCTAGATGCATCGACAAGTAGCAATGGCGACCAGACAGTGACAGGCAGCAATAGCGACCAGACAGTGACAGGCAGCAACGGCGACCAAACAGCGACAGATGGGGTCGCTTTAACTTTGGCCTGGGATGCGCCAACGACGAACACAGACGGATCTTCCTTGAATCCTGCGACTGATCTATCTCAGTATAAAATATACTATGGAACAGCATCTCTTACGTATACAACAGTCGTGAATGTCACAAAT
>Ga0184631_10000106_pt1 | contig 15098 bp, 10 predicted proteins | sample PLM4_90_b1_FD_133160 | JGI IMG/M metagenome (GOLD analysis project Ga0184631, IMG submission 133160) | Groundwater sediment microbial communities from an aquifer in East River, Colorado, USA - PLM4_90_b1 | ecosystem: Environmental > Terrestrial > Soil > Riparian zone | place: USA: East River... | reverse complement strand
TTTAACGTTGCAATTAGTCTTTCTGTATCTCTTTCGTGCAATCCGATTGTTGGTTCATCTAAAACATATAAAGTATTAGATAAATGTGAACCAATTTGAGAAGCAAGTCTTATCCTTTGCGCTTCTCCACCAGAAAGAGTTTCTGCTTCTCTGCTCATTGAAAGATAATTCAAGCCAACTTCGTTTAAAAATTGTAAACGCTCTTTTATTTCTTTAACTACACTATAAGCAATAATTTTTTGCTTATCAGTAAGTTTTTTTTCATATTCGGTAAAAAATTCATACGCTTGTTCAAGTGTCATTGAGGCGATGTCATTTATGCTTTTATTTTTAATTTTGACAGAAAGCGCTTCAGGCTTTAATCTTTTGCCCTTGCAATCAGGACAAATTGTATTTAAAAACAAGTCAGTTTTTCCCAAACCGGAACAAGTTATGCAAGCGCCATGCGGACTGTTAAATGAAAACAATCTTGGCTCAACTTCCGGAAAAGTAAAATTATCTATCGGACAGGTCCATTTTGAAGAAAGCATAAATTCCAAAGACGCAGAATCACGCTGAATTTTTTCTGCGTTTTTCTGCGTTTTTTTTTGCTTAGTTCCGCGTTGTCCTTCTCCGAGAACAACAGTGACAAGTCCTTTGCTGTGATCCAGCGCCGATTCAACAGCTTCAAAAAGACGCGTTTCATCACTAACCATGGCGCGGTCAATTATTATTTCAATGTCGTGAACTTTATAACGCGGTAAATCTATTTTATCGTGCAGCGAATAAACATCGCCGTCAATTCTTGCTTGTGAAAAACCAAGATTAAGATAATTATAAAGCAACTGGTAATATTCCCCTTTTCTGCCCAAAACTACCGGCGACAAAATAGTAATGATTTCATTTTTACTTTCCTTGGCTTTTTCCTGAATAATATTGACCATTTCCTCAACAGAAAGTTTTTCAATTTTAGTGTCGTCATTTGGACAATAAACTTCTCCCAAACGCGCAAAAAGAACACGAAGATAATCGTAAATTTCAGTCAATGTCCCAACAGTTGAACGAGGATTATGACTTAAAGCTTTTTGATTAATAGCAATTGCCGGAGAAAGCCCTAAAATATCGTCAATATCAGCGCGTTCCATTTGTCCTAAAAATTGTCTTGCATAAGGAGATAAAGATTCAATATATCTGCGTTGCCCCTCGGCAAAAATAGTATCAAAAGCCAAGGATGATTTTCCACTTCCAGAAACACCAGTAAAAACCACCAATTTTTCTTTTGGAATTTCAAGTGAGATATTTTTCAAGTTGTGAACCCTTGCGCCTTTAATTGTTATTTTGTTTTCCATTGCTGACGCAAGCAATCCTAAACTACAAATTACATTCTAATCTGTAAATAAAATTTATTCGGAGAATTCGGATAATAATTTGTATATTTGGATTATATTAATTACAAAATCCCCTTGGATTTACTCCTATAGGGGTTAGTGAATTTTTTTATATTATGTTTATATATTACACTTTTATATTTTTATGTCAACCCGCTGATCTAATAGAAACCCTCAAAGCAGATCTTAATCGTCATCATCCTCTCTATCGCCTCCTCCAAAATTTACAGATTTTGTCGTGCTGGCAACATTTTGAATAGTCCCATGAGAAATATTTTGACCTAAATCACCAATATAATAATTTTGTAAAATACTCAAATCGCCTTGTTGATGAGACCGCGCAGGATTTTTATCTTTTGTATCATATGCATTAGTGCCATCCTTGCCACAATAAGGAATCATAGCTGAAGATCCGCCAGAATGAGTATTTAAAAAATCAGTTAGCATATAAATTTTACTATTTACTATCATCCAACAGTCAGAAACGCTATTGTGTTTAGAAACTTCCTGGATTGTTAAATTTATATTTGACTGTCCGGGTATATTTGGCACCGCAGATTGCTGTTGGTTTTGCAAATTAAAATTTAAAACACTTGCGGTTTTATTATTTCCAATAAAACCAATTATTAAAACTGGAATTACAACTATTCCAAAAGCTATAAGAGATATTAGAGTTAATCGTTTCATATATTTTTTGTGTTTAAGTGTTTACGTTTTTTAGTTGTCTTAAAATTAGTACATTTTAAATTCCTCCACATGTATATTATATTTTTTTGCGCCCAAATTAACAAATTGATTTCTTAATGCTTGCATCATTATCTGCGGTCCGCAGATAAAAATTTCTGAATTTTCCAAATCACCGCTAGTCTTCTTTATAAAATCAGCTGATATAAAGCCGCTTTCATTACTGCAAAACGGTAGTATTTTAAAATTTTTAGCGTTATCAGAAATATATTTTAACTCATTCCAAAATGCCAACTCCCCTTTTTCCTTAACACAATAATATAAGTCAATCGCATAAGGCGAATCTTTTTGTAGATTTCTTGCCATTGAAAGAAATGGAGTTATGCCAATACCACCGGCAATCCATATTTGCTTTTTTCCCACTGGATAATTCAAATATGAAAATCTTCCATATGCCCCCTCAATAATCGCTTTTGTCCCTTTTGTCAGAATTTTTAAGCGCGCCGTAAAATCGCCAAGATTTTTTACAGCAATTCTAAGATTGCTTTCTGATGGTGACGACGACATTGAAAACGGATGAGTATCTTTTCCTATTGCGTCGTCATTAAATTTAACAAACAAAAACTGCCCGGGCTTATAATCCATTTTGTTTGATTCAGGCGACAAAGTTATTTCAACTAAACTGTCAGTAACTTGATTAACCTGTTCAATAATATATTTATATTTTTTAACGAAAATAAACGGAAATACAGTTCTATATAAAACAGCCCAGAGACCTGCAAACGTCAATATCACCATGTAATATCTTAAAATGACACTATTTGAAACATCACTTGATATAAAAAGCATGTGCAAAGATGCAAATATAAAAGACAGACTAAGAAATTTATGGGAAAATTTCCACACCTGATATTTTAATTTAATAAAAAATGTCAAAATTAAAAGAAATATCATTAATAAAAGCGCAATTTCTCCGGTTAATATTGCAAAATTACTGGTAATTAGCATATTAAATGCTATTTGTATTGATAGTAGGGCGAATTTTATCACCAATGCAGCTGGGTGCAAAAGTAATAATGAGAATGCGATTGCTCCCAAGTTATGATGCCAAACATATGCATTATTTACCCCATAAAATAAGTTATCCAAAAATTTTGTTCGTGTATTTAAAATTAAAACCAGGGCAAAAAGCGCCATACCAACAAGTCCGGAAATTTGACCAATACTTGTTAAAATTAAGCTTGCATTTGAAAATCTGAAACTTAAAGGCTCAATTAATGCCCAAATCAAAACCGGAATAAGAGCTAAAAAAATAACAACCCATAATCCAATATTTTTTCTTATTAATCTAATCATTTTTATATTTTACCTCATATATTTTTAATTACAAAACTCTTATTTGTCATCCTGAGAGGAACGAAGGATCTCAAAAAACAAATCACCCCTTCCCTCTTTCTAAAAGAGGGCAACTCTTAAATAACAAAAAGAAGGCCGGATTTCTCCGGCTAATCCTTGAAGTCAAGGAAATTTGTTTTTGCCACGCTTTCTTCTCTTGATTACAACTGGGAAAATCGCGCTTACAAATACTGATGCGACACCGGAAACCAGATCGGATTCAACATTTCTACCGGAAACAAATTCAAAAATCCATTTTCCAAATGATAATCCAACAGCTCCACCTACAAGTTCCACAACCATATGCATTAAAATCGCTTTTACAAGAATATTTATCACGTCTTTATACTGCACATTCTTTTTCATCTCTCTTCCTCCTTTGTCTCGCCATAGCATTACGACGGCGGATTTTGTCTCGCCTATTGGCGTATTTCTTATTGAATTTTTAAAGAACCCGCCTAGATAGAACAAAAACCGCCTTGGTCTATCTAACCAAGGCGTTGTTTATAATATTTTGTATTAAAATTTAAAGCTTTGTATTATAAAAAAACAACTTGGTTAAATAAACCCAAATTTAATTGATTCCCATTGCAAGAAACTGAAATCCAAACCTGTTTTATTGTGAAAATTATTTTTTTCATGTTTTTTATATTGTTGTATATATTACAACGAGAATGATTTAAAATTGTTTCAATGTTAATAAAAATACCCTTTTGGGGTATTTTTATTAAACTCCGAAATCCTTATCAATATGAATCAATTTCTCAATATTTTTTCCAATTGATTTAGGGGTAATATGATTTTTTGTATTATATTCTTTCTGAATTTTACGGCGTCGATTAACCTCGTCTATTGCGCGTTTCATTGAGCCGGTAATTTTGTCAGCATACAAAATAACCTCTCCTTTAACGTTCCTGGCAGCGCGTCCCATGGTTTGCATAAGCGATGTTTCGCTTCGCAAAAATCCTTCCCTGTCAGCATCTAAAATCGCGACAAAAGTAACATCCGGAAAATCTAGACCTTCACGCAATAAGTTAACCCCGATGAGGACGTCAAATTTACCCTGTTTAAATGCATTTAAAATATCAATGCGCTCCATGGTTTTTACATCAGAGTGCAAATAGGCGGTTTTAAAGCCTTCTTTTCTTAAATATTCATCAAGATCTTCTGCTTGTTTCTTGGTAAGAGTATTAATAATTGCACGCTCTTTTTCTTTAACAACTCGTTTAAGTTCACTGATTACATCATCTATTTGGCTTCTATTTTTTTCTTTGTCAAAAACGGGACGCACTTCAATCGGCGGATCAATAAGTCCTGTTGGTCTGATAATTTGTTCAATCGGTTTCCCAGATTGTTCAAATTCCCATTTACCAGGAGTGGCTGAAGTAAAAATTGTCTCGTTCATTCTTTTTTCAAATTCATCAAATTTTAGCGGCCTGTTATCCAAAGCAGACGGCAATCTCCATCCATATTTAATCAAAACTTCTTTTCTTGCCTTATCTCCTTCATACATTCCCCGTACCTGTGGGACTGCGATATGAGACTCGTCGATAATTGTTAGAAAATCCGGTACTATTTTTCCTTTTTGGTTCTTTTTTGGAAAATATTCCAGCAAAGTATCCGGCGGTTGCCCTGCCAACTTTCCGGTTATGTGTCTGGAATAATTTTCAACACCATGGCAAAAACCCAATGTTTTTAACATCTCACAATCATAACCAACGCGTCGTTCCAATCTCTCGGCTTCCAAAAGCAAACCGTGATCATTTAAATATTTCAAACGTTCCTTTGATTCTTTTTTAATTTCTTTTATTGCCGTTTCAATTTGTGGCTGAGTGGAAATAAAATGTTTTGGCGGAAAAATTACAGCCTCATTAAGACTTTCTTTGATGTTGCGTGTCAGCGCATCAATGATTGAAATGGTTTTTACTTTTTGATTTTCAATTTCAATTAAATAAATAATGTCCGCTGTCGCCGGCATAATTTCAAAATTATCCCCTCTTGCCCTAAATTTCCCGCGTTTTAAAACTCCCGGAGTTCTTTCATATTGAATTTTAACAAGCTGTCTGATTAAGTCTCCGCGAGTAATTGTTTTTCCAATTTCCAAATGTATGGCAGATTCCCAATAATTTTCCGGAACACCAAGGTTATAAATACACGAAACCGAAGCCACCACTATTACGTCTTTGCGCGTTAAAAGCGCGCTTGTCGCCTGATGACGCAGCCGGTCAATATCTTCGTTAATCATTGCCTCTTTCCCGATATAAGTATCACTTATCGGCATATATGCCTCAGGCTGATAATAGTCATAGTAAGAAACAAAATAATTAACCGAATTTTCCGGAAAGAAATTTTTATATTCATTATAAAGTTGAGCAGCCAATGATTTGTTTGGCGCAATTACCAAAACAGGCTTGTCAAACTTTGCTATGACATTGGCCATTGTAAACGTTTTTCCCGATCCGGTGACGCCCAAAAGCGTCTGATATTTCTCGCCTTTTTCAAGGCCTTTTATCAGATTTTTTATAGCATTTGGCTGGTCTCCACTTGGTTTAAATTGTGAATGCAGTTTGAAAATTCCCATTTACATTATTTTAATTTGAATATAATAATAAATCCAATTTACTAAATACATAACGGCGACTTTTTAAGTCGCCGCCTGTTTTTTATTTCCTTTTACCTGTCGCCTATTACCTATTTATCTATCCCGCCAAATCACCTTCTTTTGTTTTAATAAAGAAATGATATCCTCCGAAACCAATAATTAATCCCAATAAAATATCAAAGAACCAACTGTTAAATATTGATCCCAAAACATCAATCAATGAAGCTGTAACAGCCACGCCTTGTTTAACAATTGCAGTTAAGTAAGCGTCCATTGAATCTTGCTTATTATTGGAATCAGTAAAATTAATTGTTGAACTAAATACCAATGCACTTCCGGCTTTTGTTGAGTCGGCAATTTTTGATTTTATACTAATTATTCCCTGAGTTTCTGAATTAATATTTCCCAAATCAAAATTTAATGTGTTTCCCACAACTGAAGTTGGTTGAGTATTTGAAACCTCATAAGAAACCTCGTTTGGAAGAATAATTTTTAATGAGGCATTTGTAATAGGATTTGCGCTATTATTTCTATAAACCAAGGTATATGAAACTTCATCTCCACTTGCAGGATTGGAATTATCAACAGTTGGTGTCAATAAAACAACACTAGTTGATGACTTAGAATCCGAAGTTGTCGGAGTTTGAATATAAACTGTTGGCTGATCAATAGAGGAAAAATAGGTCAAACTTCCTGTTGTTGTGAAATTTGTAATGCTTCCATAAGTGGTGCCATAAGAATTTTGTGAAACCGCTCTGAAATAATAATTTGTGCTTGATTGAAGTCCGGACAATGCGTATGAATATAGCAATCCGGCTGAACCCTGTCCCATACTTGATGAATTTGTTGTGTTGCCCAAAGAACTGGCTAAACCCCATTCAAACCAGGCTGTCGCGGAAGATCCATTTGGATTTGAAGTTCCGTTCAATAAAACAGAATTTTGATAAATAAATGTTGCCGGCACGGTTACAACATACGGAGCTCCAACTACACTGGTAGTTCCGGAATATACAGTGGATGAATTGGTTGTGATAAAATTCAATATGCTTCCATAAACTGTTCCATATGAATTTTGCGCAACAATTCTGTAATAATAAGTTGTGTTATATTGAAGTCCGGTTATTGATGTGGTTATATTTTGGCTATAACTTCCGCTCCCAACTGATTGACTGCTGACTGTATATCCCAAGGAATTTGTTGTTCCATACTCAAACCACGCAGTTGTGTTTGAATAATTTGGATTTACTGTTCCGCTTAATGTAGCAGAATTTTGGCTTACATTAATGGCATAATTTGTGGTGATTGTCGGCACCCATCCATTGGAAGAACTGCTACCAGAACTCTGTGTGACAGAATTTAAAGTGCTTCCATAAACTGTTCCATATGAATTTTGAGCAACAATTCTGTAATAATAAGTTGTATTTGAAGATAATCCTGAAATGTATGAAGCTATACTTTGAGTACTGTTACCAGAACCAATTGTCTGGCTTCCAATAACATATCCCAAAGATTGTGAAGTTCCATATTCAAACCAAACAGTTGTATTTGAACCATTTGGATTAACGCTTGCATTCAAGGTCATATAATTAGAACTATTATTTGTTGCATAATTTGTAGAAATCGTCGGAGCGACATAAGAACCGCTACTGCTTTGAGAAGTTACAAAATTTAAAGTTGAGCCATAGCTTGTTCCATAACTATTATTTGCAACCGCTCTGTAATAATAAGTTGAATTTTGATTCAAATTAAAAGCTGAAACAGCAATGGTCTGGGAAGCATTTGAATTCCCAATTGATTGGCTGGCTGTTGTATAGCCAAAAGATTGAGAAGCTCCATATTCAAACCAAACGGTTGTGTCGCTACTGTTTGGATTCACAGATGTATTAAGCGTTACAGAATTTTGTGAAATATTTGTCGCTGAATTTGTTGTCACAGTAGGAACCTGTCCCTGCTGTGAAGATTGTCCTGAAGTTGTAAAACTTAGGATGCTTCCATATGAAGTGCCAATAGAATTTGTGGCAGTGATTCTATAATAATAAGTTGTATTGAATGATAAATTTGTTATTGAACTTTCAGTAATATTTACATTGTCGGTTGTTGCGCTGATATTTTGAAGAGCAGTAACTGAACCCAATGACTGAGTTGCCCCATATTGAAATTGTACAGACGTAGAAAGACCATTTGGATTTACAGTTGCGCTAAAGGTCGCGGAATTCTGACCAATATTTGTAGCTGAATTAGTTGCAACAGTTGGAACCTGTTGCTGACTTCCATTATTGTTTGAACTGTTGCTAATTTGAGCTCTGAAAGTTATATATCCAAGGTCATTATAATTATTATTATATTGATAAGCCGAAACACTTCCAACATTGACTCCTATTGAAGCAATATTATCGGCATTTGAAAGAGTCTGAGTATTAACTCCACCCGGCATCCATTTAACCGATCCAGGAACATATGTCAATGTCTGACTTGAAGTAAGATTGACTGTGGCAGAACCGGAAGCTGATATTGCATTATCCGCCCAAATTGAAACCATCGCGCTTTGAGAGGTAAAACTTCCTGTTGGCAAAATTGTTTTGATATTTACATTATTTGCAGTTTCCCCCGAAGTATTGTGATATAAAACAAAAAAACTGACAATATCGCCGGCATCGGCTGAAACCGAAGTTGACCAACAGGTTGTGCAAGTTGAATTTTTTGTATAATTTATCACCTGAAACGTCGCATAATCATTTGATGCGGTATTAAAATATGCCGATGCACTCGCAGACAATGCCGGAAACATAAAAGCAGCTGCCAATAATGCAGCGACTGAAATTTTTGAATAAATTGTTTTGATATTTTTCATATTTTTGTATTGGTTAATTATTTAACCATTTTTAAATTTTTATTTAATGTCCTAATTCGCAATTAAATAAAAACTTGAAAATGGCGGCAACAGCGAAAATTTGCTGTTGCCAAAAATCCTTACAGAAAGAAAAGAATAAATCAGAAATGAAAATCAAAAACTACTTTTCCGCCCCATTCTGGCCGCCCTGTTGCATGGTCGGAACTACCATCAGCAAAAGGCATCACCGATGGCGTTACCGTCATGCTTTTCATCATTGACGGTGCACCTGACGGCGGCGGAGGCAAACTTCCACCCCCCGCCGAATCTGTTGATGTAGTTCCAGTACTGCTGGAGGCAAGTGCCTCTTTAGCAGCCCTGTCCTGAGCATACTTTTGCCCAAGCCAATATCCCGGACCAATCCCGGCGATACTTCCTGCGGCGATGCATTGCCATGAAGAATCTTTTTCAGCAATGAGTGTTGCAAGCAGCAGTGACCCACCGGCAATTTTTGCTCCAGTGTTATTAGAGCCAAAGCCCCAACCGGTAGTTCCCCCGCCGATAAAACTAAGAGTACTGCTCCAGCCAAGGCAGGGCTTTTCAACCTCCCTTTTCGGCCCCGGCTTCATTAAATTATCAGCCAACTGCTTTTCTAACTCAGCGATTTTTACATCTTTCTTCTTAATCGCTGCTTGCTGCTTCTTTATCACTTCCTTAGCAGGAAGTTTATTTGCAGCCGCGCAAATTCCCGGAGGCATCAGCATGACTAACACCGCAAAAACCAGAATTTTCCTCATTTCAACTACTCCTTTCTGTAAAGTATATAGTTTTTAGAATATTTGTGCTTTTGTATGTATAGCATACTGGATAAAAAATGTCAACAAAGACAGCCCCTATATTTTAGGGCTATAAACTAGGTTTTAATTGTATAATTTCATGCTTTAAGAGCGTAAAACAAGGGGTACAAAGCTAAAACCAAAGTAGTCTTTTTTGACGTATTTATTTTTTGAAACCTTATCAATAACAACGACGCTGTTTTCAAATGGAGCCACTATTCTGCCGCCGATTTTTAACTGGCGCTTCCATGCGGATGGAATTTCTCCGCTTACAGCCGCTGCCGCAATAATTCTGTCATAAGGCGCTTCATTTTTATATCCTTTTGAGCCGTCACCCAAAATGACATTTGCAACATTCTTCTCTATAAAATTATATTTTAAAATATTTTTTTCGGACAAGTCTTTAAGTTCCGAAATTCTTTCAATCGCAATTATTTTCCCAAAAATTTGATTGGTTACATTTTCCTCTCTGGTTTTTTCTTCTGGTTGCGTACTTGCATTTTGTTCTGCCAAATTAGGCGCCACCCTGCCTACCATTTCCGCAATAATTGCAGTTTGCCATCCGCTTCCCGCTCCGATTTCTAAGACCTTCTCTCCCTCTCTCGGCTGCAATAATTCCAACATAAAAGCCACAATCAATGGTTGCGAAATTGTTTGCTCAAATCCAATTGAAAGAGGTTCATTTAAATATGCCTTTTCCTTATACTCGTCCAAAACAAAATCCGCGCGGTCTATTTTTTTAAACGCCTCAATTATGGACGGGGTTTTTAAATACCCGTCACTTATCAAATTATTTATTAAATTCTCATAATCATCACTCATTTTTTGCAATTTTTTTCATTAATGAAATTACCAATCCGCCAATTAAAACATTATAAAAAATCTCCTGAAAAAACACCACTGAAATAATTTTTGCCGGGGCTAAAAATACATACAAAATAAGCGAAAAAATAGCAATTAGGAATATGCCATTTATAAAATAATTCCAAGGAAGGTATTTTGACGCCATCATAATTAAAATTCCCAACACGAAAAAAATCAGTATTTCACTATTAAAATTTGGAGAAAATTTTAAAATAAAAGACACTAAAGAAACAATAAACATTCCCTCCCAAATATCACGCATAAAAATTGAGACCGCAGAAATAGCAATTATGACAAAATTTGGACTAACTCCAAAAAGTGAAAGGTTAAAAAACTGCATAAACGAAAGAAATGCGGTTATTAGCACAAAAAACAATATCGATTGAATTCTCATCTATTTATTGACTTCCTTACCCAGCTCCTCCAATAAACCCTTTATTTTTGAATTTATTTTACTTGGGGTTTTGATCTTGAATTTCACAAAAAGGTCGCCTCTTGATGATTTATTAAAATGCGGCATTCCTTCTCCTGAAATTTTAAGCATTTGGGTCAGATCAAAATCGTCGGGTATATTAAAACCAATCTTTTTCCCTGAAATTGATGGGATTTCTATTTTTTTATTCCTATCAATGAGACTTAAAATCAATTCAATTAAATTAATTTCCTTTTGAATTATCAGGTTATTCCCATCTCTTAAAAACAAACCGTGTGATTTAACCTTTATTATGATAAACAAATCTCCATCTGCAGCGCCTCTTTCTCCTGCTTCTCCGGCTCCAATAATTTTTATAATTTGCCCGTCCATAACTCCGGGAAGAATTTTGACAGCCATTTCCTTTTCCCCGTTTATAACGCCACTGCCTTTGCAATTTTCACAAACTTTATTTGGTATTTGTCCCAATCCGTAACAGCTTGAACATGATTTAACCTGAGTAAAACTGCCAAAAAAAGTATTTTTTGTTTCCTTTATTTCTCCCCTGCCGTTACAAACAGAACAAGTTGTAAAGCCAGACTTAGGATCATGTCCCAAACCTGTGCATTTATTACACTTAATACCAACTTTAAATTTAACTTTTTTCTCAACCCCGTTAAATGCTTCTTCAAGAGTGATTTCCTGCATTAATTGCATATCAGAGCCATGTTTATATGTTCGTCTTTTATCCTTCATTCCCAATCCTTCAAAAAATACGTCAAAAATATCGCCAAAATCCCCTTCGCCGGAAAATTGGTTAAAATCAAACCCAAATGGTCCTCCTTGAGCTCCACCAAAAGGATTTTGTCCACCAAAATCAAAGTCACCGAACGGTCCTGAGTTATTGCCTCTTGATTGCTGTCCTTCAAACACTTTTCCAAACTTATCATATTGCGCTTTCTTCTTTGGATCAGACAGTATTTGATAAGCTTCATTTAACTCCTTGAATTTTTTTTCATCGCCACCCGGTTTATCAGGATGATACTTATGCGCCAATTTGCGATAGGCTTTTTTTATATCTTCCTGGGAGGCGCTTTTTGAAACATCTAAAATTTTATAGTAATCCACGTTAATAATTTAAAATGCAAATATCAAAATGGAAAATAACAATTTAAAATTTAACTTTATTATTTTGCATTATCATTTTGATTTTTGATTTTTTAATTTTACATTTTATGTAGTTATAATTTCCTTTGTTCTTTCTTCAAATACAATTTGTCCAAATCCCAGCGCAAGTAAAACTTCAAAAACAATGTATGCCAAAAAAGAAATTAATATTCTTAATGGCCAACTTATTGCCTCAAATATAAAAAATACTAAAATGCCGAAAACCACATAAAAAATATTTCTGCCCTGGTCTGAAAGTTTTAAAAATTTTTCCTTCGTAAATTGATAAAGCATATCCGGAATGGTGAGTTTTGGATTTATATCATAACTAATATAAGAAGAGATAGTTTTATAAAAATCCGCTGTTGCTTGTTGTAAAAATTGTTTTTTAACTGGTTCTGACAATAAACGCGCATCTGGAACTTTATTTAATTTTGCCGCAGCGGATTTTAATGCAATTTCCTCTATTGTTAAAGATGGCGTAATCCCCGGAAAAATTTTTTCAAACAAAAAATTACCCGACAAGGCAATTTCATTAAACAAAAATGGGGGGATTGGAAATTGTTGCGATTTATCAGTTGATAAATATAACTGAGTAATCACTCCATATAACAAAGCGACCGCAACAATACTTTTAGGTAAAACTGCCTTGCTCGTATTCCAAAAATTTATTTTTAAGCTGTTATTTACAATATTTCTCCCTTTTGAATTACTAAAATAAAAAAAGATAAAAATTATTGGGATAAGAGAAAGAATCATTATCGATTTCCCTATAAACGGCAATAATATTGCCATGCTTTCCAAAAAAACAATAAATATTGAGGGCCATCTTTCTGAAACAAACAATGTCTGCAAAAGAAAAATGACCAAGAACAAAACAACGGAAACAGTGCTTATAATCAGACTATTAATGACATTTGAATTAAAAAAATCATTTAAAAACCATGCAAAAACAAAGGATGTGATTACTCCCAAAATCCATACAATTATTATTTTATAAGTCACTGAATTTGCATTCAGAATAGGCTGTCGTTTGTCGAGTAACTGTACTTCTGTCATTTAATATATTATACATCCCTCATATAAATCTCACAACATCATAATCAATGTTGTGAGATAAATTTGCAATGATAAAAGTTTTATTGTTTTGGAGCTTCGCCCGTTTCATCCTTTGGGGGATACATTGCCTGTCCTATTTTTTGGAGTTCTGTTCCAAGTTCGTCAAATTTGGACTTTATAGTCTCAATATCAACGCCATCTTTAACAGCTTTTAATTCAGAAATTTTATTATTGACCGCATCTTTTATCTCTTGGGAAATTTTATCGCCCGCATCTTTGACTGATTTTTCAGCGGTATAAATTAACTGTTCGGATTGATTTTTAATTTCAACCAATTCTTTTTTCTTTTTGTCTTCATCGGCATGCAATGCCGCTTCATTTTTTAATTTTTCAATTTCTTCTTTTGAAAGTTGTGTTGTGGCCTCAATTTTAATTGACTGAGCCTTTCCACTTGCCTTGTCTTTTGCTGAAACATTTAAAATTCCATTTGCATCAACATCAAAGGAAACTTCAACCTGAGGAATTCCTCTTGGTGATGGCGGAATGCCGTCCAAAATAAATCTGCCCAAAGTTCTATTATCGCTGGCCATTGGTCTTTCTCCCTGAAGAATATGAATTTCAACCGATGTTTGATTATCAGCAGCTGTTGAAAATACCTGCGCTTTTGTAGCCGGAATGGTAGTATTCTTTTCAATAACCGGAGTAAACACGCTTCCATAAGTTTCAATTCCAAGAGAAAGAGGAATAACATCCAAAAGCAAAACGTCTTTTACATCTCCCTGAAAAATTCCCGCTTGAACTGCAGCGCCGATAGCGACAACTTCATCCGGATTAATCCCCTTATGCGGTTCTTTGCCAAAAAGATTTTTAACAGTCTCGTTTATCAACGGCATTCTTGTTTGCCCGCCGACCAAAATTACTTCATTAATGTCAGAAATTTTTAATCCTGCCTCACTGACAACTTTTTCAACAATTTTAATCGAACTGTCCACATATTCCCTGACCAATTCTTCCAATTTCGCGCGATTGAATTTTATCAAGAAATGTTTTGGTCCAGAAGCATCGGAAGTCACATACGGAAGATTTATTTCAGTTTCAAATGCGGTTGAAAGCTCATGTTTTGCTCTTTCGCCGGCTTCTTTTAATCTTTGCAATGCTAATGGATCTTTGGAAAGATCAATTCCTTCCTGTTTTTTATATTCACTGACCAAAAATTCCATTATTTTTTTATCGAAATCATCCCCGCCTAAATGGGTATCTCCTCCTGTTGATTTAACCTCAACAACATCATCTCCTATTTCCAAAACAGACACGTCAAAAGTTCCTCCACCAAAATCATAAACAACAACTTTTTCATTTTTTTGCTTATTTAAACCATAAGCCAAAGCCGCGGCAGTTGGTTCATTGATAATTCTTTTAACTTTAAGTCCGGCAATCTCTCCGGCATTTTTAGTCGCTTGTCTTTGTGCGTCATCAAAATAAGCAGGCACAGTAATTACCGCTTCTTCAATTTTTTCTCCAGTCTTTGCTTCAGCATCTGATTTTAACTTTGCCAAAATCATTGCGGAAATTTCTTCCGGAGTATACCACCTGTCACCCATCTTTACTTCAACTCCTCCTGTTGCGGACTTTTGAATATCATAAGAAAACCATTCTTTATCGCGCTGGACTTCTGAGTCATCAAATTTTCTTCCAATCAATCTTTTGACGGAAAAAATTGTATTTTTCGGATTCACAACAGACTGACGTTTTGCCAAAATACCAGCCAATCTTTCATTTGCTTTTGACAATGCAACAATTGACGGAGTGGTTCTCATTCCTTCCGCATTTTCCAAAATTTTTGGCTCGCCTCCTTCTATAATTGCCATTGCTGAGTTAGTTG
>Ga0184631_10000105_pt1 | contig 15225 bp, 12 predicted proteins | sample PLM4_90_b1_FD_133160 | JGI IMG/M metagenome (GOLD analysis project Ga0184631, IMG submission 133160) | Groundwater sediment microbial communities from an aquifer in East River, Colorado, USA - PLM4_90_b1 | ecosystem: Environmental > Terrestrial > Soil > Riparian zone | place: USA: East River... | reverse complement strand
TTGTTGCAACTGGAAGACCATCCGCAGCAGCAAGATCACTGTATCGAAAAGATTCTGCTCCGTCAAAACTGATAATGGAAAAAGGACATCCGTCACTTGAAGTCATAGTGATTGGCTTCCCCCATGCCCCGCCCTCCGAATAAATATATATAGTTCCGTTGACAGGCCCTCCACCATAATTCTGTGCCTCTGGGTGATCAATGGTGTGAAAATGTTCACCGGAAAATCTGAATCCTGTTGTATTCAAAATGCCATCACTAAACCCTTGAAAATAAATGTCATTAACAGTTCTGCCAAGATCCGGATCGAAGCGGGGATACAGGTAACCCGGGGCATAAATAGGGTTTCCATACCCGATATCTGGCACATCGTTAAATGTAACCAGGTTTGCATAAACAGGAGCGACAGATATAAAAAATAAAAATAGACTATATAAAAAGACTCTTGTTCTCATTTGAAGCCTCCTAACTAAATCTTTAAAATATTAGACGTTGTCCAAAAGTTACGTAATGGAGTCATAACAAAGTGTACTCCGCCTTATCCATTGTGAGTTCCTTTTTCCAGTTAATCTTGAGATGTTGCTTCCAGAGTTGGGTCCACAATTGAAATTTAAATATTTTTCTAAATGAAAGCATGGACCAGCGAAGAAACTCTTGGTCACTCCAACGCTTGCCGATGTTTTTGACGCGATTGGTGATTCGACTAAGAGTTGACTCAATGGCATTGGTGCTCAGGGATAGCCACTGTTTGATTTGAAAACAGTAATCCAGAAAGGTCATTGTGTATTGGTAAAGGTCAGTAAGGTAGGTGTTAGCCGTCGGATACTTTTTCGAGTACAAGGCTCCCAACAATTGGTTAATCCTTTTCGGGTATTTTCAACCAATGCATGAATGGGCTGATCATCCGCTAAATCAATCTGTTCCAATTGCTCTCTGACCGGAAAAAATGCAGGGATTTTCCCAAACAAGGGCTTATATATTTTTATTTAAAAGCTATTTTGCTTCCCACACAATCAAAACTTCTCGACGCTATGAGTATCCAACCAACTCAATATTTTTCCTAATAAGGCTTCCTTCCACTCCGTTAATGAGTATATATGATTTGCATTTTCGATTAAAAAAATGTCTACATTTTTTTTCGATCTTCCATTTTCCCATAACTGTTTAAGGTAATGATGCTCAAAATAATTTTGGAATATTTCTATCCCAGGATCATTTCCAGCCAATACAAAGAGAATAGGTTTATTGCCCTGAAAAAATTTTTTAAAAGATTTAAAGAATAGTCTGTTGAGTTTTTTCTCTTTAAAAAGGGTTTCTAAGTCATAGGCCGACCTCGCATTATTGGTAGGCGATTTTAGCCTTTTTTGTAATTTTACCGAGATCACCTTCCATAATGCTTTATAATTTGTTTTCAGTGTAAAAAGGCGGTACCAAGAATTTAAATTCATCATCTTCATAATATATTCAGAAAAATACCAATCTGCCTTTTCGCCTTTTTCTGCGATTGTATCAGCAAAGGATTTATTCGAACTCAACAAGTAAACAGGAGGATCAACCAAACAAAGTCCACTCACCCTCGGGTCTTCTGCCGATGCCAGCAGAGAAGTGATTGCACCACCGCAGTTTCCAATTAAAATGAGTTTATTAATATCAAATTTATCAATAAAAAAATTGTTTGAGTCAATTGCATCAGGTACAAACAGACCTGTTTGAATTCTTCCCCAGATATCATAGATTGGAAAATTCTCTGGGAGTTCTCCATCACTGTCACCAATGCCACTTGGATCGAATCTCAAAACGTGAAACCCCTTTTGACAAAGGCGCCTTGCCAATTTCATACTGAGGCGATGTGGAGCAACTCGATACTTAATCCCCGGGTTTAGGAGATTAATCCCTATCCTTTCTCCTGCCGATGGTGAATTCTCAGGAATATGAACAATTCCGAAGAGTTTTTTGCCTTCCCTATTCTTAAATGTTATAGGTTCTTCCATCACCTTACATATACCCTAATGATTTCAACATCTTCTTCATTTCTTCCATGTCTCCTTTTTCACTTGACTCAACTGTTTCTCTGTCACCTGTCCCTTGGCTTTTTTTGATGTTCAATGATTTCTGAACACTCGGCTTAAAACATTCCGTGATGCACCTTCCATCCAAGTACGGTGGAATCCCGATCCCATAGAGGCCAAGGATCGTTGGGGTCACATCAAGAACAGAAATGTCGTGGAGCGTTCCATTTTCGATTAAATCTCCTGCCACAATGAAAACCCCTTCCATGCGATGCCCGCCTGTCCTCATTTCAATCGATGGATAAGGAATAAACGCCTCTTTTGAGAAGTCTATTTCCACGGTTGATCGATAATCATTGATGATAAAGAAAATATCAGGCGAGAGGTCGACAGAGGGCCCCGAATAAATCTTCTCGGGCAAAAACATCTCGACCCGATTGACCCCCTCAAGGTGCTTCGGCAATTGTCCAATTTCCTCCAGAAGTCTCTCTCTGAAACCGGCTGAATTCTTACCTTTCTCCGTCAGGTTGATGCAGCCAAACATCGTATTATGTTCCGGGGAATAGGCCAGAGACCTTTCAAAATCAATCAGGTCTATGGAGCCCCTGATCTTTAGGATCTTACTACTCAAAAAATTAAGGAGCTTGTTTGAATACTTATTGTCGCTGCCAGAAGAAAAGAATTTAACCTTATCTAATACGCAATTTTTCCACCCCAGGTTCTTTCTTTGGAGCCAGCCCTGGCTTTCCAGCCACGTATTCGGATAAAACACCGAATCCAACGGGCCGGAACCATGATCTGAAACAATCATGAAGATTGCGTCCTTCGGTATTATTTCTCGCAGCTCGCCTATCACTTCATCGATTTTCTTCCAGATCTCTTTGTATCTCTTTTGAACGTTTCCTGAGTCCTCCTTATTGTGCAACGGATGATTTTCATCAATATATTTCCACAGAACATGCTGCATCCAGTCCGTAAAGGAGAAAACAGCAAAGAAGAAATCCCATTCCTTCCTGCTCACGAGGAACTTCAGGGCTTTCGTCTGCTTTGTGACTATTCTTTCAATATCATCGAGAAAGAGTTTGACGTTTCTCCGGTATTTCGGATTCCGCAGGTTAAGCGTATTCTCATATCCGTTCGTGATTTCATTTAGCTCTGCACCCAGTTCCTCGGGATAGGCGAGCTTCTCTTTCGAGTAACCTCCTATACCCGTGATTGCGAAGCCGTCCACCGCCGGAGGAGGTGAGAGAGTGGGATAGTTGAAAATCCCTGTTTTATATCCTTTCTCATTAAGATAGTTCCATACAGCCCTTTTTTCATAGTAAGCCGAAGATACAGGGACCATGCCATGATCCCTACCCCTGCTTTTATTGATATAGTCAAACACCCCTGTTTTTCCCGGATTCATGCCTGTTGCAATGCCCAACCAGGCCGGCGCCGTCACTGGTGGAAAAATTGTTTTCAATGGACCGTAAGCCTCTTCCAGACACAACCCTTTGATATTGGGCAGCACGCCCTCTTCTATGAGAGGATCTAAACCATCAAATGTGGCTCCATCGAGCCCGAGCACAAAGATCTTCATTCGCTGTCCTCTGTTGTATTCACTCCCTTTTTTGGCCATTTCACTTGCGCCGGAACGCCCACAGCAAGAGCATTATCAGGGATATCTGTAATCACTACTGCATTAGCGCCTATTTTCACATTATTACCGATTTTCACTTCCCCAAGGATTTTCGCTCCTGCTCCTATATAAACGTTGTCGCCAATCGTTGGAACACCTCCTCCCCGAAAACCACCAATATGTCCTATCGTAACATCTTGTTGAATTGTGCAATTCTTTCCAATTCTCCCTTCAACAAAGATACCTCCGAACTGTGGGAACCATAACCCCGGACCGATATCCGACTGCGGTCTCATATCGATGCCGAAAAAAATATTACTTATTTTTCGCAAGAAGAAATACAAGAACCTGAAAAAGAAAGCAAGTCCCCAAACCTTACAATCATATTCAGCCCAGTGTCCCAACCGATAAAACATGATAGCGTAAAGCTGCTGCGTGAACACTACATAACATATCCTCTTCAAAAGGAAATAATCCTTATACGCCGCAGTGTTCGCCTTTATATCTGCCCTCACTGTTTCAAACATTTTGTCCCCTTTCTTCTGGCTTATTTCCCCAATTTGTCCACTCCCAGTGGTTCACCATGTATAATTAAGATCCTTTCATTGAACACAAATCATTGCTCTGTCAAATACTGCCGAAAAGCCGATCATAGTTCTCTATCATTCTCTCCACCGAAAACTCATTCTCAATAATCTTCCTTGAACTCTCGACAAATTCCTTTTTCATTTTATCATTTTCCAGCAACATAATAACCATATTGGCCAAATGCTCATCGTTATCCAATTCAAACGTTAGTCCGTTTACCCCATTCTTGATTAACTCTTCATTTCCCCCCGCTCTTGAAACAATGCATGGAATTCCATAAGCCATGTACTCCATTATTGCATTTGACAACCCTTCATTTGATGAGCAATTTACTCCTATGTCAAAAATGGATAGATACGAAATTACATCCCTTTGCCACCCCACGAAATGGATATGTTCGTAAATTCCAAGCTCTTTACTCAACTCCTCTAAGTCCTTTCTAAGAGGTCCATCTCCCACTATTACAAAATGTTTATTATTTTTTTCTTTTAAGATTCTTCCAGCTGCTTTTAAAAATGTTACATGCCTTTTCATTGGCCTCAGTCCTGCCACTATTCCAACAACGCAGTGGTTAAGAGGTATTCCGAGTTTCTGTTTCAACGATTCTCTTGAATTTCCATTGTGTTTAAAATTATCAATATCTATTCCATTGTAAATTACGTATATTCTTGAATCATCAAATTTTTCCTTCCTGCTTGTTAATTCCTTAACAGCATGAGAGTTTACAATTATTCCTCTAACAAACTTATTTGCTAATTTAAGAATATAAATATATCTTTTATCATCCAACCATAGACCGTAATCCCTCCTGGTCGAGATTATATTCCCAATACCCGCAAGCCGAGCCGCAAAGGTGCCCAAAATGTAACTTGTCCTGAAATATGTCAATAAGATATCTGGATTTACCTCTTTAATGTATTTAGTTATCTTGAAGAATGAAATGATATTGCCTAAATCCTTATGGTTGAACACATTGTAATTAAAGGCTTTAACTTCAGATTTCAATTTATTTCTATTTTCAATTATCCATGGGGTATTTCTTAGAGACAATAAATATATTTCATACTTATCGGAATCTAAATTGTTAATTAACTTGACAAGTTGGTTTTCAGTTCCACCTGTGGTCTTATAAATAAAGTCTATAACAAACATTATTTTTACTTTTTTGAGTTTATTAGAATGTGTCATCTCATTCACATACCTAATGATTATAATAATTAAATACCAAAGGGGTTATGCCCGCCTAAAACAGCTCTACCAGGGAGAACTTATTTCAGTTAAACCACTAGCATTTTCTTTCTTCTCGTAAAAGATGGATAAACAATAATATTATTTTCGATAATAATCTCCCACTGAATACATTCCACATATGGCAAGTCCCCCTCAAAGCTATATTGATAATATCTTTTGCAGAAATTTTAAGTGTTATCATACTAAGACAATACTGCGAAATTTGTTTCACTAATTTCTTCTCCACATACTCACCCCCGGGGAAGGTGCCAATGAACTTTTTATAGCTATATTGAGCATCCACAGCCAGGCTTAGATATCGTCCATTCAGTTTGATCATAAGCCTCTCCTTAACCAAAGATTGGAGGATAGACTGTACCTTATTGTGCTCCACTTCTTTCCCGAGAGCTTGAAGGATCTCTGGCAGGCTTCGAGTTTTGCCACAAAGTTCATAAATCTTGCGAGAGATACCAGCGAGACGGCGCCAGAACCGTTGCGAACAGCTTCGTGTATCTATTATTAGAAGGCTGTTGTTACGAGGGATAGTGAGCAAATGCGAACGAGAGTGTGCTCGTCTCCAATTCGAGACGACTTTATTCAAGGTTTGATATGCTTCACTCTTTGACTTATTGACGAAAAATTCAGCCGAAAAGAAATAGGCTAACCGGTTCAATGATTCAATAGCAAAAGGATAGATATAGCTGTAGGGCTTCGTAGGATTGTTAGATTCAAGTCCATATTTTTCTGGTGAAACAAAATAAGGGCTGAAGCGAACTAAATCTATAATTCCCACCGCACTTGGGGGCTGGAGGTGATGAATTGATTCAACGATATCTGCAATCTCAGGGATCTCCTCATCCTGCTCTCCAGGAACTCCAAACAGATGGTTCCATGTGGCACGGATACCCAGTTCGGCGCACCATTTAAGCAATTCAACACTCCTCAGTACTGTATTCCCTTTGCGCATCAATTTGAGCGTTCGATCACTCAAGCTTTCGATCCCGGGTTGAATCCACTTTATATTTGATGCTGCCAACAACCTTGCCTGTTCCTTGGATAATGTTGTCTTGGTTTCACAAAAGAGCTCGGCTATTGGACAATCAGCCAGTCTTGGAAGAACAGTTTTAAAATATTCCATATCTAAAACATTGTCCGTCAAAAAAATTCTCGGAATGCCATATTGTTTGACTAAACCTCCCATCTCCTCAACTACCCTCAGAGCTGATTTTTTCCTATAGGCCATATTCTCCCCGTTCATGCCACAAAAGGAGCACTGACACTTAGCTCCCCACCAACACCCTCTGGATGTCTCCATTACTAACCCAGGAATCACATTATCACTAAAGTTGACAGATGATAATTGAGTAAAGTAATCGCTGAAGTCGGGATAAGGTAATCTATCTAAGTCTTCACTTTTGAGAAGTAGAGGTGAAGAATGAGTTTGCAATTTTGTCCTAGAAATAATACCCGGAATCACTCGTTTATCATCCCCATTTCGTAACGAGCGAATTAGATCAACAAAAGAATGATCACATTCCCCCTGACCTATAAAGTCTATATCTGGGAACTTTTCAAATAATTCTTCTCCCATTACCGATTCACAATTAGCCCCACCCATCACCGTTAGGATATCTGGCCGTTCTTTTTTGATCAGTTTGATGATCTGCAATGAGGAACAATTCTGTTGAAAAGTTGATGTAAATCCAACCATCCAGGGCTCTGGACTAACAATTTTTTCTTTTGCATCTTTTTGGCAAAAGGCTGACGCCTCATTGACAAATTGCTGTACTGCCTCAAATAGACTTTTATGGGGTAACATGTGTCTAAGCTGAAACTCAAGCTCGGTTCCAACCAGGACATCATTCACATATCTCTGCAGGTCTTCTTCAGACCGTTCGAAAAGAAGATGTGAAAAAATATACTCACCTAACATTACTTCTGTTGTTCCGTTGCAAATCCATTGGTAAATTCCCAAACCAATCCTCTCCGCAAAATTAAAATTTAAATAAATTATCTTTATTGGAAAACCTTCACTTTTCGCTATTGCTTTTAACTGGCTTACCCCCAAAGCGGGTCTCGTTATCGATTCGAATGGTGGAACCACTAATAGGATGTTATTTCCCGTAGCACTCATAACTTTTTGCCTAGTTTCCATTATAAAATGTTTTATAGAATCGATTTATTTTTATGGAGTTTCATGCCTTTTTCTTACAAATGAAATCTGCAATAGCATTTAGGTTTCCGAAATTATCTATATCTAATTCTTCTTCCTCTATTACAATTTTAAATTTCTCTTCTATGAAAAGTACCAATTTAACGAGACCCATCGAATCAATAACCCCTTTTTCTATAAGAGGAAATTCCCCATTTAAAACCTTTGGATCTAATTCATGCATAAATTCTTCAGTAATATACTTTCTAAGAATTGTCTGCACATCCATATTAAACCTCCATAAATTATTTCTAAACAGTAGCCCTTGCGGCCAAGGCCTGCCTATAAATCAAATGGATAATGATTATCGGTTTGCCAGATTTGTTCTGTCAATCTTTCCAGTGGATGTCTTAGGGAGGGAATCCCTGAACTCCACTAATTCCGGAATCATATATTGAGGAATTCGTTCAGAAAGATATTTATCAATTTCCACCTTTGTCAACGAATTAGTGCAGACCGGTACCACAAAAGCTTTTATCTTATTCGTTATCAAATCATCGGGGACAGCAACAACCGCAGCTTCCTTAACATCAGGGTGGCTATAAAGTGCACTTTCAATTTCCCCGAGTTCTATTCTGTAACCCCGACTCTTAATCATATGATCTTTTCGGCCCACTAAATGATAATTGCCTTCTTCGTCCATAAATACAAGATCTCCAGTCCGGTACATCGTGTCGTCGAAATCGGCCTGAAGGGAATTCTCCACAAAATTGGAATGCGCCTTTTTAATATCTCCCCAGTACCCCTGTGCGACGCACGAACCCCTGGCACAGAGCTCTCCCAGTTCTCCAGGTTTAGTTATCAACCTCTTGTCTTCATTCAAAATAAAGACTTCGGTGTTTCTACAGGCCTTGCCTATCGGAATAGGTTTCGTCTGGTCAGCATCAATTGGTTTTACTGGATAAAAGGTGCAAACATTCGTCTCCGTGGGACCATACAAGTTAAAATATTTAGCACCCGGAATAATTTCCATAAGGTTTCTTAAATACTTTATTGGAAACACTTCGCCAGCGAAGAGTATTAGCCTCAAATCGGGAAACGTATTGCTCTTTAAGTTTCCGTGAACCATTAAATGGACCAAAATCGATGGAACCGAATACCAAACGGTTATCTTCTTCTCCTGAATGAATTTAATCAGACTTTTTGGAAAAACAGAATATTCCTCTGGCACCAAAAAGACAGTTGCTCCAGCTTTGATGCTTGTAAAGATGTCGAAAATTGACAAATCAAAATGCAATGGGGCATGACTCGAAACCCTATCTACCGACTCTATTCCAAACTCCTCATAACTCCAATTGACAAAAGTCAACGAGGTTTGGTGAGATATCATCACCCCTTTCGGATCACCAGTTGAACCAGACGTGTATAATATGTAGGCAAGGTCTCTATCAATTCCCTGAGAGCCGACATCGAAGATAAAAGGGGAGTTCGTAACCTCTGGCCAAGCAATAGATTTGATTTGAGATAGTCCCGCTATCCCTGAATCAACCTTGTCATCAACCGCCACAGTAACCTCCAGAGTCTTTGTGCAACCCAGGACTTCTTCTACAGTTTTAAGTTTCTCGTTCGAACTGATAAGCGCACTTATTCCACAGTTGTTGAGAATAAACCCCATTCGTTTGGCAGGTGACCGGGGGTCAATCGGCACGTACACACAACCTGCCTTCAAGATTGCAAATATACTGACAATCGATTCCAATGATTTATTAAGACAAAACCCGATCCTATCCCCCTTTCTAATTCCATTCACGATTAATGCATGAGCAAGTTGATTACTTAGCTTATCAAGATCACTATATGTCAAGTGCTTATCCCGACAAACCACGGCTTCCTTATCCGGATACCTTTTCGCACTCTCCTGAAGCAATTGATGCAGTAAGAAAGCCATCATTACCTCCTATCCAAGTTTTTTAAACAATTTTGGCTACAAACCTAAGTAATTTGCAATGATCAATTTTTGAATTTCTGTAGTTCCCGAATAGATAGTTCCACCAATTGAATCCCGAAGATCACGCTCTATTTCAAATTCAGTGGTATACCCATAAGCTCCGTGGATTTGTATGGCATCGAGGGAAGATTGAATAAAACTTTCGCTCAGGTAAATCTTTGCAATTGCAGCATCCATGATTGCTTTCTTGCCCATTTTTTTAAGCCAGGCGACTCTATATAATAAGAGCCTTGATGTTTCTAACCGAATTTTCATGTTTGCAATCTTGTTTGAAACTGATTGGAATTTACCGATTGATTTGCCAAATTGTTTGCGGTCTTTTGCATACTTAATGCAGACCTCTAATTGCCGTTCCATGGCTCCTAATGCACTCGCCAATATACAACTTCGTTCCCATTCCATAGAGGAATTGAATATCGCACTTCCACCACCTTCTTTTCCTAATCTATTTTTAATTGGAACTGCACAGTCTTCAAATACCAACTCACAAAAAGGTGAAGTCCTCAAACCCATCTTCTCGATCTTTTTGCTTACAGAAAATCCTGAAGTTTCTTTTTCGACAAGAAAACCTGTAACCCCCATAAATCCTTTGGCTCGATCGACAGTTGCGAAAGTCACAATAAGATCCGCAATATCTCCATTGGTACTAAATATTTTCGTCCCATTTATGACGTAATGATTACCTTTAAGCTCAGCTTTTGTTCTAAGGCTAAAAGAATCAGAACCGGAATCAGGTTCTGTGATAGCATTTGCTCCAATATATTCCCCCTTGCAAAGTTTTGGAAGATATCGCTGTTTCTGCTCCTCTGTCCCAAAACTCAAAATAGGCATTTCACAGGTCCACATCTGAGCATTGATAGAAAATATTAATCCTTTATCGCTACACCCATACCCCAAGCCCTCCATGACAAGCGTTGTCGTCAAAATATCTGATCCTCCTCCTCCGTATTCTAATGGTATAGGGAGCCCTTGTATCCCAAATTCAGCGCACTTCTTCCATCCCTCCCAAGAAAAAGTACTATGTCTGTCTCGATTTATAACATCGTCATTAAGTTCCTTTTTAGCGAACTTAATGACGGCATTTTTCAATGAAAGTTGTTCTTCACTCCAACTGAAATCCATATTGCCCCCATATCGAATTTGAATTGATTTGCTGAAATAATTTTAACGTGATAATAAAGAAGAGTTGTTATGCCACTTCTTTACTCGAAATAATTATTCCACGAGATCGAAAGAACACTAAGGAGTGTAATCGCTTCATTATCTTGAATCCGAAAGCAAGTTTCATAGTCAATAGCATCGGTTTATTGTATTTTGCCACCCCACCAATCGCCTTTGTTCTACCAAGCCCTTTCGAATACTTTAGCCACCGACTGATCAATTCGAAACCAATAAGAAACTCCCGATACTCTGGCACAACATAAAGATCAAAACCATACGATTCATTCACTTTTGGCCGAACTGTTAGGCCAACGTTTTTATCTGTTTCTGGTGTGAGACTAATCCAGATGTACCCTATTACCCCCTCCTTATAAAAACAGGCAATACAGGTTTGCCCTCTTTTTAAACGTCCTTCAAACGTTTTAAGCCAACGTCTCCAGGGTCTGCGAATTCCCTTAAATCGCTCAAGATCATGAATTTCAATAAATTTGTAAGTAGTATCTAATTTGTCTTGAATAAAAGTGAAATTATCACTAAGGTTTTTCCCAAGTATGTAGTGTTTTTTAAGGTTTACAAAGGTAACTTGAATCGTCTTAAGAATTCTTCCCGTTATCCAAATAAAGGTTTTGGCAAGGCCTTTTTCCTCCCACTGCAGCCTTATTTTTTTCGCTAAACTCGACTGAATCTTACCCTTCTCTGCTATCTTAGAACTCAAATTCTCTTCCTATATATATGTGTTTTAATGAAATATTTTTCTTAATTCTGATCATTTGAGGTCATATTGCCTTTTTTCATAAACCTTTTAATCAATGGACGTATGCGAAATACTGCAAGTCTTATTAAATTTGTATAAAATGACTTATTGAAAAAAACTATTCTCAAATGACGTCTTTTGGCTGATGTCCATTCACATTTTACTTGTGAGTCTCCTCTCGAAAAATCGAATACTTTAATTATGTATTTATTTTCGAAAAACCACTTTATTTTTTCATTTATTACTATTTTCCCGGGGGATAATTTAAAGAACTCCTTATCATAAGCCGTGTTGTATCCATAATGTGTTTCATTGTAAATAAAGCCTAGTGAATACGCCACGAGTTTACCTGCAATTCTCAGTGTTGAAAAATCTAACCAGTTGTTCTCGGTACAAAAATTACACACCTTGGATAAAAATGCTCTGTTTTTAAAACTGGACAACAGATCTTTTTCTATTTCCATTTTTCTGCTTCTTTGTTCAATATCTTTTATAGAATTAATTAACATTTCAACATCAATTGGTTTTCTATCAACTTTGAATTCCCAATTCCCTATTTCATTTAATTTTTTTATTCTGTTCCTAATTTCAGTTCGAAAGTCCCTTTTTATAGACTTAAAATACGTCTCCCAATTACCTTCTAGTTTAATAAAGGGGCAAAGGGAACTTAATTCGATTTCCGGAAGAAAATATTTTGTAAATTCTTTCTTAGCGAGAAGGCTGTCATCTGGTATTTGCTCCAGGCAAACAATATCCCATTTACCTATATTTTCGTGAATCTTTGAAATAATCTCGTCTATTATGTTAATATTCTCTCCGGAAATTATAAAGTCCTGTCTATCTGAAAGCCCCATCCCAATAAATGCCATCTCCCTAACGGGGAACTTATAGTATCTGGTCTTCCTGATGAACAAAGGCGCCAAACCAACCAACATTCCACTTTGATCTCGTACCACGACGATGAAAAGCTTCCCTCCGGCTCCAAACACCTCCCACCATGCATAAAGCCATTCCCAGGTTAAAAATATTGTATTTGCATAACTCCTCTGAAGTAACCTATTCCACTCCTCCCTTAAGTTTTTAAACTGCTCTAAATCTGTAATAACCTGTGTTTCAAACATAATTATTCTTTCCATCTGATTTAAGGGCAGAAATGAATCCAGATGCTCTTAACGCCAATTGATTTAGATTAGACGAATGACCTGGACCAATGGACATTCGCCCGAGCCGATATGGGTTGTCTTTTATTGTATTCAATTTCGGTACAGTGGTTACAGAACAGATAAATTTATTCTCTTCCAAGAATTTAATATGTTCATTGTTATAGTCTGCCTCGGTTCCATTAGGGTATGCAAAGAAGGTAATAGCTTCGTCCAGATATTTTTCAATAATGTCTTTAGATCCTATGATCTCATTTTCCGCCTCTTCGAGCGAGATGTTTGTTAATATTTCATGAGAGACAGTATGGGCTCCAAAATCAATGAGCCCGGATTTTGAAAGCTTTTCTATTTCTTCATGAGAAAGTAACCGAAATTCCTCTACAATGTCCCTTTTTTCATAATCGCTTTCTAACATCTCTTTTAAAAGGGCAAGATATATTTTTTGTTCTTTCGTTGGAAAGCTTTTCAATACGCGGACGCATTCGTAATAACTCTTCAAGATTGCTTCTTCAGAATCTAACAAAAGAGGTCCAAGTCCAATTTCTGAAATTGTAATTGGACTTCTGTTTTTGGGATGAGTAATAACAAGGTAAACTTCATCAAGCGGCAGGATCTCTTTTGATCCAATATATCCGGCCGTAAGGAATATGGTTGCAGGGACCCCGTATTTCTGAAGAATTGGAAGCGCAAGGGTAAGGTTATTTTTATAACCATCATCAAAGGTAATGACTGCTGGATTCTCAGGCAAGCTATTGCCGTTCTTCATCCCTTCAACAACCTGTTTTAATGAAATGATATTATACTTCTCCGCTATGAACTTTATCTGATGTTCAAATGTATTCAACAGTATTAGAGTCCACGGAGGGATTTGAAATTCCCTCTTGGTTACACCATGGTAAGCCAGAATCAATATCTTCTTCCGGTTGAGATAACGGAAAATCCTATCCATTTGCAGGTTCTTCAAAATGGGGAAAGCTACACGTTTCATGGTCTCTTTTTTGCTCATTAAGAGTAAACCTTATAAAGCCAATTCATTACCGCGTCTTGAAGGCCTCTCGCAGTTGGGTTGTAAACTTTGCCATCCTTCCAAAAAGGATCTTCTTGCACCACTAAAAACTCTGTTCCATTATTTCCGTCTTTGAATTTTATGCTAAGTCTATTCAGGTCATCATCAATTGCTTTCCCTTTATTTTTTGAAACCTGTATGATCACAACATTCTTAGGAAGAATGGAGGGGAGATTCAATAAATTAATGGCCTGAATTTGCTCGTATAAAGTCTTCGTTAACAAATACCCATCAATATTTACCATCTCTCCGGCCATTAATTCTTGGACGAGTTGATCTCTTTCCTTTATGATTTTTCGATAAGTTGCCATTTGAGTTGCAAGATTTGAGCGCAAACATTGCTCAATATAAGATTTCCCATCCACTATAGGAGATATGAGTATCAGGGATTCAATACCTGAAACATTCACGCATGTTAGAGCAGCTAACGCTGCACCAAATCGCACTCCTAATAATCCGATCTTTTTGACACCAGTTTGTTTTCTCACATAATCAACAGCGCACCGGATATCGGAAAGTCTTGTCTCAACCGTTGAATCTTCGAAATTCCCATCGCTATCACCGTGCCCCATTTCATCGAACCTTAGGCAGCAGATTCCTTCCTTTGCAAACCTCCTGGCGAGGTTCACCATAACCCTGTGAGAAATCAATTTTTCCTCTGCGAAAGGATGACAGAAAATAATTCCGAGACCTTTTAGGTTGTAGGGTCCAGGGTGAGGGGTGGAGGTATCAAGATCTGGTTCGTGTAGGACTCCGAACAGTCGGTAGTTATTGTTATTGAAAAAAAGAGGTGTTTCCATTTGCCAGTGTTAAGTGTTAAGTGGTGAGTGTTAAGTGGATATTAAGTATTGAGTGTCGAGTGGTGCGACATATCAGTTAGTTGGGAAATTTGATTTTTTCGAGAGTTGGGATGACAATACAATCCAAAAGTTTATAGGCCTCAGCATTGAGATGAAGGCCGTCTCCTTTGGTTAAATCATCCCTTAAGAAACGATCCGTGGTACTTATTCTTAAAGGAGCTTCCAAATCCAGGAAGATCAGACCTTTTTGTTTTGCATAATCCTTTATCCAATCATTATATTCAATGATCTGCTCTATCCTCGTTTTCATGCTGATTCCAAGAATCCATTTAACGGCTCTTTTCAAAGGGTTATGTGTTTTGAACTTGTCATCATGTGAACGAGTTACAGGAACAACCGTTGTTGGTATTGGAACGATGCCTTTCTCCTGACACTGTGCAATCCATCGAGTCATTAATGATTTTGCGTTTTCAAAAGTGATATCGCCCGGTAAATAGGCAGCACACTCTTTGATTATAATTGCATGCGGCTTGTTCTGTTTGCGATTTAATAGCTGCTCCAAAGCTGGACTTTTATCAAACTGGTAAAGCCCAACATATTCGAAACGATAAGGAAACATCGTAAGGCGTGAGGCGGCAGGTGCAAGGGGAGAAGAACCACTTTTTGTTAAGCGGCTT
>Ga0184631_10000104_pt1 | contig 15242 bp, 13 predicted proteins | sample PLM4_90_b1_FD_133160 | JGI IMG/M metagenome (GOLD analysis project Ga0184631, IMG submission 133160) | Groundwater sediment microbial communities from an aquifer in East River, Colorado, USA - PLM4_90_b1 | ecosystem: Environmental > Terrestrial > Soil > Riparian zone | place: USA: East River... | reverse complement strand
TTTGGGGAGTATAATTTTTCTGCCCTTCAATTATGGGCGTTTCGGAAGGTTTAATACTTAATTTGCTTAAGAAACTTTGTATGTCGGAATAAAAATAACCGCCCGAAAGCAACCCCCCCAAACCGCCGAAAATAAAAGAGATCAGAATTGTTAAGAAAATTAAAAAACCTTTACCCCGCCAAAAACTTGGCGCTTTTAATTTTGGCATTTCAAATTTTGGTAATTCGTACATATAACAATTATAATTTATCTTTTGATTTTTGCAAATAATGATTAAAGCGGTATTTTAAAATGTCTGATTTCACGGGCCCCAAAAAAATCATATAAAGTTCGCAGATAAAATATTTAAAATAAGTTTTAAATCTGCCGTCTCTTCTATATCTTCGAACAGAAGTTATGATGGGTTCAACTCCAATAATTCCGAATTTCCCGCATTTAGCTGTTCTTCTGACATAATTATGATCTTCAGCTATTTTTACATCCTCAGCAAATCCTAAAATTTTTTCGTGAATTTTTCTGTCCGCTAAAATAGCATTACTAGCATGAGGCAAAAAATCCTGAGTATTTTTAATAAACCAATTATAGAATTTGTAAACCAACCTATCAATTATGTTTCCTTCAACACATACTATTGGAAAAGCAGCTATGTCTAAATTTCTCTTTTTGAAATCTTCCAAAACATTTGTTAAAAAAGCGGGAGATAGGAGAAGAACATCTGCATCCAAAAATAAAAATAAATTCCCCCGAGCCGTTTTTGCTCCTTCATTTCTTCCTTTGGCCGGCGTCCCTCCCTTTACAATCCTACAACCATGATTTTTAGCGATTTCTATTGTTTTATCTTGGGAACCTGCATCGGCCACGATTATTTCATATTCATCCCTAAAATCTTGTTTCTTAATAGATTTTAATAAAAAAGGAAGATAATTTTCTTCATTTAAAGTTGGGATAATTATGGAAAGCATATTTTTTTTATCTCCGCATTTTAGGAGTCGGCCAAAAACCCAGATATTTGCCGAATATCCATCTGGTTTGAGCATCCAAAGCCGGTAAAGAAGTGAAAAATATCATAATAAAAGGTATCAAAAACCACTCTAAAATAAAAAATAAATATTTTTTCCGGCCCAATTCAACGGGTTTTGGTGGAAGTAAAAGAACGCTGAAATAAGCCGAACCTATTAGTCCTATCATTCCCAAAGTCAAAATATAGCTGGTAAATTTGGGTAATTTGTAAGAAATAACGGTTTGTCTGAATTCATCGCCTCCCAAAATAAGGGGCAACCAACCCAATAGGAATACCAAAAAAGAAGTAGTCGCCCAAGACCAATGGGTTTCAAAAAGGGTAAAGCCCAGAGAAAATTTCTTGGAAAACGCAATTTTTTTGTTTTTTAAAAAACCGAAAAAAGAATATGCGATATCTCCCACCCCGTAAGCCCATCTTCTCTGCTGTAAATAAACATTTTTCATCGTTTTTAAAAAAGTCGGGGCAACATTGGCATCCATTGAAATTGGATAATATAGGGGTATAACCTGGTAATCTCCATCGTATTTTAAAAAACACTGCCAAAAAATACGCGAATCATCAGAAACCACATTGACCTGCCTGAAATCCACATCAACCAGGGTTTTAAAACTCATTGAATGGGAAGAAAAAGTTATCAGTTTTTCGGGCCTTTCCTGGCACATCATTTCCCAAAAAGAAGCTGAAAAAGCGAAAATTCGGGAAATGGGCGGTGCCTGCCAAATATTATTAATAAAAAGAGGGACTGGCTGAAAACTGCAGCGAGTGGGATTTTTTTGGGTTAAATAATAATATGTTAAACAGCTGAAATATTTGGGAAAAACACAGGTATCAGCGTCAAAAGAAGAAACAATAACGTTTTTATAAGGAATCTTCAAAGCATCAATAATCAATTCTTTGGCTTTCCTTGCTCCCCAAGTTTCGTTAGACCCCTTGCCAGAAATTTCACCCGGTAAATTTGCCGGATGAAAGGTCAATAAAAATTTAAAAAATTTGCCACTAAATTCGTTTTTAATAATTTCTGCCGTTTCCCTCTCACCTTTTTCCTCGCAACTTAAAACCACAATCATTTTCTCTCTGGGCCAATCAGAACTTAACAAAGAATTTAAACTTCCCTTGATAACTTCAAGTGGTTCTTTGTACGTCGGTAAAATAATCAAATGATAAATATCCTGCCAACCCTTGTTTGATTTATTTAGTTTTTCCAGCCAATCTATTTTTTCATTTTCCCTCATTTGCCGATAACAAGCCTGAAGATGGAAAGTGAAATATAGGGTTCTAAACAGCCAATAAATGACAAAAACAATAATAAAGAAAGATGCCCAAACGGGCTTCAACCAAGAAAAGAAAACGGCTAAAAGTAAAGTTAACCAGCTTAAAGTTCCCGGTAAAATTTCAAAAAAGCGATAAATTATTCTTTCTTTATTATTTTTTAGCTCCGAAGCCTGTCCTATTTTTAAATAATATTCATCCATATATTAATACGCAAATTAAAACAATTTTCTTGCTTCTTCCCAAATTTCCGGCCGGTTTTGTTTTGTTTTCATCCAATACCACCATTCCCCTCCCCATAAATAAAATTCTGTCAACCCGGTCTTTTTTGCAAATTCAATATTCTTTTTGAATTGTTCCAAGTTCATTGTTTTTTCCTGTTCTGCGGGAAATAAATCATATAAAAGCTTTGGTCCCCAAGGTTCGGCTTGAAGCTCAACGCAAATTACTTCCTTTTTGAAAAACTTTTTGATAATTTCAGCTTTTCTCCAATAAAATGCCGGCGGAAAGGGATAATTAAAATAAATGCCGACTTGGCGTACCCAAACTTTTTTGTACATTGTTGTCCCGACCATATCGCCGATTTTCGCCGCCTGAATCCAAAAAGAACCTTCACCGCTGTCGGATATTATAATTGGTCTGTTCATTACATCAAGCGACTTTACTAAGGCTACTTCTTTTTTCAAGAATTCTTTGTCAACCCATGGACATTCTCCGAAAGGAAAAAACGATTCATTTTCAACCTGCCAATATTTAATTCCCGAAGAATATTCATATCTTAAAACGATTTTTTCAACCAGTTTTAATATGCTTTCTTGCTGATTTTCCTTGCTCATATTTTTTGCCCACTCGGGAATATGACACTCCGGCCAGCGCGGCGTTTTCATACCGATTGCTAAAAGTATTTTCCCCTCCCTTTCTTCAGATTGATTTATCTGCCAATCCAAATCTTCGAAATTATATTTATCTTTTTCCGGTTCAATTAAATCCCAATGGGCGGCGACTTTCAAATTTTTAACCCCCAAATCATCAAGCAAAGCCAAATAGGTTTCCTTCCAGTCCAATCCCAAGTTTTGGGCGTGTTTTTGGGAAAAATTCACCCCCCAGATTATGTTTTTTCCCTGAGGAGGACTGCCAGTAGAAAAATATAAAGCAGAAACTGCCATAAAAAATAAGATTATTAATATAATTTCTTTTAAAATTTTTTTAATCATTTCACTTAAAAGCTAATAAAACCAAACCTCCTCCGATTAATAAAATAGCGACAATTTTTTGAAAGATAATCCCTTTTAAAATTTCCTCTTTCAAAATCTTGGGAAATTTTAGAGATAAAAAAATACTGATTATTAATAAAAAAATATATTGAACCCCTTGCAGAGCATTAATAAAGGCGAGATAAACTAAAGGTGCCAAGGATATTGCCCAATTTTGTAAAAGACCCGCTCCTGCTCCCGCAGACTGATTAGTAAGGAAAATAAGGGCGGTTCTCTTTCGAAAATTATTTTTTTGTTTAAAGATTTCTTTTTTAATATCCGAAGAAAAAAATAAAAAAATTAAAGCCATCAATACTCCCCCGATTCTTGTCCATATAAGACCAGATAAAAACGGCTGACTTAAATAAACATATTTTGTCAAAACAAACGATAAAGCAAAAAGAAATGAAGCTAATAAAGAAATTTTTAAACTTTTTTTAGTAATAAATTTTTCTTTTTCAACGGTAATTAAAACGCTCCCTATTATTAAAAAAGAAAAAGCTGAAATTTCTGAAAAAGATAAAGATTCTTTTCCGAAAGAAGAAATATAAACTAAACCAAAAGTGAATAAAGGAACTAATCCGCCTATGGCGGGCACTATTCTAGAAACATCGAAATCTTTCAATCCTTTGAAAAACCAATACATGGCGTAAATATTAGAAGCTCCCGCCAAAAAGCTTAAGATAATATTAGGAACATCTGGGATAACAAAATTAATAAAAGGAATAATAATTAATATAAAAATACCTATAATACCAATAAAAAAAGCATAAGTTTTGGGGTTAGGAATGCCGCTGATTAAAAGATGTTTATCTATTAAAAAAACAACTGCTAAAATAAAATAAGCTAAAATTGTAATCAACAGCCAGAGCATATTTTTTGGATATTATAAGTTCCTAATTTTTCGCCCTCAATAAACCCCTGCATAGCGGCTTCCGCCAAATACCCTTGGTTTAGCCAGTCAAAAAGCCATTCTGCCGTATAATTTGGGTTTTCTTGCAAAATGCCGAAACCCGATTTTAAAAGCCATCTTTTGTTAAACTCTTCCTGAGAGCCGACTGTCGGAGCAATAATAATCGGCAGACCCAGAGCCGAATAAAAAGAAAGCTCCGATGGTTTTGTCCACAAAATATCAGTTTTTCTCAATTTTTGATTGAATTTTTGGAAATAATCCTCAATGTTCTTTTCAAAAAGTATTTCAACTTCTAATTTTAAGTCTTTAATTTTTTCCTCAAAATATTTTTTAATTTTTTCTTTAATACCCGCTGATAAAATTATTTTTATATCGCCAGCTCTAATTTTTTTAGCCAAACTTTTAACAATTTTAAGTCCGATTTCTTTTTGGGCCCCCACACCGCCCACTGAAAACATTATAGTTAAGGGGTGGCCAGATTTTTCCGGCAACTTTCCTAAATTATTTTCAATTAATGTCTTATATTTTTCGAAGTATCTTTCTTGAGGGTCTAAATTCAAAAGCCGATGCTTTAAATCTTCTTTTAAGGTCTCTAGATTTTCACTACCAATATTTTCTAAGGGTAAGGGATAGCCCGTCAAAAAAATATTTTCTGGTTTCACTCCGTAAAATTTCAATCTTTCACCTACTCTTTCTGTTGGAACAAAGTATTTTATCTTGCTTTTCTTTGGATTTAATGACGCCCAAGTCCTGGAAATATCGGCGTCGCAAATAATGCAAAAAATGTCGGCGGGATAATTAAAATATTCAGCCATAAAGGCCGGCGTAAAAAATGAGGAAATTATTGGTAATTTTGCATTTTTTAGTTTAAATTTTTCAATAAGATCTTTCCCCCACCCGTTTTCAATCAAAGAATAGGTCTGTTTTAATTGAGAATTCGGGTTAGACAGGTCTCTTTTGGGATAGAAATTAAGAATTTTCTGAAATTGGTCAATAATAAAAAAAGAGGCCTCGCCGACTAAGGGAACTTTTTTAAAATTTGAAATAAATTCATAAAAGCTTCTCATCGATCTCCAAATTCTTCTGTCTTTCCCCGGAATCCCCTCATAATCATTGGCGTTGATTATCTTTCCCTCAAAAGCTAAATCCTTTAAGGGGTAAACCGTTCTCTGGTGGCCATATCCCATATTTACCGATATTATCCATGCTTTTTCCATAATTATTTAATCTTACCATTAATATTGTAAAAATTTTAGTTTTTGCTTTTCTTGTAACCGCCAAGTAATTAAACCTAAAAATCAAATATAAAATAATCAGCCAAAACCAATGGAGATTTTTTATAGTCAAAGAAGCGAAGGGAATTTCTGAAACCCAATTGATTATCCCGACAATATAGGTTAAGAAAAGCTAGGTCGGCCAAGATAAAATATAACCTAAGGAACCTAATATCATTCCAAATAATCCAAAAATAAAAATTAAAATAGTAATCGGCGCTAAAAAAGGAACAATTAAAATATTAGTAAGCGGTGAGATCAAAGTAATATAGCCGAAATTATAAATTAAAATAGGCAAAGTAAAAACCTGAGCCGAGAGAGTGGCAGAAAGCGTGGTTTTTAAGGGAAAGAATTTAAGGTTGGGAATTTTCTTTAAAAAATCCGAAAAAATCGGTTGTAAATAAACCATTCCTAAAATTGCCAAAAATGAAAGCTGAAAACCGACGTCCAATTTCAAAAGCAAAGGATTCAAAAAGAGCATGAAAGCTAAAGTAAAAACAATTGCCCTGGAGGCGGCCGACATTCTGCCAAAATGCTGGGCCGTCAGAAAAGCTCCGGCCATAATTCCCGCTCTTACTCCCGAGGCCGGGGCGCCAATCATCAAAATATATAGAATCAACAAAATAATAGAAAAATAAAAAGCCTGCGACCTCCACAAACCTACCGCTAAAAGAAAATTCAAAAGAAGAACGGAAATAATCGTAATATTCATTCCGGAAACGGCCGTAATGTGTCGGGTGCCGGTAAGGTTTAGTTTATCCTTCCATTCCTTTGATAAGTTCTCTTCGTCGCCAAAAATTAAAGCTTCCAGAAATCCTTCCTGGGGCGGTGAAATGAATTTTTGAGCGGTTTCTTTAAATTTATTTTTGAAAGAAAAAAGTGTTCTCATTATTGGATTTCCGAATCCCTGGTCGATTAACTCAATTTTGGGAAAATCCATAACTGAGTAAGTTCCGTCTTTTTGAAGGTAATTTTTATAGTTAAAGCCGTTAATATCATCTGAGGGTGTTTTTAATTTTCCGATAGCTTTTAATTTATCGCCGTATTTATATTCCGGATAACGATAAAGGGTTATTAAAACTTTTCCTTCTTTTATCTCAATTCCATTAAGATTTTCGGCTTTTACCGTCAGTCTTTGGCTCTTTTCTTTTAAATCCGGCTCATCTGAAATAATCCCGATTAAAGTAATTTTTTCTTCAGATCCGTTAACTTGTCCCAATTCGGATTTTATAATCTTTAATTCCGTCATTTCGTGCCGCCAAATTCCAAAAACCAAAAATAAAATGCAAGAACCGACGACAACAATTTTTTTATACTTAAACAAAACCGAAATCAAAATCAGCCCCAAAAGCAACCCCATCCATATAAACAAAATGGACGGGGTAAAAATAGAACCAATAAAAATCCCTCCAACAAATGAAAGGCAAAAATATAATAATATTTTTGAAACGGTCATTTCCTCATCTTATCACACAACAAAATCAGAGAAAATTATTTTAGAATAACTATATCCTGGTTGGCCTCGCTCGTAAGCCGCTACGGCTGAGAGACGACGTTAGAACCTGCCTGGAAAAAGAAATAGAAAAAGTAAGGTTATCGCTATAAAAACTTCCCAAGTATTACATCAGAATCTTGATGTCTTGAATAAGAAAATACATAATTTATTCTCAAAAACTGTGGAAAACTATCTCTTTGGGATTATAATGGATAAGAACTTGACACATAATTTACTTGAAGTAAAATCGAGGTATGAATAAAAAAGAAGAAATTAAGGCATTCTTAGAGAATAGAATGGTCGTAGGTGAAGAAACATTAAAATCTATGACCATTGATTCTCACAATAGGCCTCTATTACGAAGAGCGGTGGGATTGGTTATTGATAAATATATTAGAGACTTCCAAAGTGGAAAAACCAATGAGCCCCGTTGGGTCGCAATTCCTGGATTGAGAGGAGTTGGTAAAACTACACTTATTGCTCAACTATATTTGAGTCTAAGCTGCGAAAAAAGACATAAAATATATATCTCTCTCGATGAAGTACTAAGAGTATTAAATGTTAAAATTAGTGATATTTTAGATGTCTATGAAGAAATACTAGGAACTCCTTTTGAGCGATTAACGAGCCCTGTTTTTATTTTTCTTGATGAAGTCCAATATGATGATACTTGGGGGCTTACACTAAAAACCCTGTATGATAGAGCAAAAAAAGTTTTTGTTATTTGTACTGGTTCTTCTGCGTTATCTCTGCAAACTAATCCAGACATAGCAAGGCGTGTTGTATATACAAAAATTCACCCTCTAAATTTTACTGAGTTTCAAATGTTCAAAATCAGAAAACTTCCCATTAAAAATCTAGGATTTCGAATAAGAGAAATTTTATTTAATAGTAAAACAGCGGAAGAGGTGTTTGTAGAAATGAATAAATTGCAAAATGATGTAGATCTTTATTGGAAAAATATACCACAAACAGATTTTGAAGAATATCTGAAATTCGGTACTATGCCTTTTGCACTTTCACTACATCAAGGACCACTTATATACTCACAAATTAACCAAACATTAAATAGTATTCTAAACAGAGATGTGCCTAAAATGGGGGCTTTTGATAAACAGACAATAGATAAACTTAGTCAAATATTGTATGCCGTAGCCAGTTATGATGTTACTAGCTTTAATAAGGTTTCTGCTCTTGTAGGCTTAGATATAAAAACTATAACTAGTATTTTTAATGCATTTGAAAAGGCAGAACTTCTTTATCGAGTTTATCCAAATGGTTCTCATAATAGCCAAGTGAAAAGAGCGTCAAAATATTTGTTTGCCTCCCCCGCCTTCAGGACAATGTACTACAACATAATCGGCAGCACATCAAGCTTTGATGACTATAAGGGCAAACTTCTAGAAGATGTTGTTGGCCTTTATCTTTTTAGAATTTTCTCTCGTCTTCCAGATATGAATATTACTTATGACAGTGCAGAAGGTGGTGCAGATTTTCTTGTTGGTTCAACTATTTCTAAAGATGGTAAAATTGCAGTTGAAGTTAGTCTAGAAAATAAAGGTTGTCAACAACTTCTGGCCACAATGGGGAAAGTAAAATGCAAGTATGGATTAGTTATAAACCCTGGCAAATTATGGCTGGACGATACAAAAACTTGCGTCTCTATTCCACTAGAACATTTCTTACTGGCATAAAAAAGAAGATAAAAAAACCGAAGTTTTTGCCTCGATTTGTCCAACATTGCTTCCTCTGGTTGGATTACGTTAGAAGTTGTTTATTGGCTTAATAGTTCTGCCTTTTTTGTATCATACGCTGATTTAATAGATGCCTTTAAACTATCACTGCATTTTGTCTTGAATATAGCACCACTATCATCACACGTCATCACATATGATGGACCATCATAACCTAAAGCAAGCCTTAGTTTATCATTACCAAATATCCACATACGATAAATAAGAAGCGGTTTTCCCAAAAGAGAATCATATATAAGAAAATTCCTGGTAGTCTGCTCATTATTAACCAACATATAATAAATAACGCAGGTATTTAATTTCTCATTATAACTATTTGTAATTAGCGTAGGGTTAAAACTTTTAGCTTCTTCACTATCTTTTACTTCTTGAAAGTAATTTGTCCCAGATACTTGGCATTCTTGCTTTTTAGAGAAAAGATAGTCGGCTCGTTCCTTCTGCTCTCGTGCCTGTTTTTGCGGGGTTAGAATTAAGATATAATAAGCGACCGCTAAGGCAATTAAAACGATAGCCGAAATAATAACTAGAAGAGTTTTTTTCATAAATTTATTCTATCAAAAAACCGCCTAAAATAATAGGCGGAATAGTTGGCTCCGGAGGTAGGATTCGAACTTATTTAAAACTACCTAACCTCGCAGATTTCAAAAAATGGAGTAATAATTTTTTGGATTTCTAAAAGAAAACTTTCGGGATATGATTTTATTTTTTCAAATTTTGGATCAATGGTTTTTTCCGGCCGAAAATTCTGCAAATAATATTTTTTAGCTCCCCGAATCCATCTTGCCATTTCAATTACGTCCTCTTTTCCGTGTAAAGTAGGAACTATGGTACTTCTGAATTCATAATCAACCTTTCCCTCCTTCAAAATATCAATGCTGTTTTGGATTTTTTTAATATCAACTTTTCTGTCTGTGAATTTGCCGTATTTTTCTTTGGGCCCCTTTATGTCCATTGCCACATAATCAACCAATTTTTGGTCAATCAAAGTTTTTAATAATTTAGGGTCTGAACCATTGGTGTCTAATTTTACCAAAAATCCAATTTTCTTTATTTTTTTAATAAGCGGCATTAATTCTTTGGAAATTGTCGGCTCTCCACCGCATATCACCACGCCATCAATCAATTCTTTTCTTTCTTTTAAAAAATTAAAAAACTCTTTCTCGGATATTTTCGGCTGATTTTTAATTTTTTCCGGCAAAACCAATTCTGAAGCATAACAAAATGGACAGCGAAAATTGCAACCAGTAAGAAAAACAGTGGCCGCCAAGCGGCCAGGATAATCAATAAGAGTTAATTTTTGTAGACCGCCGATTTTTATCATGTTAAAACCGCAGCTTTTGGGGCTTTAAATTCTTTTCTTTCTTTAAATTCTTCTTGTTTTCCCAAATTCCATTGCTGAACGGGCCTTAAATAACCAACAATCCTTGAATAGACTTCGCAGGGCTGTTTGATTGTACATTCCGGGCAGAAAAAATGTTCTCCTTCTAAATAACCGTGGCTGGGACAGATTGAAAAAGTCGGAGTCAAAGTGGTGTAGGGTAAATGGAAATTTTCAAATATTTTTTTGATTAAATTTTTCACGGTTTGAGTATCGGAAATTCTCTCTCCCAAGAAAAGATGCAAAACCGTGCCCCCAGAATACTTGCATTGAATTTCATCCTGAAGTTTCAAAGCCTCAAAGGCGTCATCCGTTAAATTGACGGGCAACTGGGATGAGTTTGTATAATATGGAACTTTTTTTGTGCCGGCACAAATTATGTCGGGATATTTTTCTTTGTCTTTTTGAGCAAAGCGGTAAGCGGTTGATTCGGCCGGAGTCGCTTCTAAGTTATAAATGTTCCCGGTTTCTTTTTGGTAATTGACTAATTTGTCTCTCATGAAATCTAAAACCTCTAAAGTAAACATCCTTCCTTTTTTTGAAGCGATATTTTCTCCTAAAAAATTAAGGCAGGCCTCGTTCATTCCAACCAAACCAATGGTTGAAAAATGGTTGGCATAATAACCCCCTCTCATTTTCTTTATTCCCTGTAAGTAAACTTTTGAATAGGGATAAAGACCCTTGTCAATAAAATTCTCCAAAACCTTTCTTTTTAACTCTAAGCTCTCTTTGGATAAGACCATCATTTTCTCCAATCTTTCAAAAAACTCTTTTTTTGTCTTTGATAAATAGCCGATTCTGGGGAGATTTATCGTTATCACCCCCAATGAACCAGTTAAAGAGCCCGAACCGAATAAACCCCCTCCCCCCCGGTTATAAAGCTCGGTTAGGTCCAATCTTAACCTGCAGCACATTGACCTGACGTCGGCTGGATTCATGTCGGAATTAATATAGTTGGCGAAATAATTTGTTCCGTATTTCGCCGAGGCCTCAAAAATAAGATCATAAGAGGGGTCGTCCCAAGGAAAGTCCTTGGTAATATTAATAGTAGGAATGGGAAAATGAAACGGCCTGCCCGATTTATCTCCTTCGAGCATCGTCTCATAAAAAGCTTTGTTAAATGTTTTTATTTCTTCTTCAAACTCGCCGTAAGTTTCCGCCTGGGGTTTGCCGCCGATAATCACCGGCTGTTTGGCAAAAATGGGGGAAGGCCTAAGGTCCAAAGTTACATTTGAAAAAGGACATTGGAATCCGACCCGCGTTGGAACCGCCATATTAAATAAAAATTCCTGGATGGATTGTTTTGTTTGCTGATAATTCAAATTATCATAACGAATAAAAGGGGCCAGCAACGTGTCAAAATTTGAAAAAGAAACGGCACCGGCTGTTTCACCTTGAAGAGTATAAAGAAAATTTACCGCCTGACCCAAAATCGCTCTGAAATGTTTTGCGGGTTTTGTTTCAATTTTCCCCGGAACCCCGCCAAAACCTTTTAATAATAAATCATACAAATCCCATCCGGCACAATAGGGACCTAAAGTATCCAAGTTGTGCAAATGCAGGTCTCCGGACTCATTTGCTTCTCTGATTTCTTCCGGATAAAGTTTATTTAACCAATATTTTTTAATGATGTAAGTGACTCCGTAATGATTCAACCCTTGCAAGGAAAAAGCCATGTTGGCATTTTCCTGAACTTCCCAATCAAGTTTCTCCAAATACTGATCAATTCTTTCAACCGCCTCTTCAGAAACCGTCACCGCCTCTCTGATTCTTCTTCTCTGTTCTCTGTAAAGAATGTAAGCTTTGGCGGTATCTACCAAACCCTCTAAAATTAAAACTTCTTCTACAAGATCTTGAATTTGTTCAACGTCGGGAACCTCTTCTTGTGTGCGTCCGAAACGGCGGTTTAGAATTTTAATAATCTTGTCAGAAATTCTTTTTGATTTTTTTCCATCGCCCTGGCCAGTAGCGGTTATCGCCTTAAAAACAGCACTGGTAATTTTTTCTTGGTCAAAATCAACAATAGTTCCGTCTCTTTTTTTAATTTTGGTGATTTTGTTTTGAGTCATAGCGATAAAAAAATCTCTTTTAGAAAGATAAAAAAGAAGATTACTTTATTTTAACTTAATAAAAAACTCCGTCAAACGAAGTCAAATTCTGTTCAAAACTTGAGTTATTCACACCCTTAAAAACCCCTCTTAGCGAGGTCAAAAACCAGTAACAATAACGCTTACTTTTATTTCTCCTTCTTTCAAATTTTTATCTTTCAAAGCGCCGAAAATTACCTTAGCTTCCGGATTAATTTCCTGGGTGATTACTTTAGCCACTTCATCTATTTCAGAAAGTGAAAGATCATCGCCTCCCGAAACGTTAAATAAAACTCCCTTTGCTCCTTTATAAGAAATATTAAGCAAGAGAGAATTAATTGCCCGCTTGGCCGCCTCTTGAGCCCTGTTTTCTCCTTGGGCTGAACCTATCCCAAACAAAGCCGTACCGGAATTTTTCATTATTGAATTAACATCGGCGAAATCAACATTGATTATTCCTGGAAGAAAAATCAAATCGGTAATTCCCTGTACCGCCTGTCTTAAAATATCGTCGCAAGTCCAAAAAGCGGCGGAAACGGAAATTTTAGGATCTAAATTTTCCAATAATTTATCATTTTCAATTACAATTAAACTGTCAACTTTTCCCTTTAATAACCTCTCGGCATTTTCAGCAATTTTCCGTCGGTAAATTCCTTCAAAGGAAAAAGGTCTGGTAACTATTGTCACGGTCAAAGCTCCAGAATTTTTGGCGATCTCGGCAATAATTGGCGAGGCTCCAGAGCCCGTGCCTCCGCCCAAACCGCAAGTGATAAAAATCATATCGGAATTTTTTAAAGTTTCCTGAATTTCGGTTTTGTTTTCTTGAGCCGCCTTTTTACCAATTTCAGGATTCATGCCGGCCCCCAATCCCTGAGTAATGTTTTTCCCGATTCTTAATTTGAAATCTGCCTTTGTCTTTTTTAAATCCTGATCATCGGTATTAATAGCAATCAATTCAATACCCTTAATATCAACTTTACCCATTCTTAAAATGGCATTACACCCCGAACCTCCGATTCCCACAACTTTTATTTTAGTAATAGATTGCATAAATTTATTACGGGATGAATTTATTATGGAATGAAAATCTTGAATATTTTTTTGATTTTTGTTCCTATTCCTTCTCCAAATTCAAAAGTTTTTCCTTCCGCCGAATCCGTTCCCAAAAGAACCAGTCCGCCGCAAACCGCTAAGGCAGGGTCGTCTAAACTGGAAATCCCCTGCGGTTTTCCTATTTTAACCGGTAATTTTAACTCCTTTTTGGCTAATTCCGATATTTTCGGTAATTTTGCTCCTCCGCCCGTCAAAACTACGCCGGCAGGCAACAGCTTTTCCTTGCCAATTTTCTTTAATTCTTTGTAAATTTGGCTGAAAATTTCAGAAACCCTGGGTTCAATAATGTTCGTTAATTGTTTTTGAGAAAAAACCAATGGAGAATCTTCGCCTATTTCAATTTTTTCTTTTTTTCTGCTGACAGATTTTTTATTATTTCCCCTCAAGGAACAACTTCCGTATTCTATTTTTATTCTTTCTGCGATATCAATATCGGTTTTCAAGCCAATGGCAATGTCGTTTGTAATGTTGGCTGAGCCTATGGGTAGAATTACCAAATGGATTAAATCTCCTTCTTCAAAAACAACTAAACCCGTAGTGCCCGCCCCGATGTCAACCAGAGCCACTCCCAACTCTTTCTGGCGGGGAGTTAAAACTGATCGAGCCGAAGCTATTGGCGAAGGGACTCTGTCTAAAATTTGAAGATCGGAATTTAAAGTAGCTTCAGTTAAATTTTTTAAATAAGGTGAGAAACCACCCAAGGCTAAAACATCGGCTTCCAATCTCACCCCTTTAAGTCCCAAAACTTCTTTTATCCCGCCTTGGCCATCGACAATAAATTCCTTGGGAGAAACGTCAAAAATTTCTTTATTTGAAGGGAGAGAAAATGTCTGGGCGGCCTGAAAAACTCTTTCTATGTCTTCTTCGGAAATTTTTTGGTCGGCTCGGGAAACGGCTACCGTACCATGAGAAGAGACGGAAAAAATGTGACCACCGTTGATATTGAGAAAAACTGAATCAATTTTCAAACCATTGTCACGTCGAATCTTTTCCAAAAAACCAGCCAAGATATCGGAAACTTCTTCAACTCCAATGACCACTCCTTTTCTGACTCCGGCCGCAGCTTCCTGCGCCAAAAATATAACTTCTAGCTCTGATTCTTTCGGTTTTTTTTCAACAACTAAAATCTTTATTGTGCTTGTTCCGATGTCTAAACCGGTTATAATAGATGGCTTTGCCATAATTTTTAGCTTTTAAACTTTAATTGAGATAAGTAATAATTTTCTTTTTTCTCCATCTCTTTGGCTTTTTTTACCGATTTTTTATGGTCTTGGCCAAAAAGATGTAAAACCCCGTGAATTAAAACTTTGGTTAATTCTTCTTTAAAATTTGTCTTGAATTTCTTGGCGTTCTTTTTAATTTTTTGAGTACAAATAACTATTTCACCTGAATTTTTATCATATATATATGAAAGTACATCCGTTGATTTGTCTTTTTTACGGTATTTTTTGTTTAATTGCCTGATTTTTACCGAACTTACAAAAACGAGAGAAATTTCCGTTTTTTCTTTCTTTTCGCTTCTTAAAACCCTCTGAATTACTTTTTTTAAAAATTGCTTATCGACCTTAACTCCGCTTAAGTTATTAATCTCAATCATTTTACAATTTTACCAAATTCTGTCTTGAAAAACAAATGGCGCCCCCGCTTCGCGGGGGCGCCATAAAAGATTTTTAAATTGTTATTTG
>Ga0184631_10000103_pt1 | contig 15289 bp, 15 predicted proteins | sample PLM4_90_b1_FD_133160 | JGI IMG/M metagenome (GOLD analysis project Ga0184631, IMG submission 133160) | Groundwater sediment microbial communities from an aquifer in East River, Colorado, USA - PLM4_90_b1 | ecosystem: Environmental > Terrestrial > Soil > Riparian zone | place: USA: East River... | reverse complement strand
TCGGCGCACGGGCATGGAGACGGGGATATGGTTCTTCTCTCGGAACTGGAAAAGAGGGCGGAAAGAATAAAAAAAGGGTTCATGGCAAATCGCATTGGCGACCTGGCAATAGGCGGCGATAGAGTTATGGATATCCTTGGGATCTCCCCCGGCCCTGATGTTGGCAGGTTCTTGAAGATTCTATTGGAAAGGGTGACCGATCACCCTGAGCTCAACACTGAACAAGGACTTATGGATCTATTAAAGGATATAAAGGGGAAATATTAGGAAAGCCCCTAAAAGGAATTATAAATAGCATAGTCTGTGAATAATGAATACCCGCCTGCCATAGCCCCATTTCAGTGATGCTGCCTATTCGTTCTTGCAGCATAACTCTCAAGGGATGGAGCATGTATAAACAAAAGGCATGGGCGGGCAGGTTGAACAAGGAATTTCCAATGATGAAGTATGGAATAAAAAGAAGAATATTTCTTCATTCGACATTCATAATTCTATTGGATATTCAATATTCAATGTTAATAATGTTAATATTGTCTTTTAAGATATAGATTGGCAGCCAACTATAAAACGCTCAGAGCAAAAAAGCCTTTTTAAATCTCATGGCCAAAAGCTTTGTTTATTTTAGAAATTTAATCGTGGGGGACAGAGATATGAAATCAAGAGATCAAGCCATGGCAGATATCACAGGAATTCTCCTAATCTTATGTGTGGCGGTTTCCTGCGCTACAGTCCCTGAGCTGAAAGTCCATTACCTTCTTCCTATAACATCAGATGAGTTAAAGGGGAAAAGTGTGTTTCTTGCCTTCATGGATGACAGGGAGAAGAAAGATATAATGGGTGAAGGCGCCAAACAGCGATTCGGATCTTTTGCCGGTAATGTTACCCTGTTCCTGAATAAGGGAACCAAGGGGAAGGGCATCCCTCTCGGATTGTTTGACGTAAGGTCCCTTTTTATGGAGGTTTTTAATAGAAGATTGGAAAGTCTAGGGATTTCCGTCGTCCCTGAAAAAGAGATGGCTCAGCTTGATCTGGTAATCATCCTAAAGGAGTTCAGACTGGATCTAATCAATAAAAAATGGGTTGCCAGAATGGCTTATGAAGCCAGACTGGAGAGTTCAGGGAAGATGCTCAAGAATCAGATCATAAGAGGGGATGCCGAGCGTTTAAGAATTGTGGGGAATTCCCAGGCCGAAACTGTTATGAGCGAAATTTTTACAGATATCATAAATAGGCTGGACATAGGCAGTTTATTCAGGTATGAGTCGACGAAATAAAAAACTATCTTTAAGCAATAAGTGATTCATCTCCTTTTATAGTTGATATACTTAGACCTTTGGATAACTCCTTTATTCGTCATTCCGGGCTTGACTGAGCCTGCCCCGTACTTGATACAGGGGATCTAGGGAATATTTGATAATAATGGATTCCCCGCTGTGCGGGAAATGACAAATCTGCTGGTTTTATGCAGTTTTGCAAAGGTCTCATTCTAAATAATGCGGAAAAGAGAGATATGGGGAAGTCAGATATAAATAAAATAGGGTTTACCAATTGGCTGAAGAACAAGTTGCTTGGAAGGGATAAAGACTTGAGTCCCGTAGACACTCAATTTCTTGAAGATCTGAAGGATATCGAAAAAGTCGGGCGTTACGAGGTTATTGAGAAATTGGGCCAGGGAAGCATGGGGGTCGTATATAAGGGTAGAGATCCATACATAAAGAGAGAAGTGGGCATAAAGATTTCACGACCGGCCTCAAATGTCGTGGGCAAGAAGGCGGATGAATATCGCACGAGGTTTTTTATTGAGGCACAATCTGCTGGAAGGCTTACACACCCCAATATCGTGTCTATTTATGATGCCGGAATGTACAAGGATTTCTGTTATTTCACAATGGAATATATTGACGGCCCAACCCTTGAGAAATTTTGTGAAAAAGATAACCTCCTGCCTGTCAACAAGGCCGCCGAGATAATCATTTCTACCTGTAAGGCATTGGATTATGCCCATCAGAAAGGTGTGGTCCACAGAGATATTAAGCCTTCAAATATCATGATAGATAAATCGGAGGAGGTGAGGATAACCGATTTCGGCATAGCCAGGATCAAAAAAGAGCAGACCGCTTCAAAAGGAATCCTGGGTTCCCCAAGTTACATGTCACCGGAACAGGTCAAAGAGGAGCCCATAACGAACGTGAACGATATTTTCTCATTGGGGTGTGTATTTTATGAGCTATTAACCGGCGAACAGGCCTTCCCTGGCGAAAACTATTTTTCCATCATGTATAAGATCACAAATGCGGATCCAATACCTATGAGAAAAATCCGTCCGGAGATCCCGGAGATATTGGAAAAAATAACCGGGAAGGCACTTTCCAAAGACCCTAAACAGAGATATCAGACGTGCATGGATTTTGCCTATGACCTAAGAGTCGCCCTGCGGGGTCTAAAGGACGGGGGCTTGAAGAAGGAAAAAGTGGAGGATGTTATCGATTATATACATAATGTCAATTTTTTCAACAATTTTACCAAGGAACAGGTCAAGGATATCATAGATGCGGCGAATGTGATCAGGGTGAACGAAAAAACGGTCATGGTGAATGAGGGAGAGATCGATGATTCATTTTATATTATTCTCAGCGGTCGGGCGGTTGTTCGCAAGAATAATAGATACATTGCAATGATAGACAGGGGTGAATGTTTTGGTGAGATGGCGTATCTAAGTGGTGATCCACGCACTGCGACCGTGATAGCCGATACGGACTGCATTTTGCTGAAAATTAGTGCCATGCTGCTTGATAAGTCTCCGCCGGATATACAGTTGCTTTTCCTGAAAAGATTTGCATTGACACTGCTTCGGAGACTCTCAGTGAGCACAAATAAACTCGATTAGATGTCAGCTGATGTCCGGTTAAAATATTATATTATAAATTTACCGTATATTGTCCGGCATGGATCAATACTATATGCAAAACGCTAATCGGATATCGCTGATTAAATGTAACATTTTCAGAAGAATGACCTATTAAAATATATATACGGCTATTCTCATTTCTACTGCAATCGTGGATTCAATACAAAAAAAAGTTTTTATGGTCAGTTTAGGTTGTGCCAAGAACCTCGTTGACAGCGAAAACATGCTGGGCCTGCTGAAAAAAAGAGGTTTTTCGATAGCATCAAGCATTGAAGAGGCCGGGATTGCCATTATCAATACATGCGGCTTTATACAACCCGCGGTCGAAGAATCCATCGAGACTGTCTTTGAGGTAATACAGAGGAAAAATTGCGGTGCCCTGGAAAAGGTCTATGTTGCGGGATGTTTTGTCCAGCGTTATGGATACAAGCTGCGGAGGCAAATCCCTGAGGTAGACGGATGGCTCGGGACCGGTGAGATTTACAGGATAACGGACCTGTTGGAGCATAAAAACAAGTCATCATCACCGTTTTTCATTGGCAAACCTATATTTCTGGCTGATCACAACACACCGAGGATACAGACCACTCCTTTTTACAGCGCTTATCTCAAGATCTCAGAAGGATGTCCCCACAGATGTTCTTTCTGCTCCATACCAGGAATAAGAGGACATCTCAGGAGCAGGGGAATCGATTCTCTTATAATCGAGGCCCGGGAGATGGTAGGAAGAGGAGTAAAAGAGATCAATCTTATTAGTCAGGATACAACTATGTATGGCAGTGATCTCAACAGCGGCATAGGGCTGGAAGATCTCTTGGAAAGGCTGCTGCTGATCAGGGGACTGCGCTGGATAAGGATACTTTACTCCCATCCCTTTGAAATCTCCGATCGTCTGCTCGGACTCATGCAAGGTGAGGAGACTATCTGTCCATATCTGGACATACCGCTTCAACATGTCAATAAAGATATCTTAAAGGCCATGGGGAGACTCTTTTCCGAGGGAAATAGTATGCGATTGATCGAAAGGATAAGATCCTTGACCCGCCCTATTAGTATCAGGACAACCTTAATGGTGGGTTTCCCAGGGGAGACCGACGATATCTACAAGGAGCTTTATGATTTTGTGGAGACGGCCAGGTTCGATCACCTTGGCGCATTTATTTACAGCCCAGAGAAAGGGACTTCGGCGGCGCGTTTAAAAGGTATTCCTGATCACAGGATTGCCGAGGAAAGGCTGGACGCGATCATGAGACTTCAAGCCAATATATCAAAGAAAAATATACAGCGACTCGTAAACCAGACAGTGCCGGTTCTTATTGAAGGTCTTTCCCCTGAGACCGATCTACTGTTAAGCGGCAGAACGGCGACAATGGCCCCGGACGTCGACGGCAGGGTATTGATAAACAAAGGGCAAGGGGTAGTGGGTGAGATTACCCCGGTACTTATCAAGGAAGCCTATGTCTATGACCTTGTCGGGGAAATTATTTATCCTTAAAGAAGAAAGTGGCCAAGGATTCGAGGGTTCAAGGATTCAAGTGATTTTTTTCCCCCCGATCATTTCACTCGACCCCTTGACCCATGGGACCCTTGAATCCTGATCACCGATAAATTAATTTGGAGATAATCTTAAAATTATTGTATCTACACCTTTTATAAACATAACCGAGTTGAACAATATTTATTCAGATGATAAGTATTAATGAAATGATTTGATCTAATTATAACATCTCAATAAGTAGTATTAAGCCTCATGGATTCCGGCTTTCGCCGGAATGACCAAGAGATCCGAGTGCACGTCATTCCGGTGAAAACCGGAATCCAGACAACTGGACGTTCCGCAGTACTCCCCTATTTATTGAGAAGATACATCTAATTGCCCGACTTACGATCTCAGGAGGGACTTTGTGGATCCCGACAGAAAATTTTTAGACAGATTTAAAAAAGACTTTAAGGAAATAGAAAAAGAGTTGAACAACTCCTTCAAGTCCCGAGTGAAGATGATAGAGGATATAGGAAGACATTCTCTCTTAGGGGAAGGGAAAAGGCTCAGGCCGCTCTTATTTGTCCTGTCATGCCGGTTATGCAGATACAAGGGAGATGATATATACTACCTTTCAACTATATTTGAGTATCTCCACAATGCTTCACTGCTCCATGATGACGTCATTGATAATGCTGACATAAGAAGGAATCAACCTTCAGCAAGCAGTATATGGGGCAATTCCGCAGCGGTATTGAGCGGTGATTATCTTTCTACAAAGGCCATGTCCATAGTCCTGGGCACTAATAATATCCAATTTATGAGAATGATGATAGACACGGCGGCGCGAATGTCCGAGGGTCAGTTTATGGAGTTGGTGCATACTAATAACTTGAATACAAGCAAAGAAGAATATATGGAGATAATCATCTCCAAGACTGCTGAGCTCACGGCCGCTTCCTGCGCCTCTGGAGCAATTATAGCCGGCGCTGGAAATGAGGAAACGGAAGATTTAAGGAAATTCGGTCTCAACCTTGGAATCCATTTTCAATTAGTGGATGATCTCCTCGATTACACGTTATCTGAAGAACAATTCGGGAAACCCGTAGGCAAGGATTTAAGAGAAGGTAAGGTGACATTACCCCTTATCTATACAATTTTCAACATGGGTAAAAAAGATTTACAGAGGGTCGAGAAGATCTTTAGGGATAATAAAGCCGATGAAAAGGAGTATGAGGATCTGATAGGCATTGTCAGGAACAGCGCGAATATCGAAAAGGTCAGAACCGAGGCTAAGGATTTTATGGAAAAGGCATGCACTTTCCTAAAAAAGTTTCCCGAATCATCCTATAAAGATGACCTGATCGCCCTTAACAGGTATTTGGCGGAGAGAAGTTCTTAGTTGAGAGAACCCTCTCTGTTAAGAATTTTGGAGCCAGACCCGCCTGCCTAAGCCTGGCAACGGCGGGCAGGAGTCTGAATCCAGGCTTCTGTATTCTGGATTCTTGCTTCCCCTCGTCTCTACAGTGGGGTAGTTCATTCACACCTTTTCAAGGGTCGTGTGTTCAAGGTGCAACAGTTTTCTTCCAACATCTCTGAAAAGGACTTCAACCTTTTTATCGCCCATAAACCTGGAAACAACCCCTCTTCCGAATGCGGGATGTCTTACCCTGTCGCCGGGGCGGAGTCCTGACTGCTGTCTCTCATCCAGACTCTCACCCTTTCCCGTAATCAGACTATCCGACAAGCCGGCAGGCTTGGCAGGTGAAATTTTTTCATAGATGCGGCCTTTTCGAGCAGGCAGCCTAAAAATTGGTTTACCTATCGGACTAACCTGGGACGACTGCTCCATTACCTCCATTGGAAGGGCCCGTATAAAAGAAGATAATCCGTTTCGATATCCTGTATCCGCCAATCGCCACATAGGGAGATCTTCCTGCCCCGGATAACATATTATCAACCGGTCTTTAGCCCTTGTCGCGGCCACATACATCAGACGCCGTTCTTCTTCAATAGCCGCCATGCTGGAATAGGCCTTGAAGGAAGGGAAATATCCTTCCATGACCCAGATGATAAAGACCACCGACCATTCAAGTCCTTTGGCGGAATGCACAGTGGATAATGTCAGGCAATCCTCACCTGAACCCGAATTGATATCTGCACTACTGGTAGGGGGTTCAAGAACAAGGTCATCAAGAAAGGCCCTTAATTTTTTATAGCGTCCGGCCATGGGTACCATCTGCTCAAGGTCCTTCTGACGCTTGGGGAAATTGTCGAAATTTTCCTTAAGGATAGGATCGTAATATTTGTTGACAAGCTCCACAGCCTTTTCAGGGGGAATATTACCTTCGGACAGATTTTTCATGAGTTCAGATAAGGATCTCAATCCCCCGTCTTTCTTCCCTGCCCCAGGCCATTCCTCTATCTGCCATGGCTTTGAAGGCTCTTTCTTCATCCAGTCTATTATCGACTGACTCTTCTTCTGGCCGACGTTTTTAATAAGTCTCAGGACGCGGCCCCAACTGATAGTATCGTTTCTATTTACAACAACTCTCAAATGAGCCAGCAAATCCTTGATATGGGCGGATTCGATGAACTTGAACCCGCCATACTTAACAAAGGGGATCTCCCGGCGCGCCAGCTCCAGTTCTAGCTCAAAGGAGTGATGGGCGGCCCGAAAAAGCACGGCTATATCATTAAGGGAGAGACCCTGGTCCAGATACCCCTCTATGGACTGTGATATGAACATGGCTTGTTCCGGGTCGGTCCTCACATCAATAATCCTGGGCTTTTCGCCGCCCTTCCTCTCCGTAAACAGACATTTGGTATATCTTTCAGATGCCTGATCCATAATAGCATTTGTGAGTGAAAGTATGGGCTGGGTCGATCGATAGTTCTGTTCAAGTTTGATAATCTTGGCTTCAGGAAAAAGCCCAGGGAAGTCAAACATGTTTTTATAGTTGGCCCCGCGAAAGGAATATATGGACTGTGAGTCATCGCCGACAACCATGACATTGTGGTGATCTGAAGAAAGCCACTTCACGATCTCGGCCTGTATGCCGTTAGTGTCCTGGTATTCATCGACCATAATATAGCGGTATCTCCTGCCCAGTTCCGCCCGGATATCCTCATTATCTGAGAGGAGTTGTCTGAAAAGGATGAGCAGATCGTCATAATCCATGACTTGATTCGTTTTTTTATATTCCTTATAAAGCCTTGCGACCCTGACCACCTGCGGGACATGTTCCAGGAACTGGTCATATTCCTCTCTCATCAGAGATTCTATGGATACTTCTATGTTAACCGCCTTGCTGAAAATAGAGGCCAAGGTGGCTCGTTTTGGAAACCTTATGGTCCCCTTGTCCGGACCTATCTCTTTGACAATGGCCTGTATGACCTCTTCCATATCCTGTCTATCCAGAATCGTAAAAGAGGTCTCAAATCCCAGAAGATCCGCGTGGGACCTCAACACCCGGTGTGCCAGGGAGTGGAACGTCCCGCCGGAGACGTTTTTGCATCTTTCGTCGGCCAGCCCGGCGGCCCTTTCAAGCATCTCCGCCGCCGCCTTTCTGGTAAATGTGAGCAGGAGTATATTTTCTGGGGGCACACCGGCCTCAACCAACTTTGCCACCCTGTAAACCAAGGTCCGGGTCTTGCCGCTGCCCGCCCCGGCGATTACAATCACGGGGCCTTCCAGCGTCGTTACCGCCTCAAGCTGACGGGGATTAAGAACGTCCTTGTAATTGATCTTGTCCGACAAAAAGCGTTTTTCCTTTCGTACAGTCATCTTTTACTCTTTCCATTCTCTTTAACTAGAAGACTTAGCTCCTTTTTCTGAGACCATCACCGAATTCTGCCTATAAGTCCGAAAAATATCACAGGCGTCCTTATACAATATTGGCACTGATACATAAAGCTCAAACTCATTGACATAAAAATCATTAGGCCCTATTATCCCCAGCCATGGAAAAACATAATAATAGACTGTATCTTGTCAGGCATGGGCAGGTCGTAGGATTTGACCAACTGCTGGCAAACGGACATACGGATGTGGATATTACCGAGGTGGGGAAGATCCAGATGGAGAGTCTCGCTGAAAGATTGCGTCTCGTCAACATTCAGGCCGTCTATTCAAGCGACCTGAAAAGGGCTGAGATAGGCGCCAGAATCTTAGGGAGGCATCATGACGTGAGACACCATGTTGTGCCAGAACTCCGGGAGCTCTATTTTGGCGACTGGGAAGGTATGCCCATGTCGGAAATCAGTGACAGTTTCCCAGGAGAACTGGAGAGACGTCGGAAAGATATAAAGAACTTCCGACCCCCCGGAGGTGGAGAGAGCATGATGGATCTCTCGGAGAGAGTAATACCCTGTTTTTATAACATTCTGGAGGAGCAAAAAGGAAAAGAGATCTTGATAGTCGCCCATGGAGGCGTCAACCGGGTTATCCTCTGTAAGGCCCTCGGACTTGACCTCATGAATATTTTCAATATTCAACAGGATTATGGATGCCTTAACATTATTGACTACTACCATGATTCCACGGTTGTCAAGTTGATAAACGGTTAAGGGTTAACCGACAACGGACACTATAGTGAACGACTTAAATAACTGGGCATCTTAACCATCGTCATTCCCATATATGTCCGACAGGGACCTCTGTAGTCTGCTTTCACGAATATGACTACTTATTTATATCGTTCACTATAATAAAAATACTCTATCAGCAAGGTCTGGAAGACCTTGCAACAGGGTTAACCCGTCTCAGCCATGAGTTTGGGGAGGTTACGGCTTTAGAATAAGATTGACAAAAAACAAAATGGAGAATATTAAAAACGGACCAAACATTAGGAGGATTTTTGTGCGTAAAGTCTTTTCCCCGTTTATCTATTGCGTATTATATTTTTTAATGACATCCTCCATTGTGCGGGCGGAAGGTGAGGAAGTTATATACGAAGGAGATTCATTGTACCACCATATCCGTGTCTCAGAGGTCGATGGATACCGCTATCTTTCATTTAATAGAACCCGAGGCAGTCAAAGTGCGGTAAACGTTCGTGACACCTTCGAACTGAAGTTTCCTTATACCAGAGCAAGTTTCGTTATTCCGGCCTTTCTGGATCAGAAACCTGAAAGAGTTCTATTTATCGGGCTGGGAGGCGGCTCAATACCAAGAGTCATGGCAAAATATTATCCGGATACACGAATCGATATAGTCGAGATCGATCAAGAGGTCACCAGGGTAGCGAAAGAGTTTTTGTTCTTTGAACCAACGCCGATGATGAACATTATAGAGATGGATGGACGACGTTTTCTTCGCTCCAGTCGTGATTATTACGACATCATTTTCCTTGACGCTTACGATGATCTCTCCATTCCTTTTCACCTCACAACCAAGGAGTTCCTTGAAATTGTCAAACAGAGATTGACGCCAGATGGATTGGTCGCTTCAAACATCTGGGGACCCCGCAGCGATGAGTTCTATCTCTCCGAAGTCAAAACCTATCAGCAGGTCTTCCCTAATGTCTACTTGATTGATTCAGTCTCAGCAAATAACTATATCCTCACTGCCAATTCTCATAAAAAGGATATAACGAAAACAATCTTACAGGAACGTATTTCTTCTTTACAGAATCGGTTTAAATTTAATTTTCAGTTAATGACATATGCGGATACTTTTGAGGATTTATCCGACAAACCGTTTGAGGCCAAAGTGCTTATTGACGATTTCGCTCCTGTTGAGGTTTTACGTTCGAGGGCTTCTTTCTAAATGATCCCACTCATCGTTTTTCTATCTGGTTGTATCGTCATGTCTTTCGAAATCCTGGGGAGCCGGATTTTGGCCCCACATTTCGGAAATGATCTCTTTGTCTGGGGGAGTCTTATCGGAGTTTTTCTAAGCGGATTAACGGTAGGATATTGGGGGGGAGGCAGACTGGCTGATCATATCACTGACCTCCGCTGTTTCGCCCTGCTTTTGTTCGTGCCAGGGTTAAACTTATGCTTATCGCCCCTTTACTTTGACAAGGTTAATTTCTGGGTTTTCGATCTCCATTACGGGATGCGCTTCGAACCTTTAATGGCTTCGGTCCTGTTGTTTTTTCCTCCGGCGATTTTTATGGGTGCAGTAATTCCATATGCGATAAAATTACAAGTGAAAAATATCGATTTATTGGGTACGGGAGTCGGTAACCTTTATGCACTCTCCTCTCTAGGCAGTATTATCGGAACGCTGTTGACCGCGTTTTATCTGATTACTATGTTCGGGGTCCGTAAGATTATTGTTGGAGAAGGGGTCCTTTTAGTCCTCATGGCTGTGATCGTATTTGGACATTATTTTCAGTTAAAAAACAGCATAAAAAATCTAATTGATTAGTCAAAATATTTGTTATTGTAAATGAGATAATATTTTTATAATATACATTTATTGATTTCGGTAAGTAGACGGAGGGAAGGAAAGAGCGGGATAGATTTGATTCTTCGCCTTTCCATTTAGCATTTAATCATTTTTTAAAAAAGGAGGAGTATCCATGAACAAAGGAGATCTGGTCAACGAAGTGGTAAAGATTGTCGGTACCAAAAAGGATGCGCAGGCAGCGGTGGACTGTATCTTTTCAACTATTACTAAGGCATTGAAAAAGAAGGACTCGGTTGCATTGGTAGGCTTTGGTACTTTCAAGGTCGCTAAAAGGAAGGCCAGAACAGGCCGGAATCCACAGACCGGGGAGGCCATCAAGATCAAGGCCAAGAGTGTCCCCAAATTTATAGCAGGGAAGGCTTTAAAGGAAGCTGTTAATTAATACAAAGGTAAAGAAATATAGCCCCGGAGAGACTTGTTATCCTGGCAGGTTCTGAATATTTTCGATTACCATATCAGGGTTTCAATAAAGACGATTTAAGTTCAGTGATTGGGATGGCAAGGATAGTTTAAAAGGACATAAAACATATAAGAGGAATGAAAGGAGAAGAAATATGCGAAATTTTGGAATAATATTGATTTATCTTTCTGTCCTGGGTTTTGTGTTTGCCGTGATCACGTCGTTAGCAGGAGGCCCGTTTGTTTTGGGGATCACAGCAGAGGGATTTTCTTACGGATCTGCCAATTTGGCGCTGATAGCTATCGCGTTGTCTGTGCGTAGCAAATCTAGAGAATAAGAAAATAAGAGCGAATAGTCATCCTGACGAATCGCACAACCCACGCTGAGACTTGTGGGGATAACGATCTGAAATTCATGATAATATAAAAATGGCAGAGTTATAAATGCTCTGCCATTTTTCTTATAGTGAACGCCATAAATAGTTATATTTGCGAAAGCAGGCTACAGATGTCCGACAGGGATAACCCTCCCATCCCTGGGATTTTGCATAGATAGGGAGTTCATGCAACTGTGATTGTATAGTCTTTTCATCCTTCTGGCTGGATGTTGATACCCTGCAATATATCGCCGCTCTCATAATGCTCTCCTTTCATAATAATTAAATTATACACCCGAAACCCAAAAACCGACGAAACTCTTTTCACCCTCCTTCCCTTAAAAAAAAGCCTGCCGAAGTGAAGAGGGCTTAGGGGCCATTGGATGGCTGAAAAGGATTTCTCCTTTTCTACTCTTTCCCCGGCAGGCCGTTTTATCTGTTTATCGTTATGTTGATTTCGCATTTGATCCCCTAAGCTTGAATATATTATAATATATTTAAATGCAAAAATAAAGAAAAATCTTTGTCTAAATTAATTTTATATACTCTGTTGATTTTGTTGTCGTTAGTTTAGGGCTAGGCTATCCCCTTAATTCTGTTTTTAACCAGTCTAACACTGAGTAGGCTAGGAGATAACCTGGAGATAGGGAAGGATATATAGGCTTAAGGAAAATCATAAATTGATAAAAAATTGTTAATGGGATATGTATGTTTAAAAGGAGATTATAATGGATAAAAAAGAAGAATTAATTATGCTGATGAATGAGTTCTATCCTGACAGGGAAATTCCTACTAGCAAAGAAGATAAATTGCAACTCATAAAGGAGATTGATCCTACGCTGGATATCAAGTTAATGAAGGGTTATTTTGTGACAGGTTTTGAAGAGTACAAAAATGGAAATGAGTTGATTAGAAATATGCTAAGGGGAAAAAAATCTAGGAGAGACAGAAAGGCCAAGTATGGAAAAGTCGGATTTGGCCTGATAGATGAAGATTGATTTTTAAAAAAAATATACAGGAGGGCATAGTCATGGCTAAGACTAATAAACGGAAAGAACTGTTAGAACTGGTACAGTATTTTAAACCTGGGTGTAAGATGCCTAAGACAGTTGAAGATAAAATAAAATTTCTAATGGAATTGAATCCCAAAATAAAAGGTAAGGTGGAGTATGGAGAGATTTCAAAAGTTAAGAATGGACGGACAGTTAAGAAGAACAGGATCAGATTGGATTTCTATCCTTTTGGTTTAGCACATAGGAAATTTTACAGGGATGGTGGCGATATGCTCAGGGATGTTTTAGAACCGATGAAGGAGAGTAAAAGGCTAAAAAAATTACATGGGGGAGATTTGGGATTGGTTAATTGATTTATGAAAACTGATTTTCAAAAAAAAATCATAAATCTGGAAAAACAAGAAAAGTGTAAATGATAGGTATGGAACTTGCCCCCTCCCTAATGTTGATGGGTATCCCTTTTATTCAATTTGCTCCCCCCCCTAGCTTATTAGATCATATAAAGGTATTTAAGATAGTCTGCTGGAAGCCCCGTTCGACAAGCCATTCGACAGGCTCATGGTCCTGAGTAACGTCGAAGGGCTCCGCCCGCCTTTGCTACAAGTTATGCAAAATACCTGGCACTGTATTATTTCGTCTATGAAAAGAGATCCATGTCGGACATCCATATATCTGCTTTTCTAAATATGGCTACTTATTTATTGCGTTCACTATAGTATCCTAAAAAAGGAGATCCTATCATGATAACTCGCTTTTGCGGATCAAAGAATTAAAGATTTGCTATTTAAATTATAAGTGTTTTATGTTAGATTATAAAATAATATTTTTTAGCTTTGAATACGAGAAATGTTTAAGTAAGCCATTTTAAAGACATAAAATAAGAATTTAATTTCAAATAGTGTCAAAATATCAACCAAACATCAAATCAGAGGTCAAACCATTCCGGTTGGTGAAGTATTTCGCCTCTGCCAGCTTTTTGGTCCTAATTATTATCAGTTTCCCCTTCGCAGTCTTTATCTCACGGGGCGCCAAAGATATCCTATTAAAGAACTATAAAGATTACGCGATGGTAGTTGGTGAAAACCTGAACAACTTGGTCTATCAATACTTTGTCATACCAGTTATGAACTCATATGGGGAGATAAGACTGGGTAATAAAGACCAACAGGCACTATTGGACAGTGTCGTAAAAAATGCCATCCGGGGTCTGGAGATAGAATTGGTCAAGTTCTATTCCGTTGAGCAAGGCATTGTCATTTATAGTACTGATCCCAAATTCATTCGAGAAAAACTTATTGAGACCCCTGAGTATAAAAAGGCTTTAAATGGAGAAACATCTTCGGAGATGATGTCCGAAAAAGATGGCCTCTGGGAGTTCGGCTTAGAAAAGATAGGGGGCGTAAAAAAGATAAGGACATACATCCCGTTCACCGTAACCCTCACCTCGACCGGGGAGAAATTTATACCAGGTGTTTTCGAAGTAATCATCAATATGACTAAGCAATATAACTCTATTATAAAACTCCAGTATCTTATCTTTAGCCTTTCTATCCTGATCATGACCCTTATCTTTTTCGCCCTCCTTCTGATTGTTCACAATGCCGAGAAGATTATTAAGCGGAAGGCAAGGGAACAAAGAGATCTTGAAGAACAATTATCCTTAGCGGAACGTTTAGCAGCCCTGGGTGAGATGGTAGCCGGTGTGTCCCATGAGATAAAAAATCCCCTAGGCATTATCCAAAGCACCTCAGAGCTGCTAACCAGTATGCCAAATGCCGATGAAAAACAAAAGAGGCTCTCGCGTGTTATTACCGAGGAATCCATACGCCTGAACGGAATCGTAACTGACTTCCTGGACTTTGCCCGTCCCCATAAATTAATTCTCAGTGAATGTCATCTCGAACAAGTTATAAGGAAAAACATCACTTTTTTAAAACCTGAACTGGAGAGCAAAGGGATCGTTGTAAACGACAAAATGAACAGCCGTTCTTTTAAACTGCAAGCCGATGATGACCTTCTTTACAGGGCGCTGATGAATATATTTATTAACTCTATTCAGGCCATTGATAGTGCCGGAACCATCACCGTGAACGTGGATGAGGAAAAGGGCGGGTACCGTATAGAGGTAGAAGATACCGGAAGCGGTATTACCAAGGAAAATATGAAAAAGATATTCAATCCTTTTTTTACCACCAAGGAAAAAGGCACGGGCCTTGGGCTTCCTATTGTAAGAAAGATTGTGGAAGGGCACCAAGGGACTATAGATGTAGAGAGTCAAGAGGGCACTGGTACAAAAGTCACTATTCATTTACCAAAAAAGCTGCAGGCAATTTAAAAAAGTATTGATGTAATGGGCTGCATTATCCAATATAAAAAAGTCAAGCGAGTATTTAATGGAAACAATCCTGATAGTAGATGATGAAAAAAACTATCTTGTTGTTCTTGAGGCCCTTTTAGCAAACGAGGGCTATGAGATTATCACAGCAGATAGTGCAGTTAAGGCCCTCCGCCTGATCGAAGAGTCTGATCTGGATTTGCTTATCACGGACATGAAGATGCCCGGCATGAGCGGCATGGATCTCTTGGCAGCGGCAAAGAAGATTAACAAAGAGATGCCTGTTATCATGATGACTGCCTATGGTACGATCGAGATGGCCGTGGAGGCCATGAAAAAAGACGCCTATGATTACATTA
>Ga0184631_10000102_pt1 | contig 15292 bp, 12 predicted proteins | sample PLM4_90_b1_FD_133160 | JGI IMG/M metagenome (GOLD analysis project Ga0184631, IMG submission 133160) | Groundwater sediment microbial communities from an aquifer in East River, Colorado, USA - PLM4_90_b1 | ecosystem: Environmental > Terrestrial > Soil > Riparian zone | place: USA: East River... | reverse complement strand
TATTCCAACACTACTGGCTGTTAACGATTTTGATATCTCAATGATAGCAAAATTTAAGACCGAACAATTAAAGAAAAAGGTTTTTTCCCAGGCCGAAAAATATAAAATTCGACTAATTGACGCTGAAAAGACTGGCAATGTCCTTAAGAGAGCCATCAAGGAATTAAAAGAAAATCGGGTTCTTATTACCCAATGTGATGAAATAGAAGAATGGAGACCATCAGAAAAGGAGAAAACCTCTTTTTTAGGTCAAGTGACCGGGTTGGACAGGACTATTAATATCATTCAAAAGAGGACGGGAGCTGAAGTTGTATTTGGAGTAATACACAGGTATAACCTCAGTGAATATAAATTAATAATGTACTCTTATGAAGATATGTTAGAGATGTTCGCTGGAATTCCATTATCAACGGTCGGCGAGACAGTTTTAAAGGTCCTTGAGCAGTTTATTTACCACTACCCGGAACAATGGTATCAATGGAAAAAATATCCGGAATTGAGAAACAACTCAATCATTGGTGCTAATGTAGCTAAACCGATATCCTATCCATTTTTACAGCCTGCGTTTGGGAAAGTCTTATAGAGGTGAATTAAAGTAGACAGGTAAAAATTTATCCGATAGGAATTTCTAAGACGTTAGGAACTGATATCAAACGGCTTATAATAACATCTATTTTCATGGTGTATCTACGAAAATCTAATATCGTGTTTAGACAAAGGAGTCTCTATTGATTTTATTAATTGAACCAATCTCGAAAAATATCGGTATGTATGTGCCCGCATATCCGCTGCCTATTATGGAGATAGCGAGCTTCCTCAAATCAAACAGCCCCAAAACGGAAATCCGAGTTATTTCTATCCCAATGGATTATGGATTGCCTCTTACTCCTGAAGGACGAGATCGAGTATATGAAGAACTGATAAAAGACCTGTCAGAGATGAAGCCGAAAGGCGTGGGCATCTCATGTACCGCCATTGCCCAGGCCGAAGAAACGATCCATTTATGTGAAATTATTAAAGAGACTGATGCCAGTATCTTTATCTTTTTAGGTGGTTATTTCCCAACAATTTATTACGAAGACATATTTTTAAAGACATCCGCTGTGGACCTTATCGTTATCGGTGAGGGTGAAGTGCCGGCGCTTAAGATAACCGAAAAATTGGAAAGGGGCGAAGATCCCAGGGATAAAGATATCCCTAATCTGGCATGGAAGAAAGATGGCAAGATACATGTAACAGAAAAAGGAATTAGGTTTGACCTCAGAAAAAAGGCACCACTCAACCTTGAATTGTTAAGGCACCCTAAGGAATATGATATTATTCCATATTCATTTAGCCGTGGTTGCCCTTACAGATGTAATTTCTGCATGGAAGACTATATTAGGCCAACAAGGAAAGTAGTTCCTCAGGAGATTATAGAAAGAGATTTGACAAATTTATCATACCAAACTAATTCTCGTACTTTGATGATAAGCGACGCTCTCTTTAAATCTTTTGATCTTTTCCCTTTATTTCGATCATTAGGAATGAAGATAAATTTTGAAACCAGGTGCGATATATTTGATCCTTTATTAATCCCTAATATGGCAGACATTTGTGGAATGCTTGCACTTGGATTTGAATCTGCGAGTTATAATACATTAAGGAGGATGAACAAGGTAAGGGATGAAGCTCATTATCAAAGCTATCTTTCCAATACAAAAGCGATTTTCAAGGAAGCCGTAAGGAATGAAATACCAATAATGATATTTATGATTGCAGGATATCCAGGAGATACCGAGGAAGATTTTGCTGAGAGCATTAATTTTGCAAAAGAATTATCAAAAAATAGTGGCGAGGGGGGCTATGTCTTTAAGATCGGGGAATGTCGAGCTTATCCAAAAACCAAGATTTATGAGCTTGCCATGTCATTGCCGGATGTTGTTTTTGATGATGATGGTGTTTTCGGTCAGAATATTGTAAGACAGCCTTCAAAATCCTTAGATTTTAATACCATTCTTACTTATATGGATGAGATCTTTAACCTATCAAATAATAATCATAAGTTACAATCAACTGTTCAGTGTATAATGCCTTTTTTTAGACTCCCTATCCCTGCTATGAGTGATGATATGATCCCTGAAATATGTTATAAGTGGAATAATAAGGGGATATTTGATGTTCGGAAGGACAGCATATTGACTTTTAAAAAATTGTTGCCTGATCTTGTTGCTAAATATAAGAAATTGATGTCTGGGCAGAGAAGCACTCGTAATTTATCTTTTTAAAGTCATAATAGTCAGGAACTTTTCAATGGAAAAAGAAGTTAGCTGTATAAATACAAGGGCTATCCTTGACTATGTTAAATTAAAAAATAATGGAGATCTATCTAACCTTTTAGAGAATCTTGACCATGATATTGATAGTCTTTCTGATCCTGAAATCTTTTTTAGGGATCCTAATAACTGGGTTTCATGCAAAATAGCGACAGAATTATATAAAAGGGCCAGATTGATACTTAATGATGAGATGGTTGCCTATAAAATTGCCAGGCATGCAGTTGAAAATATCTCAATGGGTTATACTCAACGTATAATCGTAAAGGCATTTTGGTCCACAAAAAGCGGAATTATAAATATCCAGAAAATAAATGATAAATGGAACAGGAACAAGGAGATCGAGCTTGTTGAAATTCATAGGAATGAGGCTATTGTCAGATTACACTGGAAGACTAATATGAATGTAACAAAAGATTTATGCTTGGTTAACCAAGGGGCTTATACTTTTATGCCGCTCATATGGGGAGCTAACCCCTTGAATCTTGAAGAAAAGAGTTGTTATTTTGACGGTGATCAATATTGCGAATATCATTTAAAATGGCCTGTCCAGAATAAGTTTCATGAGATCTATTCACGTTTTTTTACTTCAAAATCGGTACTTGCTGAGACAATTAGAGAGATGGAGAAGGATAAAAAAGTAATAGAGCAGAAATATGAAGAGGTAAACCGTCTGAATTTAGAATTAAATCAAAAAATAAAACAGCTCCAGGCGATACAGGAAACGGGGAAGGCCATACTTTCGGTATTAGATCTGGGAAAACTTTTAAGCGTCATTATGAACACATTGTCAAATATATGCAGTATAAATCGCGCAATAATCATGGTAGTGAATGAAAAGGAAGAATGTCTGGAGTATCTTTACGCCACAGGTTTTAACGGCAATATTCCTGATGAGATTATGAAATACACGATACCGCTGCATCGAGTAAATAATATTCTAGTTAGGGTGACTAATACAGGTAGGCCTGAGTATGTTCATGAGGTAAAAAGCTCCAGTCTCAGAAAGGAAAATATTGTGTTGGCCTATGGAAAACCCAACTCCGTTTACGTAGTTCCTTTGATCACCAGATCCAGGGTTATTGGGGTAATTGCCACTGATGCAATTGATGGCGCAGGTGTCCCAAAAGAAACCAGAGATATGCTTGAAATTTTTTCACCTCAGATAGCAATAGCCATTGAGAATGCGAGATTATACCACCAACTACAAGAACAGATGCTTGAACTTAAAAATTCCTATACCCTTTTAGGAAGGGCTGAAAAGTTGTCATTTCTGGGGAATCTAGCCGCGAGACTGGCCCATGAGATTAAAAATCCCATGACAGCTATAGGCACATTTATTCAGATGCTCCCTTATAAATTCGACGATGAAGAATACAGGGGTAAATTCCATAAAATAGTGCTTGAAGAGACAAACAGGGTTAATAATCTGATCTCAGAACTTCTGGATCTGGTTAAAACGAGAGAATCCAAATTTGAGATAAATGACATTCATGAGTTGATAGACAAGGTAGTCCTTCTTGTTTCGCCGCAAAGCAAGGCTAAAAACATAGAAGTAAATTGTCAATTCGATCCCGGCATCGGGAAAGTCTGGTTGGATTCTGAAAAAATGAAACAAGTTATCCTGAATCTACTTTCCAATGCGGTGGATTTTACGCCTGAACAGGGAAGGATCGAAGTTTCAACTAAGCGCCATAATGAAAAGGGAAAAAATGAAATCATTAAGATCTATATCAAAGACAATGGAGAAGGGATTTTACCTTCAAATATTGATAAAATATTCGAACCTTATTTTACTACCAAGTATAAAAGTAATATACACAGCGGTACAGGGCTTGGCCTCTTCATTTCTCATCAAAACATGCAGGATCATAGCGGGACAATCGAGGTGAAAAGCAAGGTTAACGAAGGCACGACATTTATTCTTACCCTACCCTGTAATCCTCCAGAATAAATTGTAGAAGATAATAAATCAGAAAACGATGAATAGATAATCCTATGGCATAAATTTTTTCTTTAAATCGGGTTTATTATAAAGTCGATAATGTTCTGAATTACGATAAGGCTTCCAGTAGGCGTAATTAAATTTATAGGCCATAATAGTAGAGCTAATGTTTTTTGTGGTTATGAGAGTGTAAAAGGTTCTTTTTATTGTCTCCCAAAAGCTGTAATAGATTTTGCGCAAATAAGTAAAACCTTCGTATGCCTCTTCAATAGACATCTGTGACGGTTTGAAGACCAACCTTGAGAACCGGAATTCTTCCCAGTCTTTCGGGAAATTTTGTGTTAGAATCCTCCCTTCCTGTTGTAAAGACTTCCATAATCGCGTCCCTGGCAAGGGAGTAAGTTTTGAAGTTTGGAGGATGTCAATATGTGAAGATTGAATAAATTTTAAGGTTGAATGAAAGACCGACCGGACATCATCATCACTACCTATTACAAAACCTCCGAAAAAAACAATACCCTCCTTACGAATCCGTCCAATCAGTTCATTATATCGGCCTTGTTGAAGACGTTCTAAATTTATTCCCTTTTGGTAACCCTGAAGAGTTTTTGGATTGATAGACTCTAGGCCCGAAAAGACAACCTTTAATCCGGCCCTGGCGGCAAGCCTGATAAGTTCACGTTCTTCCCCGAAAAGTATGGATGCCTGCGCAAAGAAAGACTTTTTAATGCCTTTCTCCAGTATCCGGGAAAAAAAAGAATATGTCCATTCCAGGTCTTTCTTCCCATAACCGATAATATTATCGTCATTTAGTGATATCCATTTCTGGGGTATCTGTTCGAGTTCTTCAATGACAGAATCCAGGTTACGTCTGCGGAATCTTTGGCCATTAAAGGCGGTAACAGAACAGAATGAGCAATTCATTGGGCATCCGCGGGAGGTCTGGATGCTCCCCCATCGATAATAGGAATTTTGGAGGATATCGCGTCGTGGTATGGGCAGGGTCTCAAGGTCTGCCCATGTACCTCTGTATTCTTTTTCTAACTTGCCAGCCTCGAAATCATCCAGAATCTTGGGCCAGATATTTTCGGCCTCTCCAATGACAACCGAATCGCAATAGCGCTTGGCTTCATCTGGCATCATGGATACATGGATGCCACCCATAATGGTCGGTATGCCTTTCTCGCGATAGACTTCGGCTATTTGATAGGCTCGGCAGATAGAAGATGTATAGGCTGTTATTCCCACGATATCGGCTTTCCGATGTTGAAAAGGTTCTATATTTTCGTCTATAACCTCTATCTGATAATGAGATGGTGTTACGGCCGCTAAATATGGCAGATGCAACGGAGGCCAGGTAGTTGCTGTGGTGCTACCCAGGTGTTTATGTCCATGAGACGGATTGATTAGCAGTAAACGTGGCATATTTTTCACTCCTAATCCTTGATAAGGTAAGGCAGTATATGTTAGATATCAATCTTTGAGAGTAACTTGCTTACGGATAATGATATAAAAAATAAAGAAAGTACAACCTTTTAATCCAACCTGATATAAAAAAAGAAAAAAGTCAATTTCGATTGAATAGCTTTAATCCTCGATGAATAGAGAATTGCTGTGAGAATTAATGAGATTAATATCTATAAATTATTGCTTCCTTTTTCAGATGAATTTGCTCATTCCCTGAGAAAAAGAAATTATGTGAAAAACATTATTGTTGAGATCATCGCTGACCAAGGAGAAATAATAGGATATGGAGAGGGCGCTCCCAGATCGTATGTCACAGGCGAGACACAGGAAAGTGCTGCAAATGCAATTAAAGATTTAATTGAGAAATATCTTTTTCCCTGGGAGTTGAATGATGTTTCTCAAATTTGGGATTTTGTGGATAGCCTACCAGATGAAAAGGATCATAACTCTGCAATCTGCGCCCTAGAGATGGCGCTTCTAGACACATTAGCCAAAAAGCAGCATAGACCTCTTGTGGAATATTTCACTCAGGATTTCTATGTTAATAAGATCCATTATGGCGCTGTAATTCCCCTTGGTTCTCAAATGACGATAATGAGGATATGCCAATCAATAAAGGAGTTGGGATTTAAAAAATTAAAACTCAAAATGGGGAAAGATATTGAGCAAAATCGAATAGCACTTAACACACTAGCCATAATTTTTAAGGATGATTACGATCTTAAAGTTGATATCAACGGGGTATGGGATTATGAAATTGCATTTGAGTATATCCCTATTCTAAGAAAATATGATGTAAGAGTCGTGGAACAGCCCATGGCCCCGGACGATTCTGGAATAGCCGGATTTGCCCGAACCATTAAAGAGGATGGTATCATCCTCATGGCAGACGAGTCAGCCTGCTCCCTGGAAGATGTGAAAAGACTTATAAATGATGGCCATTATAATATGATAAACGTGAGACTATCCAAATGCGGCGGATTTAGAAGGTCACTGCAGGTAATTAATTATTTACGAGATAAGGAGGTTTCTTTTCAAATCGGCTGTCAACTTGGGGAGACGGGGCTTCTTTCCGCGGCGGGCAGGGTGTTAAGTCTTCTCTGTGGGGATGCGGTTTATTATGACGGTTCTTATGATGAATTTCTATTAAAAGAAAACATCACATTTGAAAACGTATCTTTTGGACCCTGCGGTGAGGCTAGGCCTTTAAAAGGATCTGGTCTTGGCGTTGAAGTGAGTAAACAAAAACTGGATCGCTTAAGCGATCTCCCTTCAAAGATAACAATAATGAGACCTAATTAGTTTCTATGCGGAAAATGACTAGGCTGACAGGGAGTCAATCTTTTCCGCTATACCTTCCAACTTCTTTTGTAGTGCAATGGGTGCCCAAAACTATATCTTTACCACTTTACTGCGACAAGTTGCGGAGTTACTAGATCTTTTTCTGGATAAAAGTAGGCCTTGTTAAAAATTTCTTCTCTTGCCATAGATAAGAATTTATCGTAACTTTATTGTATATTTTTTAATAGTTGAACATGAAAAAATCAAAGTTATTAAATGTCTTGATTTAGAGGCTATTTATGCCATTGAAACTTTATAATCTGAAATCATTTCATGGAAGGAAGGGGCCCCTGCTTTTAATAATAATGGATGGCATCGGGATTGGCCGAGAGGATGAAAGCAATGCAGTTTATATGGCCAGAACCCCCACACTTGATCGTTTATTCGGATCAAATCTCTATACCCAACTCAAAGCCCATGGAACTGCGGTAGGGTTGCCGAGTGATATAGATATGGGAAACAGCGAAGTCGGGCACAATGCCCTGGGAGCAGGCAGGGTATTTGAACAAGGAGCCAGCCTGGTAAACAAAGCCCTTGAGACGGGTCAGATTTTTCAGTCAGGGACATGGCAAGATATCGTTCGACGAGCGGAAAAAGGAGGGACAATTCATTTCATCGGATTGCTTTCAGATGGAAATGTCCATTCACATATTAATCAGTTATTTATAATTTTAGATAAATGTGCGGAGATAGGCATTAAAAAAGTAAGAGTCCATCCACTGCTTGACGGGAGGGACGTTGGTGAGAGGACCGCCCTAGATTACATTATTCCTACCCAGGATAAGCTCAGAAAAATATCTGATGGAAAAGGTTTAGATTATAGCATAGCCTCCGGTGGCGGTCGTATGAAGGTTACTATGGATAGATACAATGCCGACTGGAGTATTGTCAAAAGGGGTTGGGATGCCCATGTACTTGGAAAAGGTCGGCGTTTCAAATCTGCCCTTGAAGCTATAAAGACTTTATACGATGAAGATCCTAAAATTACAGATCAGTACTTGGATCCTTTTGTTATAGTGGACGATTTAGATATGCCCATAGGACCAATTATCGATGGGGATGTCGTGGTTTTTTTCAACTTCAGAGGAGACCGGGCTATCGAAATATCTCGTGCCTTCACGGAAAAGGATTTTTCTGAGTTCGACAGGGGCCCTTTGCCTGATATCCTATATGCCGGTATGATGGAATATGATGGTGATACACATATCCCTCCAAATTTTCTAGTACAGCCTCCTGCTATTGAGCGTACTATTAGTGAATACCTTTGTAATGAAAAAATTAATACGTTCGCCGTATCTGAAACTCAAAAATACGGGCACGTAACCTATTTTTGGAACGGTAATAGATCAGGTTACATCGATCGATCACTTGAGACATATATAGAGATCCCCTCCGACAGAATCCAATTTGACAAGGCGCCGAAAATGAAGGCGGTGGAGATCAAGAATTGTGTCATCGATTTGTTACGGACAGGCCGGTATCGATTCGGGCGATTGAATTTTGCGAATGGAGATATGGTTGGTCATACAGGTGTTATGGAGGCGGCAATTATTGCCGTTGAGGCAGTAGACCGATGTGTGGGAGAATTGTTAGAGGTTGTTAAAGAACTGGAGGGTATCGCAGTAGTTACAGCGGATCACGGCAACGCGGATGAGATGTTCACAACAGACAAAGCAGGCATAAAAATGGTAAAGACAGCTCACACCCTCAATCCTGTCCCCTTTGCTATCTATGATCCTGCATATAAGGGGGAGTATGAGATGGCTTATATCCAAAAGAAGGGCCTCTCAAACGTGGCATCCACTTTGTTGAATCTTTTAGGTTATGAAAAAGTGGAGGATTATGATCCATCATTAATAAAGATAAGGGATTTCTGAAAATCTTAAAATATTAAATAGTTGACACAGGAAGTTAAAATGATTTTAGAAATTAAATAATCCTAAAATTCCTTGGATATGCTTATGCAGCGCATAAATCCATATGATTTAATCAAAGATTGTCGGGGCGAGGGGGCCCTTAATTAATATATTCAGCCCCTCTTGCCATGGCTTTTCGATTCAACTCCATTGAGCCAACATTTTTACCTTTCAAGACTTCAGCCAGACCATTCATTATAGAGTCATGGGTTATTATGCGCGTTTTTGCTACGAATGCCCCGAGCATGATTATGTTGAGGACTCGTTCGCTTCCCAATTCAATGGCTATATCATGAGCAGGGACCTTCACTATATCAATATCATCTCTAGTCGGATCAGAATCAATAAGGGAAGAGTTGATAATCATGATACCTCCGCTTTTTATTAACGATTGATATTTCAACATGGAGGGCTTGTTCATGACTACAACAAAATCATGAGAAGATGCCACAGGAGAAGCAATCTCTTCATCGGAGATAGATACCGTACAATTGGCGGTTCCGCCCCGAACTTCAGCTCCATATGAAGGAAGATAGGTTACATGTTTGCCATCCCTCATCGCTGACACGGAGAGGATATAACCCATCATAAGAACACCCTGTCCCCCAGCTCCTGCAAAAGCTGTTTTTGTAATCATATTAAATCGTTCCTTTTTAATCAGATTTCGCCTACATCATCTTTAATCACTTTTAGTGGAAACACATTCATCATACTCTCTTCCACCCATTTACATGCATTAACGGGGGACATCTTCCAGTTGGTAGGGCAGGGGGAAAGTATTTCTACCAGTGAAAATCCCAGGTTTGCCATCTGGACCTTAAACGCCTTTTTAATAGCCTTCTTGGTATGCATAATATTCTTTGGTGAATTCACAGCAGTGCGCTCTATATAGACAGAGCCGTTGGTTAAGCCAAGCATTTCACTTAGGTTCAAGGGCCATCCGTCCCTTTTCACTTCTCGTCCACCAGGTGTTGTTGTGGTATTCTGGCCGAGGATAGTTGTGGGTGCCATCTGTCCTCCGGTCATGCCATATACGCTGTTATTAATAAACAAGGCCGTTATTTTCTCACCCCTGTTGGCGGCGTGAATCGTCTCTGCTGTCCCGATCGCCGAAATGTCCCCGTCACCCTGGTAGGTAAATACTATTCTGTCGGGAAGCACCCTCTTTAAGCCGGTTGCAACAGCGGCCCCCCTACCATGAGCGGCTTCAGCAATATCCACATCGAAATAGTCATATGCAAGCACAGCACAACCTGCCGGAGGAACACCAATTGTTATCCCTCCGATATCAAGCTCTTCAATGACCTCAGCTACAAGTCGGTGAACAATGCTGTGCCCACAGCCGGGGCAGTAATGAAAAACGGCTTTTTTTAAATATTTTGGCCTTGAAAAAATCTTTTTAGCCATCTTTGTCCTTTTTGATTATTTAATGCTAACAGATCTCTAATTGTTCTTTTACTCAACATATATTTTTATAAACTTCTTTAATCTTTTCGGCAATCTCATAGGGTGTTGAAATGATACCCCCCGGTCTACCATAAAAGTGTATATTGCTACTTCCCTCCATAGAAAGTCTTACATCTTCCACCATCTGTCCGGTACTCATTTCGAAGACAAGTAGATCCTTTGCATTCTCTCTTAGATCCACCAGTAAGCGCTTGGGAAAGGGGTATAATGTAGTAGGCCGGAAAAGGCCCACCTTATAACCCAAATCTCGAACGCGTTTAACAGCACCTTTTGCGATCCTCGCTGCCGTTCCATATGCAATAACGATCAGACGGGCATCAGAGGTCATATAGGTTTCGGCATTCTGTATCTTATTAGTAATATCTTCATACTTCCTTGCTAACTTCCAGTTGAGTTCTTCTTCCACATCTGGATCGAGCAGCAACGATTTGATAACGCGACTGGGTCTTCCGTCAGCACCATCCAATATCCATGGCTTAGCGGGAAGCTTTTTTAAGTCAACAGGTTCAGGGAATATGACAGGCTCCATCATCTGACCCATCATACCATCCTGCAGGATCATGACCGGTGTTCGATACTCATCCGCATAGTCAAAAGCCCTCATGGTCATATCAGCCAATTCCTGACCAGATGCAGGGGCCAGAACGATATTGCGATAATCTCCATGACCACCCCCCCTGGTTGCCTGGAAATAGTCGCCTTGGGAGGGGGCAATGTTCCCCAGGCCGGGGCCGCCGCGCATGCAATTGACAATAACCGCTGGGAGTTCCTGGGCTGATAAAAATGAAATGCCCTCCTGTTTCAGACTAATACCGGGGCCTGAAGAACTGGTCATAGCCCTGCAACCGGCCATTGAAGCGCCAATTACCATATTTATTGCGGCAATTTCGCTTTCAGCCTGGATAAATATGCCATCTTTCAGTCTGGCCATGGCTCCGGCCATGTATTCGGTCAATTCATTCTGGGGTGTTATAGGATAACCTGCATAGAACCTGCATCCCGCACGAACTGCGGCCTCTCCGATTACATGGTTGCCACTCATTAATACTTTCTCACTCACGATAAACCTCGATTGCAATGTCAGGGCATATCGTCGCGCACATGGCACATGCGATACATCCTTTATCGTTCTTGTTATCTTCTTTCATTTCAACGGGATAATAACCCTGATGGTTTAATTGATCAGAGATGAAGATAATTTCATTGGGACAGACCGATATACAAAGGTAGCATCCCTTGCAGATTTCCTTGTCAATAGTTACTCTCCCCTTTTTTATCTTTTTTACCATAATCCGTTCCATATAATAGAATTACAATTACTCAATCACTGAATGACATCCTCGGATATTAAAAGGAATATTGCTTAAAAGTGCCCAAAATTCTCATGTGGCTGAAACGGCAGCCATTCGTTAAAAATGACGAGATCGAGCGTTAAATGGACCTTCAGAATGCCATGAGGCTTTCAGGGATGATATATGCGATGATTTGGACTATACCGAATCTTAGCGTCTTAGATCTATTCATATTTTTTCATTTTGTCAATTTCTTTTGAAAAATATTTTTTTCTGTTATAATAAAAAAACTTTATTACCTGTGGTTTTTATCCTGTAATAGTGAATCTTCGACTGTCGCCTTGATGGGATCGATTAAATAACGTATTTTAAAGTTATGTTAGAATATGCAGATTGAGGCGAAAGTGTTACCATCTTTAAAACGGTTTAAGTATAATTAACAACAGAACCGACATTAATATAAAGGTGAGGGAAATAAGATGGATGATATCCAATACGCCGTCGGGGCACTCAGCGAGATCAGGAAAAATTCCCTCTTGCTTTCAATTGCTAAAGAGTATCTTTGTGAAGATATATTTTTAATTAAAATAGGCAAAGATATTGAACGTAATATCCGTACACTCAAAGATGATATAATTTCTCTTAAAAAGAGATTCCCCGGTAAATTTGCTACTGAAGTAGAAACTGACGGCATCCTGGAAAAGATAAATACTACCGCCCTGGCGTTAATTAAACCGGGTATCGATATAAAAGAAGATTGCAGATCGGGAGCACTGGGCCGTAAATTGGAATCTGATATCAAATCAATAGCCGATGCTGTCAATATAATCAGGATACAGGTCCAAGGGAGACATGTCTCCTATACGCGCAAGGAAGCTATCTCAAATCTCTTTACCGGATTCAAAGATACCGGAAGGTCAGTGGGCAATACACTGATTCTGGGAGCTAAGATCCTATTTTGCTTTATTATAATTGCTATCGCGGTTTTCCTCTACCTTTTTTATACTATGGAGAAGGAGGAGCCTTATTTGAAAGAGATAACAGAGAGCCGGGCAGTAATAAGCGAACGGCAAAATAACCTTTCTCAGATGGAATTAAGAAAAGAAGAAATATCCCAAGAGGTAAAGTCTCTGGAAAAGAAGGACATGGTCAGGGGCGAAAAAATTGCCATAATGGATTTAGAGGTAGAGATGCAAAAAATTAATCAAGACCGCAACAATTTTGAGGCCGAGATAATCGCCCATGAGAAGAAAATAGCCGATAACCTGAAAAAAATTGAGGAGCTCAAAAAAATTCCCTTTATTAAAAGACTTTTAAGACAGTAATTCCCTAAACCATATATTCCCTGAATTCCTTCTTATCTCTGACTTTTGCAGTTAGTTTCTTATACTGGTATTTTTCCTTTAAGCATATTTCAACTTCCCCGTCATCAGCATCACTATAGGAAGCGGTCATAGTTGCCGCCATCTCATTAGAAAAAGATGTCATCTCTCCAATGACCAGAACGGTTGGTCCAGGTATTGATACCGTATTTAGAAGGAGATCATCATCCTTTGCCAGCAAGCCAATGGAATCATTTTCGTTCTTGTTTCTTCCAACAATAATCTTCGTTTTAGGTCCAATACGAAAATGGCGGCCTAATTTCAAGAGTTCAATTTCACGCAGTTCAAGGAGGCTATCTGATGAGAATAGATCTGCTAATCGTTTTGAAAATATATTATCAGTTAAAAGGCAACCACCGGCAGGGGAAGGGTATTCTGCAATATTCAGTTTCTTTGCCAGTGCCATCTGCGGCTTCCGGGAACGCCCTGAGTAATCCAGCATTTTATCCCTGTTAATCCACCCAATAATTTCAGGCATGGTGGGGGGAAGGCGCCTTGCAGACAGCGGTCGAAGAATAAGTCCTTCGAGTCCGATTTCAGAATCTATTATTGACAATGCCTTGCTGTTTTGGGACATGGGTCTCTGTCCCAGAACATCACCGGTGACAATAAAGTCTGCCCCTTCATCCGACATCATCTCACCTGCTACACGGAGCATCAATGCATGGCAGTCAATGCATGGATTCATATTTTTTCCGTAACCATATTTTGGTTTTTTGACCACATCCAGATGTCTTTCAGTAATATTGATCACTTTTATCGGCAGGTTAATGGATTCGGCGGATTCCCTTGCCTTTTCAGCTGAAAAAAACGGTGTCTCGAAAAAAAGGCCCTGGACTTCAATGCCCAGAGCCCTTATTAATTCCGAGGCCAGCATACTATCCAGACCTCCTGAAAAAACAGATAAGGCTTTCATATTATAATCCCGCCTCGCTAATCTTTTGTATCAACTCCTCCTGTTTCTTATTCGGCTTCTTCGGTATGGATATATTAATTATTACATAGGCATCCCCACGTCCTTTACCTTTCATATGGGGCATTCCGTATCCTTTTAATCTGAATTTGGCATTGGCCTGGGTCAAGGGAGGTATTTTCAACCGTAATCTTTTTGTATCGATAGTTGGGACCTCAATTTCAGAGCCAAGGACGGCTTCCGAATATTTAATTCCCATGTTAAGTAGTAGATCATCTGCTTCTCTTTTAAACAGGGGATGCTCAAGGACTTTAATCTGTATATAAAGATCTCCATTCGGACCCCGATTTAATCCAGGATTTCCTTTCCCCTGAAGCCTCAATTTTTTCCCGGTAGATATCCCGGCGGGTATTTTAACAGATACATTTTCCTGTTTGTTACTGCCGGTTTGATAAGATATGACCTTTTCGCTGTTTTCAAATGCCTCTTCCAATGTTAAAGAGAGCTCATACACAATATCCTTACCTTTTAAGGGTTGGGACATACCTCCATGAGCGCCGAAATGGGGATTGGAATGTGAACTGCCGCTTCTAAAGTTATTCTGTCCCATCCCACCGAATATTTGACTGAAGACATTACGTCCACGGCCTCCACCTTCAAAGCCAAATTCTCTGAAGATATTTCCAAAATCAAAATCTCGGAAGATATCCTCCTGAGTAAAGCGGTTTTGAAAGCCCTCGGAACCGAACATGTCATACTGTTTTCTTTTTTCTTTATCGCTCAGGACTGCATAGGCTTCGCTGATATCCTTAAATCTGGCCTCTGCATTCTTATCGCCTTTGTTACGGTCAGGGTGATATTTCATGGCCAGTTTACGATATGCCTTCTTTAATTCATCAGCGGACGATGATTTTGATACTCCCAGCATCTTATAGTAATCTTTACCGGCCACATTCTCCTTAGAATTACAGTTTATTCTTAAAAGAGAGAGATACTAAAGTGAATAATCTAATCACCTTGTTGATCAAGTCAAGGGTATCTAAATCCGGCATTTTCATGTAATTATTCCGCATGAAAAATATAATGTTTATTGAGAGGCTCGGGGGTTCTCTTGCAAGGGCCGAATTCTGCCTCTTTTTTACCTCAATGGTATTATAATCTTGAATATAATAATATAATAAAAGGGTTATTTTTCAGGAGTAAGACGGTAATCAAATGTAGCTTTTATATTCAGTCTTTTCACAGTGATTGATT
>Ga0184631_10000100_pt1 | contig 15389 bp, 14 predicted proteins | sample PLM4_90_b1_FD_133160 | JGI IMG/M metagenome (GOLD analysis project Ga0184631, IMG submission 133160) | Groundwater sediment microbial communities from an aquifer in East River, Colorado, USA - PLM4_90_b1 | ecosystem: Environmental > Terrestrial > Soil > Riparian zone | place: USA: East River... | reverse complement strand
TAACAATTATGGCTCTGCCACCAAGAAATCTGGGTTCCATCGCTGAGTGTTCACGTGAAGAACCTTCACCATAATTTTCGTCACCGATAACAACCCAGTTATGTCCATGTTTTTTATATGCACGTGCAACATCCGGCACAGACTTGGTCTCGCTAGTAAAAATATTTTTTACTTTTCCAGTCTCTCCACTAAACGCATTAGTAGCACCGATGAACATATTGTTTGAAATATTATCAAGATGTCCCCGAAATTTTAACCATGGACCTGCCATCGAAATATGATCTGTTGTGCACTTTCCTTTGGCTTTTAGAAGAACCGGTAAATCAACCAAATCTTTTCCATCCCATTTATTAAATGGAGCGAGAAGCTGTAATCTCTCACTCTTCGGATCAACTTTTACTTCAATAGACGAACCATCCTTTGCAGGAGGAATAAATCCGCTGCTGCCTTCATCAAATCCTTTTGGAGGAAGTTCCTCGCCGGTTGGTGGATTTAATTTTACTTTTTCTCCTTTTTCATTTACAAGTGCATCTGTTAATGGATTGAATGAAAGGCTTCCAGCAATTGCAAGCGCCGTTGTAATTTCGGGTGAAGCAACAAATGCAAGAGTTTCGGGATTACCATCATTTCTCTTTGCAAAATTTCTGTTGAATGAAGTTACGATTGTATTTTTTTCGCCAGTCTTAATATCCATTCGTTTCCACATCCCGATGCAAGGACCACAGGCATTTGCAAGAATTAATCCGCCAATGTCTGTTAAAGATTTTAATTGTCCGTCTCTTTCAATTGTTGCTCTAACCTGTTCAGAGCCGGGTGTAATTGTAAACTGCGATTTCGTTTTTAATCCTTTTAAAAGTGCTTGCTTTGCTATGCTTGCTGAGCGATCAATATCTTCATAACTTGAATTTGTGCAGCTTCCAATGAGTGCTACCGAAATTTTATCAGGATAATTTTCTTTTTTAACGGCTTCTTTCATCTGAGAAATTGGCCAAGCCTTATCTGGTGTAAATGGTCCATTTAAATGTGGTTCCAGTGTGTTTAAATTAATTTCTATTACCTGGTCATAAAATTTTTCAGGATTTTGAATGACTTCTTTATCTGCACATAATTCATCAGCGAGACCTTCAGCAAGTGCAGCTACATCTACTCTTTTGGTTATTCTCAGGTAAGAAGACATCTTCTCATCAAATGGAAAGACGGAAGTTGTTGCACCGATCTCTGCACCCATATTACAGATTGTTCCTTTGCCAGTACAAGAGATACATGAAGTTCCTTCACCAAAATATTCCACTATTGCGCCAGTTCCACCTTTAACAGTAAGGATTCCTGCGAGTTTCAGGATTACATCTTTTGAAGATGTCCAGCCGTTCATCTTTCCGGTGAGTTTAACTCCAATAACTTTGGGCCATTTTAATTCCCACGGCATTCCAGCCATAACATCAACTGCATCTGCACCGCCAACACCAATTGCAATCATACCAAGTCCGCCAGCGTTTGGTGTGTGAGAATCAGTCCCAATCATCATTCCACCCGGGAAAGCATAATTTTCAAGAACAACCTGGTGAATAATTCCGGCACCGGGTTTCCAGAAACCTATTCCATATTTGCGTGATATACTTTCAAGAAAATCATAGACTTCTTTATTCTCTTCATTTGCTCTGAGTAAATCGTCTACTGCTCCTACCTGAGCCTGAATAAGATGATCACAGTGAACCGTTGATGGAACAGCAGTAGTCTTTTTACCAGAAGACATAAACTGGAGAAGCGCCATCTGCGCGGTCGCATCCTGCATTGCAACACGGTCAGGGGAAAGATCAACATAGTTCTTTCCTCTTTGAAAATCTTTGGTTGGATTATTCCACAAGTGAGTATAAAGAACCTTTTCAGAATATGTTAAGGGCCGGTTCAGGACTTTCCTTATAGCGGTCAATTTTTCCCGGTAATTATTATATGCAGTTTTAATCATATCTAAATTTGCTGTCATTTTTAGCCCTTCACTTTATACAAGAATATTTTTTTTCTACTTCAAAATACTGAAAATCAAAGAAATTTGCTTTATTACGCCATTCATTGATTGTCTGCACGATTTTTGACGCAATGACAAATCTAATTTAAGTACTATTTAATATCGAAAATAAACCCCGGGAAATAGCAAAGTGGAGAAGAACCCAATCCTAATAGTTGACGATGAACCTTCATATTTAGAATTAATGAAGGATTTCCTTATGCAGGAAGGCTATACAAATATTATAACTGAATCAAATCCTTTAAATGTTTTACCTCTGCTTGACAGAACAGATATCGATTTAATACTTCTCGATATTTTTATGCCGGAGATGAATGGTTTAGAACTGCTTGAAAAAATTTATGCAGTGTACCCTAGTATACCGGTTATCGTAATTACAGCGGTACACGAAGTTAAGATTGCATTAAAAGCAATAAAGCTTGGAGCTTATGAATTCGTCACAAAACCTCCTGATACCGACAGATTATTAATAACCATAAGAAGAGCACTTGATACAAAACTTCTTGAATCTGAACGTGACTCACTCAGAAGGTCGCTATTCGAGCAGAAGCCAAGCAGAAGAATTTTCTCTGACATAATCACTGATTCACCAATTATGCATAAGGTGTTCGAGGTTGCAGAAATTTTTGCTCCAACCAATGAAACTATTTTTATAGAGGGTGAAACAGGTACAGGAAAGGATATGATTGCCCGGAAGATACACGACCTCTCACCCAGAAGAGCTAAGCCATTTGTTGCAGTCAACCTTGCGTCCATTTCACCAAGTTTATTTGAAAGCGAATTGTTTGGCTATAAGAAGGGAACATTTACGGGAGCCATTGAGGATAAAGTTGGCTACTTTGAAACCGCAAATGGCGGTACAATATTTCTCGATGAAGTTGGTGAACTTCCAATACCTCTGCAAGGTAAGCTTTTAAGAACAATTCAGTATAACGAAATTTACAGAATCGGCGAGGCAAAACCCGTTCAACTCGATATCAGGATTATTTCAGCAACAAACAAAGATCTTCTTGAAGCAGTAAGTAAAAAAGAATTCAGAGCAGATTTATACTATCGCCTGAACCGAGGTTACATCTATCTTCCACCATTACACAGAAGAGCAGATGACGTTATTATTCTTGCAGAGCACTTCCTTGAGATAGGTAACAGGACTTACAATAGAAACATCCAAGGATTTTCTGATGAGGTACTTGATACTTTACGGAACTATACTTTCCCCGGTAATGTAAGAGAGCTTGAAAATATTATTCTTAACGCCGTAGCTAAGTCATTCGGAGAATCTTTTATCAATACCATTGATCTACCCAAAGAATATATAAAACCTCTTGAAAGTAGAACCTTTAAACCAAAATTAGTGACCCTGGATACAGCGGCTGAAGAGCATATATTAAACATAATGAGAACGGTAGGAAACAGTGTTCAAAGAGCAGCACCCCTTCTTGGAGTAAGTGAACGAACACTGCAGCGCAGACTAAAAGCAATCAGAGAAAGAAGAAATTAAATACCTGAAGTGACTTAGCTGTCGCTTCATTTCTTCCACTTTTTTTTGTTAAGAAGTAATATTTACCTGTCGAATTTAGTGCGTCAAAAAAAAATCAATAATTCTAAAAAATTTAATTTTATGAGCGACAACGTTGACGGATAGTGATGGTATATAAGTTGGTTATTTACTCCATCAATTTGACAATAAAGGATTAAAGGATACAAAACTATGAATACGGGTCAATCATTATTTGCAATCGGTGCATTGTTGCTGCTTTCACTAACAATTTTAAGAGTTAATAATAATATTCTTTTAACTGATTCTATTATGATTGATTCGAAATTTGGGCTAATTGCAAATTCAATTGCAACATCACTAATAGAAAGTGCAACTGAGAAATACTTTGATGCACAGACAAAAGAAGGTCCGTGTCTTCAATCTGAACTTACCTATCCTCCCAATAAAGAAAGCGCCGAAACTAACCCTTCTAATTTTGATGATTTTGACGATTTTAATAATTATACTCAAACAGACACTGCGAACTCCGCGGTCTTCTACTCCAGATGTCTAGTATCCTATGTGAACCCGAATCCAAGCAACCCGGGTAGTTTAAATAATAATGTAAGCACACGAACCTGGAATAAAAAATTAACCGTTTATGTTACCTGGAGGATGAATGAACAAAATATAGGCTTCTCAGCCGACACGGTGAAGCAGTCCACTATTTATAGTTATTGGTTTTTCTAATTTAATCAGGAGTAAATGATGGGTTTTACAACTCTTTTGGATATTGCAGGATCGATGATAATAGGGGGAATATTAATGACGATGGTTTGGCGTTTAAGTGATGCGAGTACAGAAAAAACATATAACAACAGCGGAGAACTTACAGTTCAGCAAAGTCTTTTAACATTAGCAGAAATGATAGAATTTGATTTCAGAAAGATCGGATATTGTAACACTTGGAATGCTATTGTAGATCCAAGAACAAATTCAGAATTCAAATCTACTGATGCGATTTTTTATGCTGATGAATCAAGCATGTCATTTTATACCGATCTTTATCCTTATGATGGAAATCTTGACTCATTACGATATTACTTGGGTCCTCTTTCAGAGTGTACGTCAACTCCAAACCCGAGAGACAGAATATTATACAGGGTTCAAAATGGCGATGCACCTGTAGCTTCAAATTTAGGAGTAACCGACTTTCGCATGGTTTACATTGATGTAAATAATGACACTCTACCAACCCCGGTCATAAACCGCGGATTGATAAAAAGTATTGAAATTAACATTACCGTTGAAAATGTTGCAGCCTATGATGAGAAATATACGAACGCATTCTGGAAGCAAATCAGGCTGGCTTCAAGAAATGTAAGCAGATCAAAAACAGATGATTAATAAATATAAAGGATAAAAAAAATGTCAGGTAAAGCAATACTTATTGTAGTAATCGGTTTCACATTAACACTTTTAGCTGTGGGACAAAAATTTGGAAGTCTCTCTAACAGGGCTGTTGATAATTATGTTAGTTATCAGTCTGAAACCCTTGCGCACAATATTGCAATCAGCGGCGCTAACATCGCCGCAAACTACATTTACATGAATCCCACCTGGGATGATGGTTTTGACGGTATTCCATATCAAGGTGGTTATTTAGATGTCGATGTAGAAGTGGTAGATGCAGATTTTAATTACCGTGAGATAACCGCACGCGGTATATACTTCCAGGATACCAGCGAGATCCAACTAAGAATTGCCCCAAGTAATTTTTCTGAATATGCCTATTACTCTACTTATGAAAAAGCCAGCTCAACATCAACAGGAACGATATGGTGGACGGGTAAAGACACAATTTGGGGTCCATTCCATACCCAGGGCAAACTAAGTTGTGCATTTCATCCTTCATTTCTTGGAAAACGTACATCGCACAAAGGCGCTATAGAATACAAAACAAATAAGAAAACTGATTCCCCTGTTATAACCGGGCTATATTCACCGGGAAAAAATTTAGAAATACCTACTCAAGCTGTTGAGAATTTGGAAGCAGCAGCAGATGATGATGGGCTTAAATTTAAGGATCATGATACTCTTTATCTTGTTTTCGACAGAGACACATTACGTTACAAATATAATTATTCGAACAAGTATACAGCTCTCTACTTACCTTCAGAGGCTCATAATGGTCTTATTTATGCTAAAGATATGGTGGTACGGCTTAAGGGGGTTGTAAAGGGAAAATATACTTTGGGATGTTCTTCTTCTACTACTTCTACAGGAAAAGGAACTATATGGCTGGATGACAATATAGTTTATGACACAAATCCATTGACAGACCCAGAATCTACAGATTTATTTGGCATAATTGCCGAAAACTATGTCTGGATCACCGAAAATGTTCCCAATAAAACGAGTATAAATATTCAGGCATCTGTCTTTAGCCAAAAGTTGGGTTTCGGTGCATATAATTACGATAAAAGACCTGTCAGTGGAAATATAAATCTTCTTGGCGGAATACAACAAAACTATAGACAGCCAGTAGGAACATTCGATGGAAATACTATTAACCATGGCTTTACAAAACAGTATCGTTATGATTGGAGACTAGGATTTATGTCACCTCCGTTTTACCCGGGCACAGGTGGTTTTAGAATTGTTTCCTGGTTTGAGTAATTGTAAAAGTATATATCCTTCTTATCAATAATGATTCAAAACACAGAACAGCTAATCTTTGATTAGCTGTTTTTTTTATCAGAAATATTAATTCGGTATTGACTGTTAAGGCGGCTTTAAGCCGCTTTTTTATTTTAACGATTACAAACCCTTTTTTCAATATAAGTTGATTGAGTAAAACTTAGGAAATTAAACAGCTTCATTTATGCAGGCAGGAAAAATTTCAATGTGTGGAGTTCGACGATTTAGCTTCAAATATTCTTTGATCAACAATCCGAACTTAACAGCACTTTAACTTTTATCTACTTTTTCACCGAAATATTAGAATCCAAATTCAATTACAGAATTTAGTAATACCCAACGGTCAAAGCATGAATGATTAATAATCTCAGAAAAATTGTTCAATACTCTCAGGTAATTCCTTTGAATGTGTATTAAAAATTTTATTTAATACTACGTCGTTATCTTTAGAAAGAATATTAAGTTCCTCTGCCTCAATGCGATATAGCTTACAATCTTTATTAGCAATTGCGAAGGAAACTCTGTTGGTTTTTTCAAGTATCTCCTTCTCACCAAAAAAATCAGGAAAACATTTGTAAATAATACTTCTATTATCACAAAATTTAATTTTCACTTCCCCTTCAATTACCAAATAGATGTCTTTGGCTTCATCATTAAAAGAATAGACCAGCGTTCCTTCCTTGGCAGTGAAAAAGTTTTTGGGTTTAATAAATGATTTCAGGTAAGACTCTGAAACATAGCTGAATAGTGAATTTGGCTGGACGAGCTTCAGATAATTCTCGTTTAACATCATATAGTTCCCCTTTTTTTGTTTTCAGAAATTAATTAGCTAAAAAGCATCAAATAAACTGCTTCCAAAAGTTTCAAATTAAATACCACACGATCTTTACTTTTTAACTTGAATTGATAACCTTTCCTGTTTAAGCGACTTTATTGACAAGTAAAAATTTCGCATTTCAGAAACAAATTCTCCGTAACGCCTCAAAACAAGCTAAAATTGTATGATTAATTCATTAGTCCTCTCACGACGTCCACGACAATGATGACGCGGATATGACATATTCAATTACTCAACAATCTTCAATTATAATCTGTTTTCCGAGAATTACTAAGAAATAGAATTGTTGCATGATAGTTGTTAATAATTATTCAGCAATCAATTTTTTAAGAAGGATGCAGAAATTATGAATACAGGTCAATCGCTTTTAAGCATAGGAGCTTTGTTTCTTCTTTCTTTGACTGTTCTTAGAGTGAACAACAGCATTCTGCTAACAGATTCAGTAATGCAGGATTCAAAATTTGGGATACTGGCTACCTCACTTGCAACTTCACTCATTGAAAAGGCAAGTAAAAAAGCCTTCGATGCAAATACATATTCAAACTCAGTATCAGCTCTGAATGAATTAACTTCGGCAGGAGGATTAGGTCCCGGAAGTGGCGAAACTGCTCCTGATTCTTGTAATGATTTTGATGACTTTAACGGTTACACTGATTCCGTAACAACTTTACCATCAGCTAACTTCTATTTAGAGGCCAAGGTTTGTTATGTGAATCCTAACACCCCTGATGTAAAATTAAACACTCAATCGTGGCATAAAAAGATGACAGTTATTGTTGCTAGTACTTCATCTCAGGATACAATCAGGCTCTCAACAATTTATAGTTACTGGCATTTCAGGTAGGAGATAAAATGGGCTTTTCAACTATAATGGATATTCTTGGTTCAATGATCATCGGAGGAATCCTGATGATGATTACGTGGAGACTTAGCGACGCAGCTACAGAAAAAACATACAATAATAGCGGTGAGCTTTCTCTCCAGCAAAACCTTGCTACGGTTGCACAAATTCTAGAAACTGATTTTAGAAAAATTGGCTACTGTTCTGATTGGAATAATTTTCCGGACCCTTCGAAAGCTGTGGTTTTTGCAGATGCATCAAGTATCAGATATTTAACTGATATTGACTCTGACACTGATATGGATTCAATACATTACTATCTGGGTCCAACCTCCGAACTGTCTTCAACACCAAATCCAAGAGACAGACTACTATACCGTGTTGTAAACAATGAGCCTCCGCTCTCTTCAAACATGGGAGTTACGCAATTTAAATTAGTTTACTTTGATGCACTAGGTGATACAATCGCTCCTCCAATAACTACACCGGGTTTAATTACGAGCATAGAAATTAATATAACAGTAGAAAGCGTTGCAGCGTACGATGAAAAATACAGCAGTGCTTTCTGGCGCCAGATAAGATTAGTTGCAAGAAATTTGAGAAACAGATAAAGGAATAAAACATGAGCGGCAAAGCTACTTTACTTTTAATAGTTGGTTTCAGTTTACTGTTCCTGATAGTATCCAGAAACTTTGGCGATGTTTCGAATCGTGCTGTTGATAATTTTATTAATTATCACAAAGAAACAGTTGCACATGATATTGCTGTAAGCGGTGCTAATGTGGCCGCAAATCAGATTTTCATGGATCCAACCTGGGATGATGGATATGATGATGTTCCATTTCAGAATGGTACGATGGACATCAGTGTTCAAATACTCGACCCGTATAAAAATATCCGACAGATTACTGCACAAGGAACTTATCAAGGATATACACATACAGCAAAAGTAACTCTGGCTCCAAGTAAATTTTCCAAGTTCGCATACTATTCTGTGAGTGAAGGAGGAACAATCTGGTGGAATGGTACTGATACTGTTTGGGGTCCTTTCCATACACAGGATTTTATGAGGGTAGCTAATCATCCGGTTTTTTATGGTAAAGCAACTACTAAAAGAAGTATGATTTATTATAAGAATGAGGCAACAGATAAGCCGTACTTTTTTGGAGGATATGAACAGGGAGTTAATTTACCGATGCCGACAAATGCTGTTGATGAAATGGAAACAATTGCAGATGATGATGGATTTAAACTTAGCGGCCACGACACTGTTTATATGACTTTCGATCGGGATTCTTTACGTTTTAAATATTCATATAACGCAAAGTACACTGCTGTTTATCTTCCAGCTGCTGCACCGAATGGACTGATATTTGCTAAGGATTGTGTTGTTAGATTAAAGGGAGTAGTAAAAGGTCAATACACCTTAGGCTGTTCATCTACTATTAGTGCAGGTAAAGGTACCATTTATCTAGACGATGACATAGTCTTTGATAAAGATCCAAGAATATATCCTAACTCAAATGATTTGTTAGGTATTTGTGCAGAGAACAGTGTTTATATCACTGACAATGTTCCAAACCGCACAGATATAAATATTCACGGTTCAATCTATTGTGAAAAAGGAGGATTTGGTGCACAAAATTATGACACACGTGTTAAAAGTGGTAATATAAACCTGCTTGGTGGAATAATTCAAAACACCAGAAGAGCGGTTGGTACGTTCGGTAGTGATGGAAAAATAAAAACCGGTTTCGCTAAAAGATATAAATACGACGATAGATTAATGGTGGCTTCACCCCCCTTCTTCCCGGGCACAGGTGGTTTTGAAATAGTATCATGGTATGAATAAAAAAGTTAATCAATTTAAATTTTCTATAATTTATTTAATATCGGAGAGAACATATGATGCATATAAAATCAAATAAAGGCGCTGTAGCTGATCTTCCTGGATTTGCTGGCACTATTTCCTCAAAAGAGAAAGGATTCATTACAATCATAAAACTGGTTGTAAGCCTTTCTGTTTTGTTGGCAATTTTAATGATCACTATTAGGTAAGCTAATCCTCGCTGATTTTTTAACTGCCGCAGATTAGAAATTTAATTTACTGGTGTAGGATTTTAAACTGAAAAGTCTTCGTTACGAATAAGCAATAAAATCGCCGACTGGGGTATAATCAGATACTTTTCTTTATCAAACTCAATTTCAACCGCTTCTTTTCTTAAGAATATTGCCAAATCACCTTCCCTTGCCTGAAGCGGGATGTACTTAACTTTACTTGCACTTTCCTTCCAGGGTTCATCTTCAACTTCGGTTGAGGTTGCATAACCGGGACCGGCTTTTATTACATAACCGCTCTGCACTCGCTCTTTCTCTGCAACACCCGCAGGCAGATATAAGCCGCTCGAGGTTCTGGAGGATTCCTCCTGAGGTTTAACCAGCACTCTGTCCCCCACTACTATGAATCTGTCTATATTTCTCAAAATGGGTTCCATAAATTTTTAGAATTAATTCTAACCGAAATATATCGAAAGATTATCCATTCTTTTCAAGTTTAAAATTTGAAAACTTTTGAAGATTACAACATTTAAACTTTCTCTAAAGAATTCTTTATTCATAAATTTGAGTAATTATTTGAATAAAATGAGTTATGAAGGATTTTAAATCAAATTTTTGGGATGAACGATATTCCTCCAAAGAATATGTATATGGCAAGGAGCCAAATCAATTTTTTAAAAAACAACTTTATAAAATTATTCCTCCTGGAAAATTGCTTCTGCCGGGAGAAGGTGAAGGAAGAAATGCAGTATTTGCAGCTAAGTTGGGCTGGCAGGTAGAAGCATTTGATCAAAGTTCTGTTGCCAAACTAAAAGCTCTAAAACTCGCCGAAGAGAATAATGTTACAATCAATTATTCCATTGTTAATTTAGCAATGTTTACTACACAGAAAAATTTTTATGATTGTGCTGCTATTATCTTTGTTCATTTAGCTACTGATTTCAGATCTGAGTTTCATAAAAAAATTATGGATTCAATTAAACCAAAAGGTAAGATTATTCTTGAACTGTTTTCTAAAAATCAATTTGGGAAAAATTCCGGTGGGCCACAGGATTTAAATATGCTTTCTTCCATTGAAGAAATTGAAAATGATTTTAGACAGATGAGACCCATTCTACTTAAAGAAGAAACCATCTTTCTTTATGAAGGTGAGAAGCACAGCGGTCAATCAAGTGTAATTCGATTTGTTGGTGAAAAGATTGTGTGATCTTTTATGAAAAAAGTTTTATTCATATCATATTACTGGCCGCCATCTGGAAAAGCATCAATTCACTGGCCTTTAAAAATAATTAAACATCTCCCCCCTTTCGGTTGGATGCCGTCTGTTCTTACAGTTGATGAAGATACATTCTCACAGAAAGATGAAACTTTTCTAAATGAAATTCCGGCTGATGTAAAGGTATTTAAAGCCAAATCGTTAGAACCATTTAATATTTATAAAAGATTTACAGGTAAAAGTAAAGATGAGCAGCTTATTGTATCGGAAACTATCTCTGCAAAAAATAAAGGTTTAGCTCATCGGTTATCTATATGGATAAGAATGAATCTGTTTATTCCTGACGCCAGAGTTGGTTGGTATTTCCCGGCGGTGAAAGAAGGGGTGAGGCTTTTGAACATAGAAAAAGTTGACGCGGTAGTTTCGATCGGACCTCCACATACTACACATTTAGTCGGGAAAAAACTTTCATCCCGATTCAAGATTCCTCACATTCCTGTGTTTATTGATCCCTGGGTTGATATTTCGTATTATAAAAATTTCAAACGAAGCAGAATTACTCTTTTAATTGACAATCATTTCGAAAAATCTGTTTTAAAAAATGCGGAAGCAATTGTTTTTGTTACAAAAACAATGAGCGAAAACTATGAGAAGAAATATCCTTCAATCAAAAATAAAGCACACGTTTTGTACTGGGGTTATAGTGAAGAAGATTTTAGTTTGTCCCCCATTCCACTATCTGAGAGAAAGAAAGATGTAGAAATAATTCTTCATGCCGGAAATATTTTTGATCATCAGAATCCGAAGCATTTTTGGCAAACACTGCGGGATGCAATTGATAAAGGCAGAAAACTGAAAATGATTTTTATCGGAACGGTCTCACCGGAAATCAGGCAGTCAATAAAAAATTCAGGACTCGATCAATACACAGAATATAAAGGCTTTTTACCATTCAACGAAATGCTGAAAGAGATGTTGAGAGCAACTTATCTTTTAGTCTGCGCAACGGAACCACGACACGTGCCGGGGAAGTTATTCGAATATCTGAGGGCTGGTAAACCTATTATTGCTTTCGGTAATGGAAATGAAGAAGTTAAAGGAATTCTTACTGAAGCAAATGCAGGGATGATGTTCAGCTACGAGGTAAGCGGAGAAGTGTTTTTTGAGGTTAGTGAATCATTTCAAACTAATCTAGCCGTGGTTAAAAGATTTGAGAGGGGAAAAATTAGCAAAGAATTTAGTTCAATTCTGGATAAGACTTGTATATAACTCTTTATACTGCTTGGCAACAACTTCCCGACTAAAATTCTTGATGATTTTCTCGCGCGCATTCGATTTGACGGCATATAATTTATTTTGATTATCCACAAACCACTTTATTCCGTTTATTAAGTCTTCAACTGATTTTTCTTTTGCTAAGTAACCATTACTTAAATGATCTATCATATCTGGTATACCACCAACATTAAAAGCAACAACAGGTGTACCGCACGATAGTGATTCAAGAACTGTATTAGGTAAATTATCTTGCAACGAGGGTACTAAAAATATATCAGCTGCATTGTAGCAGCCTATTAATTCTTCATCATCCTTAAACCGACCAAAGTAATGATATTTGAAGGGAATATTCTTTAACTCTGTTTCATTTGCCTTTCCAAATATCAGGACTTCAATTTTGTCTTTTGAATTTGAGAATTCGGATTTGATTTTTTTCAAAGCATCTAACAGATATTTAAATCCCTTCCTCTCATCAATAATGTTCATTGCTCCGAAAAGGATATAAAATTTATCGGGATTTAACCCAATTTTTTTTTGTGACAGGGTCTTGTCAATCGGTCTAAATTTTTGAAAGTCTACGGGATTGGGAATATTTATTATTTTATTATCATGAAATAAAGAACTTTTTTTTGCTACATCACCCAACCACTTGCTGCAGGTTACCACAGTAAGATTTAAATCCGAAAAAAAACTTTTATTATTGAAAATTCTTTGTGAAGCATCTTTCTTTCCCGAAAATTTTAATGAGGGACAGTTACTGCACGATTCTTCAAATTTTCTGCAGTCCAGACTATAATGACATCCACCTGTGAAGGCCCACATATCGTGAAGTGTCCAGACGATTGGTTTATTTAGTTGTTTTAATTTTTCAAGAGAGTTCAGTGAAAGGTAACCACCGTTTATCCAGTGAAGATGTATAATGTCCGAATGAAGAATAAGCGGATGCTTTGATATATCTAAACCAACAAACGGATTTGTAAACCTTCCTCTACTTTGTTTGGTGAATAACCTGATAAATCCTTCATCCAGAGAGAAACGTAGATTGTAATGGAGTCTAGATAAAAGGTTATTTGTGATCAACTGAACTCTGGAATCAAGACTTATCTTTTTCTGAACGAGAAGATTAGAATCAACTCCATTTAATGCCAGTGAATCGCTTATTCTTTTACAAGCAATTGAAGCACCACCTGATAAATCCGATGAACTTAAATGAACTACTTTCAACCTGTTCTATAACCAAAAATGTTTAATTGTAAATCCATTTTAGGATTGCTTTTATTAAACTGATTAATAAGTGGTCTGAATCTGTATTCAGGCTGCATTATAAAATATCTAAATCTCGCAAATTCCAACACTTGAATCATTTCAGAAAGCTTTTGCGGTTTATCTTTATAGCAATGAAACTCAACAAAAAGATTTCTTACATTGGTTAAACTCTCCTGGCAATCTTTTAATACATCGACTTCGGCTCCTTCAATATCAATCTTTAACATATCAATTATTTCCTCTTTGTCCAGCAAATCTTTTAACCTAACAGATTCAACTTTAGTTTTGTTTTTTTCAAGATAAATTGAAGAAGCATCTGCGTCTTCCATTCCTAATTCAACCCCGTTTTCATTTGTCCAGACAGCTTTGTTTATCACTTCAATATTTTTCAGAGAATTGTTATTAATGTTCTTTTTAAGATAGTCCGCGATTTTAGGATTAGGTTCAAATGCAACTATTCGTGATTGTGGATATATAAGTTTGAAGAAAGCACAACTGGTTCCAACATTAGCGCCGCAGTCATAGATTACGGGAACTTTCGAACTCGTTTCAAATCGATAATATTCTTCAACAAAAATTTCTTTAAACTGCCATATAAAAGACAACGCATCAGGTATATCAAATTTAAACTGCAGAAAATTAATCTTTACAGGTTTATATCTTTCACTGCTACCATATCGTACGGATAATCTGAAAAATCTTCTCTCATTAGAGTTTGTAAGAAACTTGTGCATACCTTTTAACCAATGCTGTATGGAAGGGTTCATAAGACGAATTTCTTTTTAATTAGTTCCAAAAGAGACGGTAAGAATTTCAAACGATAAATCTCCTTTTTCATCTGACTTTTTGAACACTTTTTCATCTCAGAAAAAAGACCAAAATTAAATTTTTCAAAACCCTTTTTAGCTAATACGAATGCAAAAGCATGATGTCGTTCAAGAGAGCAAAAGACCCAGCCAAGAAGATAATCCCTTCGACTAAGTTCTACATTTTCAAAAGTGTTAATAAAAGTCATCTCACCCCAGCCAGGAGCTTTTCTAAGAGACTCTTTAATTAACTTCTTAAATATATTCCCTTTGAATTCAGCATCTAATAATTCTTTAGAAAGGCGTGCTACACCCTTTATCTGAATGTCCGAAAGCCAGAATCCGGAATCGTTCAATTCTTTCAGCACCGCATAAAGTTTATCTTCACCAATATAAGCATCAATTATGCCTGGTTCGAATTCAGCAACTAGCACCTTACTCTTTATTCTCTCATCAAGCGATTTAAATAATCTTAAATCAATCCCCTGCGAATCAGATTTAAACCAGTCCACATAATCAAGCTTTGCATTATCAAGTGCTTTCTGAATGTGTATGGAATTTAGTTCAATTTTTTTTTCAACTTCAAAGAGATGCGAATGAAGATGTGGCTTAAGCTTAACCTGGTCAGGTTCAAGTACACTGGAACAATAAGGAGAACTAGTTAAATAGAAATCAGCTTTGTTTTGATCTTTATCTAATGCAATGCAATTGTAAACATATAACTTTTTGAATCTGCTTTTCTCTTTCTCAATAAACTGAAAATCTCTTTCATCGGCATCGAATGCAAGACAAACAGAATATTTGGCTATCGGTTTCCATTTTTTGTGGATTTGCTCACTTGCACCTATATCAATAAGTACAGGAGGTTTTTCTATTAGCT
>Ga0184631_10000099_pt1 | contig 15466 bp, 16 predicted proteins | sample PLM4_90_b1_FD_133160 | JGI IMG/M metagenome (GOLD analysis project Ga0184631, IMG submission 133160) | Groundwater sediment microbial communities from an aquifer in East River, Colorado, USA - PLM4_90_b1 | ecosystem: Environmental > Terrestrial > Soil > Riparian zone | place: USA: East River... | reverse complement strand
GTGCAAAGGCAAAATTAGTTTTTAGTCAATAGCAATTTGATGATTTGTCGTTATGGAAAGATTAAATCTTCATCTATAATTCATTCTTACATCAATCCAAAATATCATTATGTTTGGGCAAAATCATATTATAAATTTTTTAGGGAATTATTATGAAAAAAGTATTTCTTTTTTTGTTTGCGACTGCACTCTTTCTAAACACCAGCGCACAATCAACTAAATATGAAAACCTTTTCGACTACAAGAAGGGTGTTCGTATTGTTGATTTCAGCAGCAACTATGAGGGTCAATGGGATGTCCAGTTTATCCTTGAAAATGCACCAGGCGCATATTATGGAGAACTTCCATCGTGGTGTACAGCATCCGGAGCGCCTTTCCCGCATCACGCAACTGTTGATTTGCTGAAAACCGAATGGCTCGATATTATCATATTCAACAACAAGATTCCTGATGAAACCGGCGGCTGGGAAGGTATTTCAGCAAAAGATATTGAGGTTTACATTTCTATAACATCGGCTGCTTCAGGATTTAAGCACGTTGTTTCTTTCCGGCTGGAGAATAATAAAAATAACCAGGTAGTAAAAATAACTCCCGTTCAGGCGCGCTGGGTTAAGTTTGTTATTACAAGCAACTTTGGTTACGATGGTTACACAGAGCTTGGTCAGCTTGGGGCTTATGATGACGGGATACGTTCCAAAGGCATTAAAGATGAAATGAGCAGTAAAGGTTTTGTTGATCTTTACGGAATATACTTTGACTTTGGTTCTGCAGAAATAAAAGAAGAAAGTAATCTGGTTATTACAGAGATTGTTTCCTACCTTAACGAAAATCCCCAGGTCAAAATTGTTGTTGAAGGACATACCGATAACGTAGGAAGTGAATCTTCAAACCAGAAGCTTTCTGAAAACCGTGCAAAGAATGTAATGAACAAGCTCATCGAAAACGGAATTGACAAAGGGCGTTTAAGCGTTAAAGGCTTCGGTTCAAAGCAGCCGGTTTCTGATAACAATTCCGAAACAGGACGTGCACAGAACAGAAGAGTTACAATCAGAAAAGTTTAGCTGTTACTGCAATAACAGTACTTCTTGATTACAAAATAATATGGGGGCGATTTTAACTTCGCCCTCTCAATTAATTCATTCCTGATTTTTCCTTTACGTTCAATACATCAAACCAGTTAATTTTTCTGGTGAAGAACATTATCGCCGCCAGTATAATAAACAAAGCTATGGTCCCGATAAGTAAAGAATAATCCTGAAGCTGGAGAATAACGTACATAAAGCTATAGAATATCATCAGCATCCCGGTAATTATTATAGAAATTTGCCTGCTCTGATAAATGCTCTTAACGTAAAAACCAATTAGTGCGATAATTAACAAGCTTGAAATTATATATGAATACTGGAACAGAATGTATTCTGATATTGCAAGAAGTATTGAGTAGAAAATTATAAGCGCTAAACCTACAAGCAAATATTGAATTGGGTGAATAACTTTTTTACTGAAGAGTTCAATCATAAAAAAGCTAAGGAATGTGAGCACGATTATCATCAATCCGTATTTGGAAGTGCGCATAGTCTTCTGGTATTCATCAACAGGAACTAAAAGCTTAACACCGAAGGCGCTCGGAAACGGATCGTAAGTTTTTTCTTCCCATTCCTGCGGATAGGATCGGTTAAAATAATTCACTTTCCATTGCGCTGTAAATCCATCTTCTGTGAGCTCTCTTGATAATGGAAGAAAAGCACCCTCAAAGCTTGGGTTGTTCCAGGATGATTTCATATTCACCTCTGTAAATTTTCCCAAAGGAACAAAGTCAAGATTTTCCATTCCGTTAATTTCAAGTTCAATATCAAAATTCTTCGGCAGGTCTTGTTTGTTCAAATCCAGATCAGAATAAAATCCGTTTTGGAAAACTTTATCTTTTAATCCGGGTATCAGCTTATACTTTTTGCCATTTAAATTTAACTCGGCATCTTTTTGTATTCCCCTTAAATCGCTTATGTTAAAAGAGATGTAACTTTCATCAAACTTTTCATCCGGAAATTTTTCTTTCAGCTTTGAGAGGTTTATAGTTCCGCTCATTTTTATTTTCGATTTATAAAGCATCACCTCATAAATACCCCTATACCTTTTTTCAGGCATGACTTCGACATCAATCTTTAATGTTTCGGGAAGGTAGTAATCATCTTTTATTACAAAGTATTTATTTCCTTTGCTATCGGTTTTTTCAACTTTGCGTGAAACGGTGATCATTGGACCGGCAATTGACTGCACACCTGCCCAGCTTTTGCTTATCTCATTTACTGCTCCCTGCCTGTAGATCTGTCTGTCAGTAATTAGTGACTGAACCATAAGCAGGGGAATGATAAACAGAATTATTATTGAAGCAATCAGAATGATGCGGAGAGCTACGGATTCTTTTTTCATTTTTTTACACCAAAGTGGTTGATGATGTTTGTTCTTTAGATAAGTGTCTTCAAAGAATTGTTCGCTTAATTGCGGGGCAAATAATACTGCACTTTAAAAATGTGTTGATAAATTGAAAGATTTTCCTTTCATTTAACTAGAACAACTTGAGGATTTTTATGAAAGCTGCAATTCTTTTAGTAGCAGTTTTTTGTTTTCTATTTTTTTCTTCTTGCGATGATGATTCATCAAACAACACTTCCAGACAAATTTATAAATATACCGGCTACGACAGCTCCTGGAATACAATCATAACGGGTTACTTGTGGATAGACTTGATTGATTCTGTTCAAGTAAAAGGAAGGTGGGATTTTGATCTTGTCGGAAACGGTGAAAATCTTGGTCCCCAAATCGGCAAAGGTAAATTTGAGGGAACAACAAATATGCTCGGAACAATGTCTTTAAATCTTAACCCTGAGATGATTGATAACAATGTTCTCCTCGATGGCTCGCTGCGTCTTCCGTATAGGTTTGATGGAATGTGGAGCTATATAGGATTTCCTGGCCAAATAAATTGGGGCAGATTTGAAGCGACTCAACTCCATTAAGTTTGGGCGAAAAATTTTCTGTAGTTAATATTATTCTAAATCACTTTGTCGGGTCCAACAACCCGTCTTCAACTAATTGATTCTTGGGTTGCATCAGGATTTTTCCAGCTGTTTGAAATTTTATCTGATGTGCTGCAAGAAACCATTACTAAAATTACAGCTACGATAAAAAAGTATGCTCGCATAGTTAAATTGTTCCTGTTATTGTAAGTTTTAATTTACTAAAATACTTTCAAACTGTTCCGGTGACCGATTGAACTTTTGAGATTCTTCCAGTATGTTAAACCAGGTTTTAAAAAAGAATTTTAAAGGTTGCCTTGAAAAAAATACTTCCACCAACTTATTTTGCTACCTGTCTGATAATTGCTGCGGTTCTGCATTACCTTTTACCAATAAAGCAAATTATTTATTACCCAATTAATCTTCTGGGGTTTTTATTCTTTGTGATTGGAGGAATACTAAACATTTGGACCGATCAGTTATTCAAGAAAAACAAAACAACTGTTAAGCCGGGTGAAAAGCCTTCTGTTCTTATCCAAACAGGACCATTCAAAATTTCCCGTAATCCTATGTACCTCGGAATGTCAATACTTTTAATTGGCATAGGTTTCATTCTTGGATCAGTATCTTCATTCATTGGCGTATTCCTATTTGTTGCTACAATGGAGATTGCATTTATAACTCAAGAAGAGCGCTTTATGCAGGAACAATTTGGCGAAGAGTATCTGGCTTATAAGAAAAAAGTGGGAAGATGGATTTAAATTACTCTTACCTGCAAGATAAATTTTCAAATCGCTAAATCAATCACAAACATCTTTTTGATGAAGATATAAATTCATTTTATTTTTACACAAATTTTTTTCTTAACTACTTAGAACGTAATAAAATTAATTGATGCTAAAACCAAAACTCTTCACTACCCTAAAAGGCTACACAAAAAAACAATTCATATCAGACTTAACAGCGGGCATAATTGTTGGAATAGTTGCACTCCCTCTGGCAATCGCATTTGGTATTGCAAGCGGGGTTACTCCTGAAAAAGGAATTATTACTGCGATCATTGCGGGTTTTGTAATTTCTCTTTTTGGTGGAAGCCGTGTTCAAATCGGTGGACCTACCGGTGCTTTTATTATTATTGTTTACGGCATTGTCCAGCAGTACGGAACAACAGGGCTTGCCATCGCTACAATAATGGCGGGAATTATTTTAGTACTAATGGGAGTGGTTAAGTTCGGTTCGCTGATAAAGTTTATTCCTTATCCTGTTGTTGTTGGATTTACAAGCGGTATTGCACTGCTAATTTTTTCTACTCAGATAAAGGACTTTTTTGGATTACAATTAGAAAAAGTTCCTGCTGAGTTTCACGAAAAATGGATGGCTTACTTTGAAACTTTCTCAACTGTAAATTATAATGTGCTTGGCATTGCTATGCTGGCACTATTGATAATGATTTTCTGGCCAAAGGTCACGCATAGAATTCCAGGTTCATTAATTGCAATTATTGTAACGACAGTTATTGTTATTGTATTTCAACTTCCTGTTGATACGATTGGAAGCAGGTTTGGTGAAATTCCTTCAAATCTTCCTTCGCCAAGTTTTTATGAAATTGATTTAAGTGTTGTTCGTAATCTTATTGGTCCAGCTACTGTAATTGCAATACTTGCTGCCATCGAGTCACTTCTATCTGCGGTTGTTGCGGATGGTATGATTGGCGGTAAACACAGAAGCAATATGGAATTAGTTGCACAAGGTTTGGCTAATATTATCGTTCCATTTTTTGGTGGAATACCTGCAACCGGTGCTATTGCAAGAACTGCAACTAATATCAGGAATGGCGGAAGAACTCCTGTAGCCGGGATCATCCACGCAATAACTCTTTTATTGATTATGCTTTTCTTTGGAAGTTATGCTAAGCTTATCCCGATGGCTGCATTAGCGGCTATACTCATGATTGTTGCGTATAACATGAGTGAGTGGCATGCATTCAAGTCTTTACTAAAAAGCCCAAAGAGCGACGTTGCAGTTTTGCTTACAACTTTTTTCCTAACAGTAATTTTTGATTTGACTATTGCAATAGAAATTGGGATGGTGCTTTCGGTTTTATTATTTATGAAACGTATGGCTGAAGTTTCTAATGTTAGCGTTATTACTCGCGAACTTGAAGATGTAGAAGATCAGCTTGATCCAAATTCAATTGATAAGAAACAAATCCCTGAAGGAGTTGAAGTATTTGAAATCAACGGGCCGTTCTTCTTTGGTGCTGCGAAAAAGTTTAAAGATGAAATGGCAGTTATAGAAAAACCACCTAAAGTTAGAATTATCCGAATGAGAAATGTTCCTGCAATAGATGCAACGGGTTTGCAGACACTAAAAGATTTTTTTAATGATGCAAAAAAACATAAAACGCACATGATCCTTTCCGGTGTTCACACACAGCCTTTGTATGCAATGACGCAAGCAGGAATATTTGATTTATACGGCGAAGAAAACATTCACGGGAATATTGACGATGCACTCGACCGTGCAAGAGAAATTCTTGGCCTGCCAAAGCTTGGAAGACCAGTAGATTTTGTCCCGGTAGTTGCCAGAGAAATGAATAAGTAGCGTCGTAATTATTTTATCAATATGAATTTAGATTTTTCTATACGATCATAGAAAGCAAAAACGGTTTTCTAGTATACTGGTAGGAAATAATTTTTTGTGCTCTCAATTTCTGCGACTTAGCGCCTTTGCTTGAAAATATTTTTCCTCGCAAAGACGCCAAGACGCAATACAATTTTATTAAACTACATCTCTTTAAAAGTTACATCAGCAGGTAGTTCAAACATTTTAGGATCTACCGACGTTTCCTGGATTTTTGTTGCCTCGATTACAAAATCATTCCCACCCATTTTAGTGATGGATTTAACCATAATGTTATTCCATGACCAGGTAACAATTGGTGAACTACCAAACTCAGCGCTGAATTTTTTACATTCTTTGCCATCAATTATTTCTGTCCCAAGATCTTTCACTTTATATCGCTCCATCGTTTTGGGATCAGTTTTTGAATAATCCATATTTTCTGCATACCATGCTGTCTTTGTGCCTTCTGTTTTGCCTTCCTCGTAAGAATAACTAAAACCATCTTTTCGTATTTGAATTGACTTAGATTTTGCAATCCCAAAATCAATTGAGGTTATGAAAACTTCCTTTGCACCATAATCATCAAAGTATAATTCTTGTTTTGTGTCCATTGATGCGTTGTAAAATATTGTGCCGGATTTTATTCCATACCGCTGCGTTGCTTCAGGAGTTGATGTTCCTTGTGTTGTAACGGTTTCTTAATCTGTGCCTTCGACTTTTTTCTCTTCAGTCTTAGAGCAAGCGATGAGAAATATTAAAGCCAGAATAAAGAATAATAAATTTTTCATAGTATTTGTTCGAACCTTTCGTTTTGTGAATAATAATATTTTTTAAGAGGATTGTAAAATTCAAAACAATATTTTAATTCCTTGTTAAATGCCTGTATTTAATTCTGTGCGGTTGATCAGCTTCTACACCAAGTCTTTCTTTACGTTTTTCTTCATACTCTGTGTAGTTACCATCGAACCAAACGACTTTACTTTCGTCTTCAAACGCTAAAATGTGTGTTGCAATTCTGTCTAAAAACCATCTATCGTGACTAATAACTAAAACACATCCTGCAAATTTTTCTATTCCTTCTTCGAGTGCGCGCAAAGTGTTTACATCAAGATCATTTGTTGGTTCATCAAGCAGCAAAACATTTGCGCCTTGCTTTAACATCATTGCAAGATGAACACGGTTTCTTTCCCCGCCCGAAAGCAAGCTAACTTTTTTCTGTTGATCTGCACCGGAAAAATTAAACTGAGCAACATACGCACGTGAGTTTACCTGCCTGTTGCCAAGCATAATGGTATCTTCTCCGTTAGATATCAATTCCCAGATACTTTTACCCGGATTTAATGCATCTCTTGATTGATCAACATAAGATAACTTAACTGTGGCGCCAATTTTCAAATTTCCCGAATCAGGTTTTTCTGATCCGGTAATCATTCTGAACAAAGTTGTTTTACCTGCGCCGTTAGCTCCGATAATCCCAACAACAGCTCCGGGAGGAATTGAAAACGTCAAATCATCAATTAAAATATTATCGCCGTAAGCTTTGTTTAAATTTTCTGTTTCGATTACGATATCTCCAAGACGTTCTGCAACCGGGATGTAAATCTCAAGCTCTTTTTGTCCTTTATCTTTTTCTTCCTTAAGAAGATTTTCATAAGAAGTAATTCTTGATTTCGATTTTGCATGGCGAGCTTTCGGACTCATCCTAATCCATTCAAGTTCTCGCTGTAAAGTTTTCTGTCTGTTGCTTTCACGTTTTTCCTCGACGCGCAATCTTTCTTGCTTCTGTTCAAGCCACGATGAATAATTTCCTTTCCATGGAATTCCTTCTCCTCGATCAAGTTCAAGAATCCAACCGGCAACATTATCAAGAAAATATCTATCGTGCGTTACAGCAATTACAGTTCCTTCATACTTTTGTAAATGATGTTCAAGCCAGGCAACTGTTTCAGCATCAAGATGGTTTGTTGGTTCATCGAGTAAAAGAATATCGGGTTTTTGAAGAAGTAATCTGCAAAGTGCGACTCTTCGCCTTTCTCCTCCGGAAAGAATTTTGCACAATGTTTCTGATGGCGGACAACGCAAAGCCTCCATTGCCATTTCAAGTCGTGCATCAAGATCCCAGCCGCCCATTGCTTCAATTTTTTCCTGAACTTCACCCTGACGTTCAAGGAGTTTTGTCATTTCATCATCAGCCATCGGTTCAGCAAACTTTGTATTTATTTCATCATATTCTTTAAGCAAATCAACAACTTGATGAACAGCTTCCTGAACAATTTCTTTTACTGTTTTAGTTTCATCAACATGAGGTTCCTGTTCAAGATAGCCGATTGTAAAACCAGGAGACACAACTGTTTCTCCATTTATATTTTTATCAACGCCCGCAAGAATTTTTAAAAGAGATGATTTACCGGATCCGTTTAATCCAATAACACCAATTTTAGCTCCGTAGAAATAAGAAAGGTAAATATTCTTTAGAATCGGTTTGTTGTTATAGAATTTACTTACTCCAACCATAGAGTAAATTATTTTGTTTACTTCAACGCCCATTTAAACTTTCTTTTGTTTCGTGGTGAGTAAAAATATACAATACTAAAAGTGGAGCCAAGTATTATGAATGATTTTGTTATTATAAGATAACAATTTAAGCCAGGGATTTCTTTTCATCCAATATCATATAGTCAACTAAATCGCCGCCAACTTCATTTGCCGGGCAGGTAAACAACCAGATTTTCCATCCGACAAATTCCGGATTTTGTTCCGGCAGTTTTACCAGACGAGGGCAAAGTTGTTTTTTTATTTCCAGATATTTTATAAAATAACATCATGAAAAATTTATTAAACAATTCTGATCGCAAACAAATAATAAAACTCACTGATTCTCTCCTGGAAGATGCTCAAAGACACTGGGGAAAGATGAATGCAAACGAAATGCTCTGCCATACTGCGGACCAGTTGCGAATGGGTACAGGCACTACTAAAACAAAGTTTGTTGGCAACTTTTTTCCGGAAAAAATCTTTAAGGGGCTTGTGCTCGCAGGATTTCCTACTCCAAAAGGTAAAATAGAAACCGTGCCGGAACTGAAGCAGGGAGCCGGCGAAACAAAACCGAAAAGCTTTAAAGAATATAAGTTGGAACTCATCCGGTAAATAAATCATTTTGCTCAGAACCCGCATTTGAGTAATAGTATAAAACACCCTGCTTTTGGTAAGATGAATTCCAGGCAGTGGGGAAGACTTGCCTTTTTGCATCTGGATCATCATTTAAAACAATTCGGAGTTTAATTGCTATTTGTGGCTGGTCAAAATAGTTGGGGGAAAAATATTTCTTCGCGTGGCAAAAACTTTTTGCAGACTATAAAATTTTTAACGGAAGGATTTGGATTTTTGTTTTAATCAACAATATTGCCGCACCGATTGTTAGTGGTAAAATTATAAACTAATCCAAATTATTTAAAAATAAACCCGCTCATCACTAAGTTTTTCAACAAATCCTTATTTTTCCTTAAGTTGGCTTAATAGTAATCATTTAATTCTGAACTGTCTTCAATCATCTACATCTTTAAATTGAAATGTTTGTAACCAGAAATTATAAATTAAAAAACGTTTCTTATTATGTTATAATAGGAATTGTCGCCGGTGCTGGAATCGGATTGGTATTACAATACATAGATAGAATAGATAATTACCTTCCAACAATCCGAGGAGCAGCAATTGGTTTTTTAGCGGGCACCACAGTCGGGATATGCGAAGAATTCCTCTTCCTCGAAAAATTTAGAAAAAAGAGCTATCTGTTTCTCCTATTATTTCGTGCAATGGTGTATTCCAGCGCCTTCGCACTTTATGAATTAACAATTAACGCTCTTAGTAAATATTTTGCATCTGATTTATCACTGAATAATTCAATTCATTTCACTCTTTATGAAGAATATTTTGTAAGGGATCTCGGGATTATTGTGGCGATGTCTATTGCAACAATTTCACTGCTCCAGATAAGTAGACTTCACAGACCAGGTGATCTTATAAAGTACATTACTGGTAAATATCATCTTCCTGAAGAAGTGAATAAAATTTTCCTTTTTATTGATCTGAAATCCTCAACAGCAATTGCAGAAAAAATCGGCAATACAAAATACAGCTCGTTTCTTATCGATTACTTCCACGATATGACTGGCGCAATACTTATGTCAAAAGCTGAAATCTACCAATATATAGGTGATGAAATAATTTTAACCTGGTCATTTAATAATGGAATGAAACACGCTCGTTGCATTAACTGCTTTTTTGATATTATGACAGCGATAGAATTTCAGAAAGAAAATTATCTGAAAAAATATGGCATTCATCCTGAGTTTAAGGCAGCCTTGCACGCAGGAAGAGTTTCGGTAACCTGGATTGGTACAATTAAAAAAGAAATTGTTTACCATGGCGACGTACTTAATACAACAGCAAGAATACAGGCAGAGTGCAACAAGTATGGTCAGAAATTTTTAATCAGCGAGCATATGCTGCAAAATATTGAACTCCCGGAGTACCTTCGCTCTGAATTTGTTGGCGAACTTCAATTGAAGGGTAAAGAAAAGAAAGTTAAAATATTCGGACTGAAGAGTATTGCTGAAGTTTAATTTGCAAGGGATTCAAAATGATTAAATGGATATTAAGTTCTGTGGTTTTTATTTTGTCCCTGGCAGTTACCGGATTTGTTGGATTTTACGCTGCAATATTTTTGGTTGGTCCACACTCAGATGTTTTACCTGAGATACTTTACGTTCCTGTTGGGCTTTTATTGCTGATGATAATTATCGGGGTACCGTTATGGCTTGGACGTAAAACTTTTGCTCTGTTTAAACGTAAAGAAAAAAAATAATCTTTCAACATAATATGCCGGGAAAGTTTTTATGAAAATCCTTGCTTTAGAAAAAGAGTTGAATAATGCTGGAACCATTGACTTCAGGAAGAACGCTAAAGCCGAAGCTAAGGCTCTATGGCAGCTTTATCTGAATGGAATTGTGAGAGAGTTTTATTTCCAGAAGGATGAAAATTTGGCCGTATTGATTCTTGAAGCCAAAAACAAACAAGCGGCTAATAAGGAATTAAGTAAACTTCCCTTCGTAAACAAAAAACTAATTGAGTTTGAATTGATACCTCTTAAACCTTACCCGGGTTTTAAAAGGTTGTTCAAATAATTAATTTATGACCAACTCACCATCACTAAAAAACCGATTTACAGATTTCTTCGGGATAAATAAAAACATTACAGCTATGATAATTATGGTTGTATTAATCATGCTCGGAGAAAAAATGGGTGAACGGTTTCTTCCATTATATATCCTTGCGATAGGTGGGACAAATCTCGCAGTTGGTTTTCTCAATGCAATGGATAATCTCTTAAGTGCACTTTACTCGTTTCCAGGCGGTTACTTAAGTGATAAGGTCGGATACAAGAAAGCACTGATACTATTTACTTCCGTTGCAATGCTTGGTTATCTGATAGTGATAATCTTTCAATCCTGGCAGGCAGTTTTTGTTGGCTCTGTTCTTTTCATTTCGTGGAGTGCGGTTTCTCTTCCCGCAATAATGAGTTTAATTTCAAAAGCTGTTCCTGCAAACAAGAGAACTATGGGTATCACCGTTCATTCAATTGTCAAAAGAATTCCGATGTCACTTGGTCCGCTGCTCGGCGGAACATTTATTTCTATTTATGGAACAACAACAGGAATCAGGATTTCATTTATCACTGCATTTGTGCTTGGAATAGTTGCATTGTTTGCTATTCATTTTTTGATGGAAAATGAAAATGTTAAATCCAGCAGCAGCAGGTTGAGTGATCTTAAAGGATTAAAAAGTTTTACTCCGGCACTCTGGAATTTATTAATATCTGATATTCTGATAAGGTTTGCCGAACAGATTCCTTATGCGTTTGTTGTTGTGTGGTGTGTAAATAACCTTGGTGTAGCGGCATTCCAGTTTGGAATATTAACAGCTATTGAAATGGTCACTGCAGTATTAGTTTATATTCCTGTTGCTTACTATGCAGACAGATATTTCAAAAAGCCGTTCATATTAATAACTTTTGTCTTCTTTACAATCTTTCCGCTGGTAGTTTATTTTTCAAGATCATTTACTGCATTGGTGATAGCTTTTATAATAAGGGGATTGAAGGAATTCGGTGAACCTACCAGAAAATCTTTAATAATGGATTTAGCTTCAGAAGATGCAAAAGCTGAAACGTTTGGCACTTATTATTTATTCAGGGATATTGTTGTTTCGGTGGCAGCATTAAGCAGCGCATTTCTCTGGAATGTTTCTCCATTCACCAACTTTTTCACTGCTTTTATTTTTGGTTTAATAGGAACAGCCTGGTTTGCAATCTGGGGAAAGGATTTTAAGCCGAAAGAAAAGAATTAATTAGTGTTCTGTCTTTTCATAATGGAACGTTTGATGCTTATCTGTTTTAGAATTAAGTTAAATTAATAGTTAAGTGGAGGAGAATTTATTTGGTTAACAAATTTCTAAATAATATAAATACTTTGCTTTTTGATCTGGACGGGACATTACTTGATTCATTCACGGTTCATTTGAAAGTTTTTAAAACAACCTTTGCACAGTTTGGTATTCAATTAACTGAAGAAAATTTTTTAAGCAACTACTCGCCTAACTGGTATAAGACTTATGAAGCACTTGGACTCGGGAAAGAAGACTGGGCTGCGGCAGATGCTTTCTGGCTAAAGGAGGCTGAGAAAAAAAACCCACAACTTTTTGCCGGTGTAAATGAAACTCTGATTAAGCTTAATGGTAATTATACACTCGGGTTGGTTACTTCCGGTTCAAAGAGAAGGGTTGTAAGAGATTTGAAAGCAACCGGTATAGCTCGCTTCTTTAAAACAATTGTAACAGGTGATGACATTAAAACACCTAAACCATCACCGGAAGGTTTGGAAATAGCTTTGCGAAATTTGGACAAGCGGTCAGATGAAGCAATTTACATCGGCGACTCTTCTGCTGATTTCGAGATGGCAAAAGCAGCAGGTGTTTTTTTTATTGGTGTAAGAAGTGAGTTTAACAGTCTCAGTAAAAATCACTCCGATTACAGAATTCATTTGTTAACTGATTTACCAAAACTGATGGGTGTTCGGTAATAAATTCATTAATTTAACAACCGGTTGATGATTTATTCAATTTTAAACCAAGTTATTCAGTGCTTATCTAAAAAATAGTAAGGATTAAAAAGTTGGAACAAATGAGTTTAGAAATAGACAAAAAAAATTTTAAAGATTTTCCGGAATTTGAGAGTGAAAGACTTCTGTTTCGCAAAATTTTGTTGAGCGACGCAAAGGATTTATTTCTCATCCGTTCTAATGATGATATTATGAAATATCTGGATATAGTCAGGTTTGAATCAATCGCTGATGCGGAAAAAATGGTTGGGGCTGTTGAGGAAGCCTATAAAAAAGAAGCGGGAATAAACTGGGGAATTATTGAAAAACACTCGAATAGTTTTATCGGTTACTTCGGATTCTTTAAGATAATTCCCGAACACTGCCGGGCTGAAATAGGATATGCTCTCAAACCCGAATACTGGGGAAGGGGATATATGTATGAAACTATAAACAGAATGGTAAAGTTTGGTTTTGAGAATATGAAACTCCACAGTATCGAAGCAAACGTAAATCCGGATAATGAAAAATCTAAAAAAGTATTGGAAAAGATCGGCTTTAAAAAGGAAGCGTATTTCAGGGAGAACTATTTATTCAACAACAGGTTTCTTGACAGCATAATTTATTCTCTGCTCGAAAAAGATTTAACTGATGATTGGGATAAAAAGTTATAAAATGCACCTAAAATATCCTGTTGTTTTCTCTGGATTAGGATCTCGATGTGCTTCTCTCAGGCGGGAACCCAAATATACTCCTGTATATTAGCGAAGGAATACAAAAATCAATAGTGCTAACAAGTAGACCAACAAAAGTTAGTGAAACACCCAGGATATATCCAACTGTATTATTACCAGACTGAAACATGAAAGCTGTGACTATCAACCATGTCGATCCAAGGCCACAGGCAAAACGGTTCGGTGCACCCCGTTTCGGTAAAAGAGGTGTACCTGTTATGTGTCTAATCCCATAGTTATAAATTAAGTCGAAAGGATGTGTTGGAAAAATTGCACCAAGTGCAGCTATGGGAACCAAAAAATATAAGAGCGTGTACGAGGCCAGGGCAGTACCCAATCCTGCTAAGATTGTACACAAGGCAAAGGCAAATCTAAGCCAGCTTGCCGTTTGTTTTAGTAAGTTTTCATCAACGTCTGTGAATCCTTGTATATCAAGTCGACGTCTGGTAATAGCTGAAATGTTTTTCATTAAATTTTCTATTTATGAATTTTAATAAATAAATTAAAGGCCAATCCTAGCTTTAGAACCTTATAGAGCCATTATTGAAGATTAAAAGATCCCACTCACTTACCAAGTGGGATTTAACGAATAAAAATACATTTTATCTATTTCACCATAACAATATCTTTTTTTGTACTCTCGACAATATCGAACAACTCTTTCTGTTCTTTTTCAGGAACCTGAAACTTGTCGAGCGTTTTCTTGAATTCATCCCTCATCACCTGCCATTCATTTTCCGTGATGTTCATATGGGTGTGAGATTCTTTCATCCCAAGTCCTGTATAAATGCATGGACCACCCGTTGCCTGACAAACCAGATTCGTTACCTGGAATTTCAAGTATGCATCAGGCGAATGTTTGCGTCCTGCTTTTATCATTGGATTTGCGTTTAGAATATCATTCGCAACAAGACGATTAATAAAATCATCAACAACTAATGAAATCGGTTTTACACCACCAAGACGCTCATAGAGCGACTTTTCCTGTGCGCTTACAAACATCAGATTCCCCAAAAGAAGAACTGCAGTTAGAGTAATGAAAAGAATTCCCCGGAAAGGATTTTGATCCCAAGCCATTACATACCTCCTTATAAAGTTAGGTGATTATTAATTAATTATTGGTAAGCTCATAGATTTATTATGAGAGTAGAACTGAACCTTAGACCGATGAGAGTAATAGTAGATGAAGCGTCGAGCCAAACAAAATAAAATACTAAGGCTGACTTAAATTAGCTATTTTCTAGTAAAATACAATGGATGTTCTTAATTTTTTAATATATTTATTTCAACGAAAATCTCTAAAAAAAAGAATGGGATCTTCAATGAAAATCTTGATAATTATGAACGATGCACCATACGGAACTGAAAAGTTTTATAATGCTTGCAGGCTTGCTAATAACTAACAGAATTAATCTTTTTAATAAGAAAAGGAGACACAAATTACTGAACAGATAATTCACGCTATATTGCTTGCGCTACATAATATCGCACTTGTCGGCTGTGCGGCTGCACCATTCTATAATCGTGCACTTGTTTTGAATAGAGCGCAGTACGGACCAAAGCTCCATTATGAACTGGACAAAGTTGTCGAAGACACTTTGCAGGGAAACGCCCCATATTGTATTACTTTTATTATTGCTCTTATAATAACAGGCATTGCGATGCCACTCAATTACTATTTATTTCAGGGGACAATAAAAGTAATGCACTTAGTTGCTATAACAGCTCTTGCGGTAAAGCTAATAGCCGTAGCCGGAATGGTAGTAATTATGTTAAGGATTTTCTACCGGATCAATCCCCGGTTGAGAGAACTCTTTGGTAAATTTTCGCCGACTGCAAAACCGGAGGAACCAAATGAGAAAGAATTTTTTACACTTAGAGCAAAACGAAAAGCACTTTGTGAAATATGCCTGGTGTTCGCAATCATAGTGCTGGT
>Ga0184631_10000098_pt1 | contig 15489 bp, 17 predicted proteins | sample PLM4_90_b1_FD_133160 | JGI IMG/M metagenome (GOLD analysis project Ga0184631, IMG submission 133160) | Groundwater sediment microbial communities from an aquifer in East River, Colorado, USA - PLM4_90_b1 | ecosystem: Environmental > Terrestrial > Soil > Riparian zone | place: USA: East River... | reverse complement strand
GCAAACGGAGTCACAGGGCAGGACATCCAGAAAACCAAGGAAGACTCGATTAAACTGAAAAGAACCGCCCCCGAAATCCTACGGGAATACGAATACCAAGAAATCTATTTCAATTGGGACGTGGATAACGATGGGTACGACGAACCAACGGTGCTTACGTTCCACCTTCCTTCCCGAACCGTACTTCGATGGATGTATCTCCCATATGCTCACGGAAAAAGACCGTTCATCTCGAACTGCTACCAGGAACGAGTTGGGTCCATCCACGGAAAAGGTATTTGCGAACAATCGGAACACCTCCAGTCCGGTATCAACACAACCGTCAATCAAGCGGTTGACAATATGACTGTCGCAAACGCGAAATGCTTCAAGGGCCGTAAATCGGCGCGAAAAGACGTGGGTAAACCGTATCCCGGTAAAATCTTCTGGCTGGACGACCCAACCGACTTGGTGGAATTTCAACTTGGCGAAGTCCACGAAAGCAACTTCATGCTACATAACATCCTGAAAGATTACCACGAACGAAGAACCAAGGTCACAGACTATACGCTCGGCAAGGAAAGTAGCATTATGAAATCTCGTGCAACCGCGACTTCAACCCTTGCCCTTTTGCAGGAATCGGGTCGCCACTTCGATCTGGTCATCAACAACACCCGACAAGCTCTGACCGAATTGGCGTATATGGTGATTGAACTCTATGCTCAATATCGGCCCGAAAAAACTTACCTCGTTGACGGGGAAACCACGGTTCGGAAAGGGTTCCTGGGAATTGGAAAACGAGAAGAAACCAAACACCTGGAACTCTCACTTCCGTCCGGCAGTTACCGGGAAGAATACGACTTCTCGTGCGCGGCAACCAGCCTCGCGGTCAATAAGGAAATTGCCAAACAAACCAATCTCCTGATGATGCAACAACTCTCTGGAACGTTCCAGCAAATGATTCAACTTCTGATGGTCTGCTTCAACCCGAAAATGCAGGTTCCAGAAGAAATCAAACAATTCATCTACGGAGTACTTCGATCCTATTACGCTATGGCCGAAGACCTCGTGAGAGGATTTGAAAAGTCGGATGTTGATACATACCTTCCGGAACTCCCGGAATTGGTTATGGCCTCCTACGGACAATCAGCAACACCGGCCCCACAAGGAATAGAACAAATTATGGCGGAGGTGATGGGTGGACAAGGACAAGGAACAACTCCAACAATGGCGGGAACTAATCCGATGCCAGGGATGGGATTCGCTCCTGCTCCTGGCGCAGGAACAGAAGAACAAGGCGGTGGCAGAACTGGTTAAAGCGTCCCGACAAGGAATCAACGAACCGCCCGCATATTGGGCGGGATTCTATGAGGGAATTGCCAAAATCATTGGCTTACCCTTGGAAGAAATAGAAACGTTGGAAGAATTGACCGAAAAGGAGGATTGAAATGGAAGACACCGCGAAGGTAGAGCAAACCGGAGCAGATGGATCGGCCCCTGCCCCGGCCTCAACAACCGATACCAAGGGTCAAGAACTCATTCTTGGTCGATTCAAGACGCAAGATGATTTGACCCACGCCTACCGCGAACTGGAAACGAAGTTCACGCAGACTGCACAAGCTAAATCTGCCGCTGAACGACAAGTACAGGAACTTGCGACCAGGCTTAACACGCCACCCCCCGCCCCACCGGAAAAGGAAAAGGATTACAACCAGTTGTTTTGGGAAAATCCCGCCGAAGTCATCCGGGAACTATCGGGGAAAGCGGCACAAGAAGCCGCTGAAAGGGTCAGAACAGAATCAAGATGGGAATCGCAGAAAGACAAGTTGAGAACAGACCCGGAATTTGCCGCTTTGGAACCACAAATTGACGCGATCACCACACAATATCCCGATCTGAAAAATCGGCCCGGAGTCATGCAAGACCTCATGAAAATGGTCAAAGGACTGACCTACGATGAGGAACGGGCCAAACGAGAAATGCGGGAACGGATCGTCGCGGAAATGAATGGCAAGGTTGCAGGGTCTGTCGAAGCGGGGAATCCAGCCCGGTTACCGGGGACGGAATCGCCTATCACTCTCTCGGACGAGGAAAAGATGGTGGCGAGAAAGTTCAACCCGGAATTCGGGGAATCGGAAGCCTACGCGAAGTACATAGAACGTAAACGGAAATGGGGTGTGTGATGAGCGAATTCACCGAAAGAATCACCGCAGAACGAGAACGAGCAGGGGCAGAAAAGAAAAAGGTGGGAAGACCCCGGAAAAACCCCGTCATTGTCAACGGAATCGTGCAGGAAGACCCTCATGCCCTTGAGGTTCCCGACGATACCACCGTGACAATGGGAGGCCCGGTACTTCGCCCTACCTTGGCTAATCCAATGGCAGACCCGTTTCGGGATTACAAAACGGAACAGGAAAAGTACCACTATCGCGCCCTCAACGAAAGGGCGCACAACATGAGAGTTAGAATTGCCGAAGGATACTCTGTTGTTCCGGAAGCACCTAAATTCGGGGATCTCGTTCTCGCCAGAATGCCCAAGTCCGTCAATGAATCGAAGAAGAAAGCTCTTGCCCAAAAAAATGTTTCCCAACGAAGTGCCGCGAAAAACTCGTTTGTTTCGGAAGCAGAACGGGTGGGAGTCAAAACGTTTGACGAAAAGTAGTTGTGACAGGAGGAAACAGCCATGAGCAGACTTAATTCTGCCGGTTCCTCCGTAACAGACCTTGTCGGAGTCATCCCCATTATGAATATGGATGGGGGACAGCCACCGGTGTATTTCTTCCCCGAACTGTCGGGAACCCAAGCGTTTAAGGCGGGCGAAATGGTCTGCCTATCGGGAACCGCAGCCAGGGGAACCGCTGGGGCTATCGGACTCACAAGGGCTGGAACGGATGCGTCCGGATTCGGTATTATCGGCTTTGCAGCCGATAAAGCTTCGGGAACTACTTCCGCTGCAAAGGGAGTGTTTGTCGCCCTTCCGGGAATCGTCTTCATCGCCAATGTGGGCCATTCGACGACTTCCGCTAACGCGCAGACCGCCGCGACGGACCTCGGGCAGCTTTATGGCCTGACTTCCCTCTCCGGTAGAACCTACGTGGACAAACTGAAGACCTCGATCTCTACAGTCATGTGCCGCATTCTCAAACTCTGCGATGAGGATGCGACCCCTTCATTCTACGGGAAAGTCCAGTTCCAAGTTCTTTCCCCCAAGTGCCAGCTTGTCAACCATATTGCGGTTGACACTAGCTCGCCACTTGCGAACTCGGTGTAAAGGAGGTTAAAATGCCTAGTCGAAGCTCTGGATTTTCCAACCTCCTTAAACCGGAACTGCACGAAATCTTCTTCACCAAGTATTCGCAGTATCCCGACGAGTATACACAGCTTTTCGATGTGCTCTCGTCTACTCGCGCATACGAAGAAGACGGTGAAGTCACCGGCCTTGGGAAACTGGTTTCCAAGGGTGAGGGCTCTTCAATCACCTACGACGACCCCATTCAGGGGGAACTCAAGAAGTACACCCACTCGTCTTTCGGACTCGGGTTTCGAGTAACCCACGAACTGTATGAGGACGATCAGTACGGAGTTATCAAGAGAATGCCAAGTGCCCTGGCTCGGTCTGCACACCAGACCGTAGAAACCGAAGCTTGGTCAATTCTTAATAACGCCTTTTCGACCTCCTACCTCGGACTCGATAACCAGTCCCTTTGCTCTACGTCTCACCCGAACGTAGGAGTTGGGGCAGGCAGTGGACCCTACTCGAACCGGCTCGCTACCGATTCGGACCTCTCCATCACCTCCCTTCAAGCTGCCATCGAACTGATGGAAACCACCACGGACGACCGCGACCTCAATTTGATGATTAAGCCGAAAACGCTGGTTATCCCGGTGCAGTTGAAGTGGATGGCAAGAGAACTCCTGAATTCGGAGTATAAGCCGGGAACGGCGAACAACGAAATCAACGCACTGGCAGATGAGGAACTCAAGTATATGGTCGGCCACTACCTGACCGATTCGGACGCTTGGTTCCTCACTTCTTCCAAGGAAGAGCATTATCTTCGGTTCTTCTGGCGGGAGAAAGTCAAGTTTGAGAACGATGATGACTTTAATATGCCCTCCCCCAGTAGGGCCACAGAGTCCGCTTATGTTAACTGACGTGCAATCCGCCTATCTCGCAGGTTTTTTCGATGGAGAAGGAACCCTTGGTGTTTATAAGGTTTCCGACCCACGCAGAAAGACCGGTGGCTTTTACTATCGGGTCAATATGAAGATAGTCAATACCCATAAAGGCGTTATTTTTGGTCTTTGCGAGAAATATGGTGGAAGCACGGTGGTTTATCATCCCCGTCAAGGACAAGCACAAACCGCTTATACTTGGAGTGTGAACAAGGCTGATTTGCAACTCGAAATTCTTCTTGATATTTTTCCCTACCTTATTGTCAAAAAGGAACAAGCCGAAATTGTTATTGAATTTTTAAGAGTAATGAAAGAAACCCGATGGCAAGGGCAAGGGGGAAAGCAAAGAACTGGGTTGGCAATTCAGAAATATGAGCGGTTGAATGACTTGTATATCAGAACGAAAGAACTGAACGGGAGATGGCATAGCGAAAAAATATCGGGTGAATTCGGTGAAACCCCTAACGTAAAGACGAGGGCAATACCGAGCCAAGCCAGCGAGGGCAAAGGTCCGCTGGAAGGTGTAACGACTATCGAGGTGAGTCCCAACAATAATCCTCGGCAAGAGTACCCGACCCGTGAGGGAAGAGATAGTCTGCTCTCGTAGGAAACTACGAGAAGCACAGTTTAAACGGCTGTGCGATAACAAAAGGTGATACTGGCGACGCCAAGTTCAAGGCGTTCATGCGGTTCTCGGCGGGTTTCTCCGGGTGGCGCGGAATCATCGGAACCCCCGGCGCGTAAAAGTTTCTAGGGAACGGCCTTGCCTGAAAAGGTGGGGCATTCGGCCTTGGGGCCGTTCCCTAGATTTTGAAAGGAGCACCCAACATGGGAATCACTCATTTCGACGCAATCTCCGTTATGAGCGGATTGTATTTCGGGGCTAAAAATTCCGAACACCTCGCCTATGGAGGAGGCAAGGTTTCCTTTTCGGGATGGTTCAAGTCCTTTGATTCTGGTCTTGGAACCATCGTAGCGGCACAGGCAACAGTCTATGTTCCTGCCGCTGGTTTGTCGGTCCAGCAATCAGGGGCTGTCAACACTGTTCATATTAGTTGGTCAGGAGGTATCATTGACATCAATGCTCTCTGCGCCGTGTCTGGTGGTGCGGGTCATGGATGCCTGACTTCTTCCGGCACTTCCGGCATTATTTCGTGGTTTGCAATCGGAACCTAAACAAAAGGAGGATGGGAAATGGGTATAGGATCGTGGGAAGGAGGGGAAAAACCCAAGGAACTAATTGTCATCGCCATACCCCATACGGGATGGGTGACAACCGATTGGGCAATCCACTGGAAGATACTGCAACCACCGTGCGCCTTTACGGTGATCTCTAACCGGGGTCTTCCGATTGACAGGGCAAGAGAGGATTTGGTGCATCAGGCCGAAACAATGGGAGCTTCGCATATCTTCTTTCTGGATAGTGATGTCATTGTTCCCCCTGACGGCCTGATGCGCCTGTTTTCTCACCGCCTCCCAATTGTTGCCGGAGTTTACGGAAGTAAGCAGGAATGCGTCGGAGTTTGGGTTGAACAATCCAAGTCGGGAGAAGCGCGATATGCCGCATTGGACCCTAAAACGCTCGAAGCCGGAAACCTCATAACTCATCCCGGTATTGTGGCCGGGGCAGGATGCCTGCTGGTTGACATGACCGTGTTCAAGAGGCTGAAAGAGCCTTGGTTCATGTGGACCCAAGGAAGAGAAAAAGGTGGGTGCAGCGAGGATTTCTATTTCTTCGAGAAATGCCGTGAAATGGGAATACCGATTCATATCGACGGAAACGTAAAATGCAGGCATATCGACGCTTGCGCAATTGCTTGGGACGGAAAAAGGGAGAAGTTGAGGACATAAAGGAGAATATCATGCCATTCATCACTCCAAGGGGCAACCAGAACGGGAAAAGAGCCGATAACGATTTGATGAAAGAGACTCAAATATCGGCGGTAACCGGAACTGATCGAGTCAACCTCCTCCCCCCAGGAGATATTACTTCGGTCGGGAAAAAGATTCAAAGCAGAAAAATGCGGATGGAAGCGCAGTTGAAGGAAATCTAATGGACCCTTCAATCTGCCTGATTTCCCTGCCGTCCCCGTTTCTCATCGAGGACAAGGTCAACCCTCCCCTTGGGTTGCTTTACGTGGCTGCGGCACTTAAAACGCAGAAACGGGAACAGGTGACCGTCTACGACGGCCCGATAGACTCGATTCCGCAGGGATTCGATGTTTACGCCATTTCTTCGACAACCCCGCAATTCCCGATGGCAAAAACCGTCAAAGATATGCTCAAAAAGAGCAACCCGAAATGCCGCGTTATGATTGGAGGACCACACGCCACGGTAGACCATGAATCCTGCATCTACTCCGGATTCGATAGCACCGTTATGGGAGAAGGAGAACTTGGGGCCGGTATCGCCATCGACAATATGACGAAAATTGTTTGGGGTCCACCGCCTCCCCCTATTCTTCCAGATCGTGACGCAATCGACTTGTCGTCCTACAAATTCAAGGTCAACGGTATCCCGGCAACAACCATGATGACATCCCGTGGTTGCCCATACCAGTGCGGATTTTGTTGCAAGACCAGCGGGAAGGTATCTCTCTATCCCGCCGATTTTGTTAACAAGGAAATCGAACTTCTGCATAATTGTTATGGGTTCAATGCCTTGATGTTCTTTGACGACATTTTCATCATGGACAAGAACCGGGCTACTTCAATTCTCCCTACCCTGCAAAAGTTTGGGATAACATGGCGAGGATTTGCCAGGGCCGATCTGGTAGTCAAGCACGGGATTGAACTTGCCAAGATGATGAAGGACTCGGGATGCTACGAAATCGGAGTGGGAATCGAATCCGGATGCGATACCATCTTACAAACCATTAACAAGGGAGAGAACTCCGAAACCATCTTGAATGGTATCTCCATACTCAAAGAAGCAGGTATCCGTGTCAAAGGTTTCTTCATCGTGGGATTGCCGGGGGAAAACGAAAAGTCCTTGCGCGACACGGAACAGTTCGTAGCCAAATCGGGTTTGGACGATATTGACATTTCCTTGTTCCAGCCTTACCGGGGTTCCCCCATATTCAGGAACAGGCAGAACTACGATATCGAGTGGGATCACCTTGACCTGGAAGCATCGTGGTTCAAAGGAACCCCCGGTAAATATCGAAGTCAGGTAAGAACAAAGGCGTTTTCTCCCGAAGTCTTGGTGGAAGCTCGGGATATGTTGGAACGCAAATTCAAGCGGTGGGATTGAAGGAGGGAAACCATGTCAAGAAGGATTGCATTGCAGAAATCGTTTGCACAAGGGAAGGTGGTCAACTTGGGGTGCGGGGAAAATCCCTGCGACTTTGGGCTGGATTGCATCCACGTTGATCTGGATGTCTACAACTACCCGAATTTCGTCCAAGCGGATTTGCATAAACTTCCGTTTGGAGACAAGGAATTTGATACCGCTGTCATGGGGGATGTTTTGGAACATTGCTACGACCCTGTTCAAGCACTTCGGGAGGCCGGTCGAGTGGCAAAACGAGTGGTTGCCACCATCTTCGAAGAATGGCGTGTCGAAGGAAAACCGGAAGAACAGGCAGACAAGCAACTTGCAGACTTGAAAACAATGGGATTCAATGCCCTTGACGAATATTTCAAATCTCTCCCTTCCCATGCGGGAAAGATTGTTTCCGTTACAGAAGATAAGGGAATTTCTCATCATCCCCACCTGTGGAACTTCAAGGACGAGGATATTATAAGAATGGCGGGGGAAGCGGGTTTGGAGATTATCATCCTGCACAAGTATCAGGAAGGTGTTCACGAAGGGAGACCCTTCTTTAATTGGCTCCTGGTGGCACAATGAGAATCCTCGGGCTGTATTGCGGACATGATTCGTCGGCGGCTGTTGTCGAAGACGGCAAGGTGCTTGTCGCACTTGAAGAAGAACGGTTGACAGGAATCAAAAAAATTCAGGGATTTCCGGCTCGCTCTCTTCTCTATATTTGTGAATTACTGAAATGCGGTACAAACGATTTCGACAAGGTGATGATTGCCACCCCTTGCACTCATTGGGGTAGACCCCACAGTGAGGAAATGGGATACCACAAACTCTACCCGAATGCGGAACTTGTTCCTCATCACAAAGCCCATGCCGCAATTGCTTATTCATGGTCAGGATGGGATGATTGCACAGTGCTGACGGCAGACGGTGGGGGAGACGAATTCTTTGCAAGTGTCAACGAATGCAAAGACGGAAAGATGAAAAGACTTGGAAGTTCAAGAATCGACGAATTTGAAGCAATTGGAATGCTCTATTACCACGTTACGGAAGCATTGGGATTCACCCCGAACCGGCATGAAGGCAAGGTCATGGGCCTTGCGGCACGAGGAAAAGATCAAGGGATTCTTTCAGGTCTGTTTTGGTCGGAAGGGACACAGTTCAAGGCAATCGGGGGACGAAAGGATAACATCGTCCAAAATCGGATGGAAGAACATTCCGGGAAGTTTAAAAGAGAAAACTGGTCGGCAACAGTGCAAGCCGAATTTGAGCGAATTATGCTCAAATGGGTTGAGGACAACTATACCGGGAAACCACTTGCCGTGTCGGGAGGATGTTTCGCCAATGTTCTGCTGAACATGAAAATCGCGGAAAAGGTCCAGAACCTGTATGTCGTTCCCCCCATGCTGGACAACGGTCTATCTGTCGGAGCGGCGTTGTGCGGATTCGACAAAATACCAGTTCAAGCACAAATAGATGTCTATTTCGGGGTTGAAAACACTCCGAGAGAAAAGAACATCTATCCCGCTTCCGTGGTTGCGCAAATGATCCGGGGGGGACTAATTGTTGGACTGATGCAGGGGAGAATGGAATATGGGCCAAGAGCGTTGGGGAATCGGTCCATTCTGGCAGACCCAAGAAACCCGGCAATCAACGACTTGCTGAATCGCCGCCTTGGTAGGTCGGAGTTCATGCCGTTTGCCCCGGCGATCCTCGCAGAATGTTCAACCGATATACTTTGTGGGTACGAGAACGGAACGAGAAACGGGCCGTTTATGACTTCCTGCTGGGCAGTCAAGGAAAAATGGAAATCCAAAATTCCCGCTGTCGTCCATCTGGACGGGACAGCAAGGCCGCAAGTTGTTTACCGTACTGATGGACCCAACACATTCTACTACGACATTATCGAGGAGTTCTACAAGTTAACCGGAATTCCGTGCGTGATTAACACCTCATTTAACGCGCATGAAGACCCAATTCTTGCATGGTCCGGAGAAGCTGACTATGCCCTCCGCAACAGAAGAATTGATATTCTAGTGGAAGGGGGAAAGCCATGAAAATCGGCTTTATCTCCACATACAGTAACGCAACCCCTCCCCTTGCATACGGGGGGGAAACCTATTATTGGGGTCTTGCCGACACCCTCGGTAAGATGGGGCACGAAGTTCACTTGTTTGCAGGGCCAGCTTCGGAAACCCCGACAGGAGGACATCTTTATCTGTATCGAGGAACCAAGGACGGTATCATTGACATGACCCATGAAGTGGAAATGGAAAAGGAATATCACGACCTTCTGATGTCGATGGATATCGTTCACGATTGCTCTTTGTCCCATATTCCTGCTGAAAGGTTGCGGAATCTTTACGGAAAGAGGGAAATTGTTAACACGATCAACGGTGTTGTAGCGGGTTGTCCACGTCCCCCGTTCAATATCGTAACGGGATCGAAGTTCTGGCAGAACGAAGCAACAAAAGAGGGTGTAAATTCGGGAATGATTTATTGGGGAGTTGATACGGACTTCTACACTCCACAAGGAGATAGGGAAGATTACTTTCTCTGGCTTGCCCGGTTCCACCCTGACAAGGGAATCGACTTGGCTTTGGACCTTGCTGAATTTTTGGGATTTCCACTTGTCGTCGCAGGGTCTATGCAGTTTCTGGATCACGCTTACCACGGGGCGCGATATCTTGAACGAATCAAAGGAATGGAAAACGTGAAGTTTGTGCAACTTCCCATGGATTCCACTCACCATCTTGCCAAACGAGAACTGTATCGTAAGGCAAAGGCGTTCCTGTTCCCTGTCAACTATCGAGAAGGATTTGGGCTTGTCACAATGGAGGCAATGGCCTGTGGATGCCCGGTCATTACTTCGGACAAGGGAGCCATGCCGGAACTGGTTGACCACGAAAAAACAGGGTTCATTTGCCGGACGAAACAAGACTACAAACAAGCGATAGAAAACACGAGATTTGACCAAATGAGGATGGATTGCCGCAATCATGCCGGAAAGTTCTCTTGGAAGGTTGCGGCAATGGAGTATAATAAGCTTTACGAGAAAGTGAGGGACGGCTATGCTTGGTAAGCAGAAAATCGTTTTGGTCAGTTCCGGGGTGCTTCCAGTCCCTTGTCCTGGGTATGGCGGGCTTGAAATGGTAGTTGCTGATTTAGCGGAAACCCTTGCCAACGGGGGCCACAACGTCTTTGTTGTCGCTCCAACCGGGTCTACAATTGCCGATAAACATCCCAACATTTCCTTGATGGATTGTGGCCCTGTTAACCCCAATGCGCCAGAATGGGAACAACAGGCATTTACAAAATATCGGCCCATGATGGATTCAGTGGACTTCAATGGGGCAATTTGGCATGACCATTCTTGGAGAAAATTTACCTACCTTGCCAAAATGCAGAATCCCAATCTTCACGTCATGTCAACACTCCACGGAATGCTTCCATACCAGAAATCCCCCCCGGTCAACAAACCGTGTATGGCCGGGATTTCAAAAAGTCATGCAGATGAAGTTTCGGCAGGACTTGGGATTCCCATAAGATTTGTCTACAATGGAATCAATTTAGACAACTACAAATTCGCTCCCAAAGAAGGGCGAAACGATCGGTTTCTCTTTCTTGCCAGAATGACGGCATTCAAGGGGGCACACGTATTTATTGATGCCATAAAACAAATAGGAGCAAAAGGAGATTTGGTCGGGGATGACCAGATGGTCGAGGACCAGGAATATGTCATGCGGTTGATGAAGGGTTGCGGGGAATACCCAAATGTCAAATATTGGGGTGGAGTCTCAAGGGAACGGGCCAGCGAATTTTTCAAAACCGCAAAAGCCTATGTTCTTCCATGTTCCCCGAATTGGAGGGAGCCGTTTGGGTTGACTGTCATCGAAGCAATGGCAAGCGGTTGTCCTGTGGTTGCAACACCATCGGGAGCGATTCCCGAACTTCTTGTCAATGGGGAAACCGGGTATCTCTCCCCATCATTACAGGATATTTCGTCGTTCCTAACTGACGAAAAAATCAACGCTATCGACCCTCAAAAGTGTAGGGAACGTGCCGAGCAATTCAGTAGGGATAAGATGTGCGAAGGATACGAAAAACTTTACGAAGAATGTCTTTCTGGAGGCTGGTAACATGGCATTTGACAAGACAATTCAGGGGGAACGTTATTGGGAGTGCGCAATATGCGGAATGACTTATAGGCAGTCCGATACCGTTATCAAGAACGGTATACGGGTATGCAAGGATTGCGCAGATGACGGTGGGGGGAAAAATGCCTGACTCAAACGGGACCCCATTTGCCGACGAACGATCGGCGTACAAGGCTTCGCACAACGATGCGGCGGGAGTGGTGCATCATTGGAAGGTGGACGAATTAAGTGGAAATTATCTTAACCAGATTACCATCAACGGAAATTTGCAGATACCACTGGAACCGGGGGATGAGACGCGAGGTGTAGCAGGAGTCAGGGATTATGGAGTGAGTGTTCCAAATGGCGGGACGTTGGGATCCTCCGACACTACCATAACGAATGACTCCAGATTTCGTGCAGACCCTAATCCATCGAAATTTGTCTGTGATGGCTGGATTTATGCAATTGGAACCGGCGGTACTGGTGTTGAAATGACGGACGGGCTTACATACCTCAACCGGGCTTTTTCCCGCCATTGGGAGTGGGATTGGGGTTTGGTCGGTGACGCCTGGAATACGCCCCTTGCCGACAAACGGCTGGGGATGCAGTTGTATGTAGACTCTGGACAAGTTGTGGATTGCGGAGTAGCTGCGGGATTGGTGGCGGATACGTGGAATCACATCGGGATGGAACGCTATCTCAACGGGGAGGTTGATAGTTGGAGATTTTGGCTGAACGGATCGGTGTTGGGGTCTCCGGTGGCAAACCAGTTAACGTTGAATGGGCGAGGGAATACATATCCCAAATATAGAATGGGGTCGGCAAATTACGATTTGTATTCTCGCCGGGATGAATGGTCTGTCTGGTACGGAATGGATTGGTCCGAGGTCTTTCCAAGCCAGGGTGGACGCAGACATGCCATAGGTAATGGAATTGGTCGCGGCATTGGGAGGGGTATGAGATGAAATCTATCGCGCACAATCACGATTCCTCATAATTCGTTTGCCAATAACCTCGCTATCTCGCAGGGCGACCGCGTTTTTAGCTGGAACAAGTTCCGATAATTTGGAGGGGTTAATATGGAAATACCCCGGCAATACGGTGTTTCGACATTTATCCAATTTCCGTTGATAGGTAGGGCTTCGCAAGACTATTGCGGTTCCGCTATCTATGCGTCCGGAGATGTCCGTCTTATCAAGGATGGGGTGGGAACCGGGTTGTTGAGCGGAACCAGCGGATTCTTTCATATTGAAGGTGGAGAATTTATTTTCTTTCTAGCCGATACTGATATGACATATCGGCAAATTGCGGTCAAAATAGACGACCAAACATCCCCCAAGATTTTCGAGTCACAGACAATTCTTGTTTCCACATATGGTTCTGTTTCCGCTCAACATCAGTTTAACTTCAATTCTCCTACTGTGGGGGTGACCTCTGGGGCACTGGCTATTTCCGGAGCAGTTGTCACTGTTTCAGGCATCTATTTGTCCTTCTCGGGATTTACGTTGAAAAGCGACGTTTCAGGTATGCCAGGTATTTATGCGGCACTTTCCGGGGTTGCTCATTGGTCAGACGTTTCCGGGGTGGCAATGAAAGGTGACGTTTCCGGATTGCCAGGGATATTGACTGCAATAAGTGGAGTGCAAACAGGTGCATCCATCAGCGCAGGTTCTATTTCCGGTGCGTATGTAAACGTTTCCGGGGTCGCTCACTGGACGGACGTTTCCGGGGTCGCCTTGAAGACGGACGTTTCCGGAATGAGCATGATTCCCACAAATATTTCGTCCATTATGGGGAAAACTTCCCCGTTAACATTCACCACTCCCAATTATGTGGACGCAACAGCTTCAATCGTCGGGGGCCAGACAACTATCAACACCCAAGAAACATCTATCACCCAAAGGAAATGACCTATGGCAACTTACGGTCAAACAGCGGTAGGATTCGAGCACAAAATGGGCGTAACGTTGACAAATGTTTCGGGAGCATGGTTGTGCGATAGTAGCGGAATTTACGGAATCAGGGAAACCGTTAGTCAGACGGTACTTGTTCCTGCCAGCACGATTGTCAGCGGTCAGTCCACCGGGATATATTCCTACAACGGCGCGGGCGGGGGAATTTATGCCCTATCCGGCTACAACCCCAATTTGGGGTATGACTACGCCTTTAGAATCATCCAGGCAGCAGGGCCTAAAATAGAGTGGGTAGGGAACTTCCCTGCCGCGTCACCTGGGACAATCAATCTCGGTGATATATTCAATCGAGTGAATTTCTACCTCAAGAAAGAGAACAAGTTTTTCACTTCCGGGGAAATCTTCACTATCATCGGGGAGGATTCTTTCCGTAGAGTTGCGGAAGATGTTGATTTCCCGAAGGCAAACTATTCAAGTTTTCTTTCTTCCGGAGAATGGAAAATCACCATACCAGATGACTTCCTGAAAATTGACCAGAATAAGGATGTAGTCTACAAGAACCAAAATACCACAATAAAACTTGGCAACAAGAAACAAACAAATATCGGTAGAGATCAGATTCTTACTGCAATCCCCGGCACTCCATCCAACTATTTCATGGAATCGGAAAGTGTTATCGGCGTTTATCCCCCCTCGATTTCGGGTTGTATTGTCATTCCGTATATCAAGGTTCCTCAAACACTTGCGGTTGACACAGATACCAACGAATTAACGGAGAAATGTTATCAGGCCGCCGTCTATTGGACTGTCTGGCAATGTATGTTGACGGATTCAGATGAAAGGTCCGCCATTTACGAAAATCTGTATAACGGGGAAATCTCGCGCCTGAAAAGGAGATATGGGGAAATGTTTGAAGAAGATAGCGATCTCGTTCCTCACGAAAGCTACAGATAAAAGAGGAATAATATGGGTGAAACCGTAAAGGTTACGACAAATTTCTCCAAGGGTCTTTCCTTCGCCGCGTCGCACAGAATTGACCCGGAAGAGTGCCAGGTCGCGGAAAACTTCATGTTCGACGACGGGGGGGCTTACGTCAGGGCCGGTTCATTGGTTTACGGAAGTTTACCCTCGCCCGTGGTTGCCTTGCAGAAGTTCTACCTCCACAACGGATCAAGTTACTTTACTGCGTTTGCCGCAACAGGGAGCGGTCCCCGACTTTATTCGTCTTGCATGTCCGGGCAATACACTTCTGTCTCCCACGCAAAAATGCTTTCCGGGGACGTGGATATCGCCATTTACGACAACTACCTTTACTTCGGAAACTTGTCAGGCGATCCCAAACTGTTTACAGGGAGTGCCGTTGAAGAAGTGGGGTTGAGTAGCCCAATATTTAGAAAACAGATATTTGACTTCGGGAATACGGCATTATCGTCGGCTTGGGGTTTAAGTGGATGGGTAACAGAAGGAAGCGGGGTGGTTAGTTCTGAAACAAGAATTGGAAGAGTGGATTTGGGGAGTATGGCAAACATATTTACAGGTACGAGTTGTACATTTTATACCCAATTACGCCATGGTACTAGTGGGCCTAGTGGGCTGTGTTTGTCGGATTTCTATACATCAAGTGGCGGATGTCCATCTGATTTGGATGATTTTTTGCAGATATATGCAGTGGCAGATAACAAAAATAGTTTTTCAAATGTTTCATCGTATACGGGAGGATTGGGGCTACAATTCTATTTAGTTGCCGCTGACCACGTAATAAACAAAATAAGTATGACTTCTTCTTGGGTTGGGACTTCAGGGGACGGGATTGCGACTACATTTACAATCCCTAAACGCGATTTTCTCATTTATGGATCTCAAACTGCGCCACTAAATAGTAGTTTCTGGCAAGGTTGTAACGAGGTAGCAATACAATTTATGTGCTCAAGTGGAGCTGTCGGCGGTTCTTCGCCTATGCCGATTGTCTCGCTCGACAATTTGCGTATGGTGAAATCTCCACCGATTGTTACAGCCGAAT
>Ga0184631_10000097_pt1 | contig 15531 bp, 12 predicted proteins | sample PLM4_90_b1_FD_133160 | JGI IMG/M metagenome (GOLD analysis project Ga0184631, IMG submission 133160) | Groundwater sediment microbial communities from an aquifer in East River, Colorado, USA - PLM4_90_b1 | ecosystem: Environmental > Terrestrial > Soil > Riparian zone | place: USA: East River... | reverse complement strand
ATGGATAGGGTCCTTTTTGAATAACTTGAACTTCCAAAACCGGATTATCATCTGGGGGTGGGTTCTGGTTCTCATGGCAGACAGACCGGAATCATGCTCGAGAGGATCGAAGCTGTCCTTAAAAAAGAGAAACCCATGGTGGTGATGGTCTACGGGGATACGAATTCAACCCTGGCTGGGGCTTTAGCTGCGGCAAAACTGAATATTCCCATTGCTCATGTAGAGGCAGGGTTGAGAAGTTATAATCATGCTATGCCTGAGGAGATCAACCGAGTCCTGACCGACCACCTTTCCACTTTTCTCTTCTGTCCGACAAGCCAGGCAGTTGAAAATTTAGCGAAGGAGGGAATCAGGCCGGGGCAAGGAAAGATTGTGAAGAATGTCGGCGATGTGATGTACGATTCGATTCTTTATTATTCTAAACTGGCCGAAAAGAAATCCACCATTCTTCATGGTTTGAATCTTGTCAATCGGCAATCCGTCCCGCCTGGGCGGGACAATCCGCAATATTATCTCGCTACCCTTCACCGAGCTGAGAATACGGATGACCCCAAGGTGTTAAAATCGATTCTGAAAGCCCTGAATGAAATTGGAAGAGATACTTCTGTCATCCTCCCCCTTCATCCAAGGACAAAGAAGAGGATGAAGGTCCATCACCTTATCTCCAAATTCAAAAATATTAAATTCATTGAGCCCGTCTCTTATCTCGATATGCTTCGATTGGAAAAAAATGCCAAAGCCATTCTGACCGATTCCGGAGGTGTCCAGAAAGAAGCCTATTGGCTAAAGGTTCCTTGTTTTACTTTAAGGGATGAGACAGAATGGGTAGAAACAGTCAAAAGTGGTTGGAACGAATTAGTAGGGACGGGCACAAAAGGGATTGTCGAAAGGGTTAGCCATCTGAGGATGAAAAAGTCTTCCGGAAAGAAGATGGGAATATTTGGAGATGGAAAGGCGAGCGAAAAAATCATCCAAATTATCGTCAGTCATTCCCCTCCTCATCTATCCCTATCGGCAGGTGGATGATGAGCGGGTTTATCAAATTTTGGTCCAACATCTTAGAGATATTGAACAGTTTTTAAATGCGATGGGATACTTCTTACAAAAGGAGGTCCATGGAGTGCAGTATAACTGATATGAAAGGGACTGTCTTCGGGACTGAGAGGCAAATCGCACTGAGTTTAATCTCATCTCCCCTGGTATCGCCGAACGATTCCTAAGGTAAGGAATACCATTACTACTAAAACAGCGACTCCCATTCCAGCCGCTAAGAAGGGACGTTTTAACAGGGATTGCTGCAGACGGGCCAGACGGCCAAGCTTTTCCTTGATCGGGAAACGGAGTCGGTAGAATCGTATGGATTGACCGGGTAGAAAATCCACCTTGAACGAGATACCGGTCGGTATGGAGGCGCCTTTCGGAAAAGTCTCTGACTTCAGGTCTTCGAACTTCAGCCCTTTCACACCATAGGTACTGACACGCAAGGTCGTGGGAAGCGCCCGACCGAGTCGAGCTCGTAATTCTTCAGGAAGTGTTACCGTAATGAGTTTGTCCCGAATCATTTCCTTCTTTGAATTGACGATGGCGAACTCCGTATCCAGACCATTTCGAGGCATGGTGCTTCCAACCGGGCTCCATCTTACCATCATGGACTCAGAGATCTGAGGCTCCTCGATGGAGGGTAAAGGTTTCCATTCGAGTCTCGTTTTGCCTTCGCTATTTCCCTTGAGAATGGCTATTTCCGTACGGTTGTTTCGATGACGGGTCAATGTTAACCCAGTGGGTGCATGGGTGGTATGTACCGTGACAGAGCGGTCATCGCTTGAAAGAATTTCTACCCGAACTCTCCATCGGTCTCGCCAGAAGGATTGAAAGTCGAGAGCAGTCGTTTGCCAGACATCAGGTAGACTTTTCACATGACGGATGAACCCAAGGAATGGCATGGGGTTCTTTCCCATATGAACATCATGCCATGAGCATACAGCCATCTCGTTCTTTAATCGCTTCCAATCGAGCCCCAATCGCCAAAGGGCCTCAGCATCTTGTAGTTTCCACCAACCGTCATAGGGTTTCAGAGACTCAGTGATATCGATGACCGGCTCTGCATCGGCCGAGGCAGGAATGTTCATTGGATAAGGCAGGTCTTTGTCCAGGAACCATTTGAATCGATGTTTGACCAGAGCCTCCCGGAGATCGTCAAAGTAGACAAGGTATGGGCCAACAAGGCCCTTCGGCAGGGGTCCCGCCAATATCTCTTGATGCAACTGAATATGAGCGAATAGAACTTTGTCCTGAGTCCCGTGTTCCTGTAACTCGTGGTTATGGATTGCCACCTCATGGAGTGAGCTTTGTTTGAATGTTTGTATAATCTGTGGATACTTGCGAATGGCGTCCTCGCTGACGGCGTAGGTCAATGCTGCAGGTTCATTGAGGAACAGACGCTGGTAAACAGGTATCTTTTCAGGATACCCCTCGCCGTGGACGATGAAAACGACGGCCGACCGTTTACCGTGTGGGAACGGAGCAATACGCGGAATATCCTTTGGGAGACCTGTCAGCCAGAGGATCGCATCGGAAAGCGCTCTGATCGCCTGGTAATCATTAAAACAGTCTGCAAGGTCTGGGGAAACCGTCACTATGTGACGGGAACCTGTTTTGTGGAAATTCAGTGAGACTCGGGAAGAGACTTGGACCGTTCGATCCGAAGGATGGTCTTTAAAAAGCTTACGGCTTGCGGATTGAAGAATAACGATTTTACTCTCGTTGAGTCGGTCGAGCGTTCCCTTGAAAGCAGGTCCATCCAAATAAATGACCTCACAGCCGGCCGCAGAACCTTGTGGATCGAGAAGATAGACTCGAAGCCCTTCGCTATTGAGCCGGGCGAGGACCCATTGAACTCGAGACGCTCTGTCCTCCCAGGGATCATCGAGGTTAACCTTGTCCAATTCGATGACGGCTCCCATGCGAGGCAAAACCACCCCTGCCTCTGAAGGAAAGACCCAGGTGATGATAGTTAGGAAGAATAGAATGGTTATCCCTTTTGCGATCACGATCTTCAATTATTGGTAATCAGAACGAGTGAAGTCAAGACACTGATGAAAAAAAATTTGTCTGCGATCAGGGCATGCGACATAGGAGTGGGGCGGTAACCGCAGTCACTTGAATTCCCCCACCCCTTGTGAAATAATAACATAGATTTTCCTATTTTGCTCAGAATCAAAACGAGGAGAATGAAGTGGCGGTCAAGAGGGGCCTGGAATATCTGAAGAAGGTCTTCTCCGCTCTATGGAACGGCGAGAAAGAGACCGTTGATCGGAAGTTCATTTTTGGCCTCTTTCTGTTCGCTTTCCTTTTAAGACTTCCCCTTCTCATCTTTCCTGAAGTCATTCACAATGATGGAACGGAATATATTCGTCATGCGAAACAGATTCTGTCAGGGGATTGGAGCGTGGGTAGGGGCCATCCCCTCTACCCTGCCCTGATCGCACTTGCACACTTTTTTTCTCCGAACGATGAAATCGCAGGGATTTGGGTTTCGGTTATCTTAGGAGCTCTCCTTATTTTTCCTGTCTTTTACCTTGGCAAGGTTATCTTCAATGAGAGGATAGGGATGATCTCGGCGCTCTTTGCGGCTGTCCATCCCTTTCTCTACATTTCTTCGGGATCGGTTTTGACAGAATCGACATTCCACTTCCTCATTGCGTCGTCTGTTCTTTTCGGTTGGAATGCCTTCGATCAAGGGCGGTTTCGAGACATTTTCCTTTTTGGTTTTTTCACATCCCTTTCCTATCTCACCAGGCCCGAATCGATAGGGTTTCTCCTTATTTTCAGCCTTTGGGTTTTCTTGACCAACCCTGCCGGTAAGACAAGACGTTGGACAAAGAGAATAGGGATCATCCTCCTGGCCATTTTTTCTTTTTTTGTTTTCTCATCCCCTTATCTCATCCAGCTAAGACAGGAAACAGGAAAATGGCAGATCTCAAAAAAGGTCTCTGTTTCTACGGGTTCTTTTTCAGAGGAGGAGGCAGGACTTCCGGTTGAGATGATAAAAGTGAAGAAAGAAATCAGGATTTCTTCTCTCATTAAGTCCCCTCTGTCCGTGGCAAGAAGGGTAGGGGCCGGAATCTTGCAATCCCTTTACAAATTTCAACAGGTCTATACGCCTTTACTCTCTCTGCTGCTCATCTTAGGATTCTTATTGAACAAGGGGAAAAACCTCTCGATGAAAGGGAATCTCTATTTGGTTTCTTATCTCGCTTATTTCTTTGGTTTCGTCCATCCCTTTTTCTGGGTGACCCGGAGATATACCTCTCATGTCATCTCTATCTGCCTTCCCTGGGCCGCCTTCGGGTTTTTAGAAATCATCCATTGGGCTTATCATCGGTTCGATAAAGACGCATTTCGAAAGAGGTTTCCTGCCATCCTCCTCGCCGTTATCCTAATGGTGCTTTTTATCCAGGGGAGGGTGCTCCATCCCAGGGAGCATCGTGTGATCCAGAAAGAAGCGGGCCTCTGGATGAAGGAACACCTTCCCCAAGGAGGAAAGATAATGAGCCGGCTACCTCAGGAAGCCTTTTATGCCGAACTGCCATGGATCAGAATTCCTGAGAAGGAGTATGAAAACATCCTGAAGGATGCTTGTTCCAAAGGAGTTAAATACCTTATCATAGATGGGAACATCGAGAAGGATTCACCAGGTTTTTGGGGAAAAATAAAAGAAGAAGATTTGATCCTCATAAAAGATTTTAAAGATAAAGATCGAAGAAGGGTAGTATTCGAAATTGTTTATTCAGAGAAAAAGGAGCCATGAAGAAAGGTCTTAGCTGGGTTGTTCGAGAAGGAGATGAAAAAGATTTTAAAGGGATCTTATTTCTCAGAAAAATTGTTTTTGGAGAAATGGAGAAGGATAAACTGGATGAGAGATTCTGGAGATGGGAATACGAGAAAGGGCCTGATGGAAGGGCATGGATCTATATCGTGGAGGATGAAAATAAGATTATCGGCCACTTTGCAGATATCCCAAGGCGGTTTTCTGTCGAAGGAGAAGTGGTTCTCGGAACCCTTTCGCTCGATTTGATGGTCCATCCTGATTACTGGAGAAGAGGTATCTTCGCGGCGATGGGAAGATATGGAGCCCAACGAGTCAAACAAGAGAATGGACTTTTTATGACCGCATTCCCTATACGACTGGAAACTATTCAGGGATTTAAAAAAATTGGTTGGAAGGAAGTGGTGAAGCTCCCGGTCCTGGTCTATCCGATAAGGTTTAGCGGTATTGTGAATCGTTACCTACATTTCCTACCTCTCAGTGTTTTTATTGGAGGGGTTGCGAGGTTTTTTTATACCTTACTTTTTAAAGCCAGAAGAAGAAATGAATCCAAACAGATCGAAATTGAAGAAATCGTACAGTTGGATGATCAGTTTGAATCGTTCTGGCGACAGGCCCTTTCCCTTCGTCTCATCATGGGGATCCGTGATCGGAATTATTTGACTTGGCGATACCTTCAGCACCCCACTCGAAACTACACCATTTATCGAGCCAAAAAAAGTGGAGAGATGATGGGATATATTGTTTTGAGAAAGGTAGAGCTTCTCAACTTCAATAGTTCCGTCATCGTTGATTTATTGGCATTGGATGAAGAAGTGGCCTCAGCATTAGTGGAAAAAGGAATTCAACACAGCAGACAAGATGGGGCTGATCTCTTGGGTTTTATGGTTCCTCAAGGTCATCTTTATTATAAGGTCTTAAGGAATATGGGATTTCTTCCGAGTTTCAAAACGTTTCTCTTTATGGTCTACCCCAATTCTGATCAGGAGATGATTCTTTCTCCGGAGAAATGGTATGTCAACTGGGGAGATACGGATGTGATCTGATTGCTTAGAAAATAACTTCTTTAAATCCCTCCCAACCTCCCTTTGGCAAAGGGAGGGGTAATTATCCCCCTTTGTAAAAGGGGGATCGAGGGGGATTTTCATGGTTCGTGTGTGACGCTCCGTCATGAACGATTACGTAAAAATAAAAGGCAATGGTTAAAGGCTCCAAATGGAAATGATCAATGCGTTGTCGATTGATTTAGAGGAATGGTACCACTCCGAATTGGTGAAAGGAAAAAGATCTCCTTTCTCACAGGCCGAAGAGGCGACGAGACCCATTCTTGACCTGCTGGACCGATATCAAACGAAAGCTTCGTTCTTTATTGTAGGAGAGGTAGCTGAACAAAATCCTGGTCTCATTCAGTCCATCTTCGAGAGAGGACATGAGATTGGTTGCCATACTTTTTCACACACCCTTTTATGGAAATTGGATGAGAGCCTCTTCCGGGAGGAGATAGAACATTTTCAATCTGTCATGGAAAAGATTCTGGGGAAGGTTAAGATTAAAGGGTTTCGTGCCCCTTGTTTTTCTATTGATAACCGTAACAAATGGGCTCTCAAAGTTCTTTTGGATTTTGGGTACCGCTATGATGCCAGCATCTTTCCTTTGAGAATAAATCCTCTTTATGGAATAAGTGGAGCGCCCACTCGACCTTACCGTATCTCCTTTGAAGATGTAAGAAAGGAGGATCCCCAAAGTCCCCTCATGGAGTTTCCTCTCTGCCCACTGATGATCGGAAGGCTGAAGATTCCCATCTCGGGGGGATTCTACTTGAGAGCTTTGCCGTCGTCTTTCCTCTACTGGGGATTGAGAAGAATCAATCGATCTCAACCTTTTGTGGTCTATTTTCACCCCTGGGAAGGTTACGAAAAGACGCCTCGATTTAAACTCCCTCTTTACAATCGTGTGATTTCATACTACGGTATTTCTTCTGCATTGAAGAAATTTGAATTTCTTTTAAAACATTTCAGATTTGCGAGAGTAGATGAAGTCCTCGGGTTAAGGTAAGGGGAAAGGGTCGATGAAGTTCTAACCACTTATTTCCAACCCCAAAATTCAATTTGACTTTTGGGGCTATATATTTTAAATTTTTCAAAATTTTTGAGGTCAGAATGAAAGTTTGCCTTTATGGATACACGATCGCAACAAAGGGAAGTGGAGCGAGGCAATATGCTCAGGATCTTGGGCAATGGCTTGTCGAGGAGGGCCATGAAGTCACAATCGTCACAGGAAAATGGGGGGACCGCAGTGCCACTTCTGATGGATTAAAATACGATTTTGTAGTATCTCATAAATCTCCTGTAAAAAGAAGTGTTCAAATCGAATTCGCCTTGCGATCGCTTTCGTACTTCCGAAAGCATCGGAAAGATTTTAATCTCATCCATAGTTTGTCAAGTTTTCCCCAGTTTATTCGCCTTGTCGCATGGATTAAGAGAATAACGGGTCTTCCCACGATTCATAGCTTTCTCGCACCTTGTCAGCATCGGTCTTTCTTTAATGCTTTAGATGGATTCATCTGTATCAGCAAGGGGGTTCAAAAAAGGTTGAAATCTTCTCGCGCTATTTATATCCCTCCTTTTATCAATTTAGAACGATTTCGCTCCTCATCCCGTTACGATTTGGGTTACCCTGACGACATATTGATCGGAACGATGGGTGCCCCTTTTCGTCGGAAGGGAATTCGATATCTGGTGGAAGCCATCCCTCTTGTTTTGGGGCAATATCCGAATACCCATTTTTTTTTAGCCATTGACCTCCCCGGAATTCAGTTCATGGTGGAAACAAAAAAGGAGAAGGAATATATCGACGATTTCATTCGAGAACATCAACTTGAGAACAAAGTGGATGTTATTGGCTCTGTGGAAATCCCTCGATTTTTAAAATCTCTTGATCTCTTTGTCTATGCGGTTCAAACCACGATGGGGATGATCGATATTCCTCCAACCCTCATAGAAAGTCTGGCGGCAAGGTGTGGTGTCGTGACCTCACAAAAAGGAGGGATTGGAGAATTGGTTCGCGATCGCCATAATGGGATGCTCGTGGAGGAAGGAGACCACGATCGTCCTCAGGCATATGCGGACAAAATCATTGAACTGCTTCAGAACAAGCCACTCCTCAATACGATCAGAGAGAATGGTCCTCCCAGTGTGGAGAAGTTCGAATTGAATCGGGTTGGACGAGAAATCGTTCAGTTTTATGAGAGAGTGTTAGAAGATCGGAGGATGAGAAACTGATGCAAAGTTCTGGTCCAGATAAAGGGACGGAATCTTTTTATAAGATCAATAAGGTTGCTGAAGAGTATGAGATGATCCGATTTGAACATCCTGGGGGAAGACTTTTGGACTCTCTTCAAAAAAGGGTGGTGTTGGAAGGGGTCGATTCCCTTAACCTGATCGGGAAAAAAGTCCTCGATGTCGCTTGTGGGACGGGAAGGTTTTCGCGGCTCTTTCGCACCCAGGGGGCCCAAGTGGTCGGGTTTGACCTCAGCCGGGCCATGTTAAATCAGTCCCGAGATCGTCAGAGCGCAGAAGCTTATGTCGAGGGCAGCGCACTCCATCTCCCTTTTAAAAATGGCGCCTTCGATATCGCGGTGAGCGTCAATGCTTTTAATCATCTACCAGCCTTTGAAGAGGCTATTAATGAGATTTGTAGGGTTTCTAAAAGAGTCATCCTCGGCCTTCCTCACCGGCATAGCTTTCTTCTCTTAGCCTATCTCTATCGAATTCTTCGGGGATGGGGATACCGGTATACCCGCCATAAGGCCACGAGGTACAAGGGGGTCCCCCTCATTTATACTCGCTACTTTTCCACAAGAGAATTGGAGGGCATTTTAAAAAAAAACAATTTCGAGGTGATCCGCTGTCCAAAATGCTGGATCATCCCATTTCCCTATGTGCCGGGGCGTTTGATTAAGGCAGTTCAAATCCTTGAAAAGGTAGCGGTTCGGAGCCTTCACCGTTTTGGGACATTTATGGCCATGGTGGCCGAGCGGAAATGAATCCGTCAGTGGCAGTAAATCCCGTTAGAGATTCCAGCGGGGCATTATTTCTAACGGGGTAAAAGATAAAATGCGAATATCAAAAATCGCTTTGTAAAGGTCTTGAGGCACATCAACCTCTTCATTTATGTTATGTTTGATGGTCTCGTAAAAAGTCGAAAATTTCCTCCCCCTTGACGGGGGAGGGTGAGGGTGGGGGTGATAAGTTGCCGTATTTCTGCATGTTATTTCCCCCCTCCCCTTAGTCCCCTCCCGCCGGGGGAGGGGAAAATTTACTTTTTACGAATTCATCATGTTTGGATATGAACAAAAATTACAAAAAAGTAGCGTGAGAAGGATGGGGTGGAGGACGTTAGGTAAATGGATATTCGCCTTGGGCCTTTTTGCTATGGTTTTTTTTCTGGGAGATGTTAGGGAACTCCTCCACCTCCAGGTCGCCTGGATCTTCGTCTTCGGAATCTTATTTTCCACTTTCATGTTCATTCTTCTCCATGCCCTTCGTTGGAAAAAGATTGTCGATGCCATCTCTGAAAAACAAGGAGCAGGTTTCTTTCCCTTTTATAAATGGATGATCCATAGCTATACCCTCAGTTACATCATGCCGAGAGATTTGAGTCTCTTAAGCGTGAGGACATACTACCTCAAGCAATATCAGAATCTTTCTCTCTCTGCTTCCCTTTTTTCTGTCACCCTGGACCGTTTACTCGATTTCATCATCTTTTTTGCTGTGGTGGTCCCTTCTTGTCTATTTATTCTGAAAGTCCTATCCCCTGTCGCGTCCCTCGTTTTGATGGGGATATCTATAGGGGCGCTTCTTCTCATCCTTCGCTGGAAAGGAGAATATACGATCCGTTTGTTGCTCCACGCTCATCGGAAAATCCTGGCCATGCCATTTATGAAAAAACGGATGAAGGTAGGAAAGAATGAAACACAGATGGATTATTCCCTCGGGCGGGGTACTTTTTTTACTATTTCGACCTGGACCATAGGGGCCTACCTGCTCCTGGTCTTAAGGTTTTTCTTTACCGGAATGGCCCTGAATGTCAATGTATCACTCCTCCAAAGCTTGTTTATTCTTCCTGTCATCCAGATCAGCGGATTAATCAATATCACTCCTGGAGGTCTTGGGGTCCTTGAATTGGGATCCTGGGGAGCGCTTCATTTATTAGGCATTCCCAAAGATCAAATCTTGCGATTTGTATTTGGGCAGAGAATTCTTTTAACTGCCGTCTTACTCTTATTGATTCTTTTAAATCATCTCTTCTTCATTTTAAAGAATAAATGGCAATGGATGGGTCAAAGGGGTTAGGTTTCCGATGCAAATACCATCTTCAGAGAACCAGAGGAGAGTCTTTGTTGTTTGCGTGGATGGGGGGACCTTTGACTTGATTCGCCCTTGGATGAAAGGAGGTTATCTGCCCACTTTCCAAAAACTGATGGAGGAAGGGGCGTGGGGGGAACTGTTGGCTGAAATCCCTCCCCTTACTGTCAATAACATCCTGGCCATGGTGACGGGCAAAAATGCTGGGAAACATGGAATCCTCCACTGGTTGAAGAGGGAAATGGATACGGTGGATTGGAGGTTAGTCGATTCGAACGTCATAGGGGATGAAACCCTCTGGGATATCCTGGGGCATTCAGGGAAAAAGGTCATGGTCCTCAATTTCCCTCTCACCTATCCACCCAAACCAGTCAATGGAGTGATGGTGACAGGCCTCTTGACCCCCGTTTCCGCGCAGGACATTACCTACCCCCCACACCTAAAGGAAGAGATTGAAAGCCTTATCGGAGATCGGTATCCCATTCTTCCCAAAAAAGTCTTTGCAGAGGGCAGAGAGGAAGAATATCTTTCCTCCCTCATGGAAAGTCTTGACATCCGGTATCAGACAAGTCGGTATGTCATGGATCGCTATCCCTGGGACTGTTTTTTCATCCATTTCATCGAACCCGATTTTGTACAGCATTTTTTCTGGTCTTATATGGATGGGACCCATCCGCGGCATCATGCAAAGAAATCGAAGAAATCTGGGAATGCCATCCTCCAGATTTATCAAAAAATGGACTCGATATTGGGTGATTACCTTAGGAATCTAAATGAAAGAGACTATTTGATGGTGGTTTCTGATCATGGAGCTGGCCCGCTATACCAGAAGTTCTACACGAATAACTGGTTGATGAAAGAAGGCTTATTAAAATTGAAAAAAGATGGGATCACCACCTTGAAATACCTCCTTTTCCGGGGAGGGTTGACGCTTCAAAACGTCCATCAGATAGCCATCCGATTGGGTCTTTCCAATTTGCAACTTAGGGTCAACAGGCAAACCCTTTTTGAGTCTTTGTTACGGAGATTATTTCTCTCCTATCATGATGTGGATTGGGAGAAGACAGAGGCTTTTGCCATGGGTGGGTTCGGCCAGATCTATATTAATCGGAAGGCAAAAGGGAATGAACATTCCGTTGGAGTGATTGCAGGGGAAGAGTACGAATCATTGAGAGAAAGGATTATTTCGAAAATAGAAGCGCTTGAAATTCCAGGAATCGGGAAGCGATATTCCACGAGAATTTATAAAAGAGAACAACTCTACAGCGGGCCCTTTTTAGAGGGATTACCCGATATCGTGGTCATGCCAGAGGAGGGTTACCTGGACCCAGGGGATTTTGAATTCTTTTCCAATGCTATTTTTGAAACTCGGACCCCCATTTCCGGAACCCATAGACCGAACGGGGTATTTCTCCTCAGGGGAGAGGGTGTCAGGCGAGGGATAGAATTAAAAAATGTGAGCATCTATGATGTTGCTCCTTCGATCCTTTACTTAATGGATACCCCAATCCCGAAAGGGATGGATGGAAAGGTGCTGATCGATGCCTTTGAAAACCCTTGTCATCATTCCTGCCTATAATGAAGAGGCGACGATTACCCGTGTCGTCCGCGGGATCGCCCAACACATCCCCCATGCTGATATTCTCATTGTGGATGATGGTTCGGTGGATAACACAAGGGAGGTGGCTCTCAGGGCGGGAGCAAAGGTGATCTCCCACCCCTTCAATCTTGGTTATGGTGGAGCTCTGCAGACAGGTTATAAATATGCTTTGAATAAAGAGTATGAGATATTCATTCAGATGGATGGCGATGGTCAGCACGATCCTTCTTTCATGGTCGATCTGCTTGCTGTGATCAGCAAGGGGGAAGCCGATATTGCCATTGGATCCCGATTCCTCCAAACTCGAACCATTGGATCAGAGGACGAACCCTACCGGGCTCCGTTCATGCGGAGATTAGGAATGAGATTCTTTGGAATGCTCTCATCCCTTCTCATCCAACAGAAGGTCACCGATCCTACCTCTGGATATCAGGCGATGAATCGAAAAGTATTGGAATGGGTTTCCAGTGACAGATTCCCTAGCGACTACCCGGATGCAGACGTCCTCATCATGCTTCATCGAGCAGGGTTTCGAATCCGTGAAGTCCCTGTTAGGATGTTCGAAAATCGAGATAAAAAGTCAATGCATAGTGGGTGGAGACCTCTCTACTATATCTTCAAAATGTTGCTCTCCATTTTTGTTACATTAATGAGAAAATAATTTGTAATGAGATGTTCATCACCATCAAATTCCCTCCCCCTTTGATGCCTGCCTGCGCGAAGCCGCTTCGGCGAAGGGAGGGTGAGGGTGGGGGTGAAAAGGAGGGAGGAACCGATGAATATTCGCGTTAAAATCGTTGCCATTATCATCAGCATTGGATTACTGATGCTTATTATTGAACTGGTCAGGAGAAGAAAACTGCGAGAGGAATATTCCTGGTTATGGCTCTTAACGGGGTCCTTCGTCATGATATTAGTGATGTGGTTTTCCCTTCTAAAGTGGATGACTCATGTCATCGGAGCAATTACTCCTTCCTCCACCATTTTCTTTTTTGCATTTTTATTTCTTTTCTTTATTAGCCTCCATTTTTCTGTGGTGATCTCGAAACTGACAGATCAAAATAAAGAACTGGCCCAGCGGTATGCCCTTTTGGAATTTGAACTCAATGAATTAAAAAAACGTTTGTGAGATACTGAAATGGGGTCAGGGCTTGACATTTGACAATTTACTTGCAATGTATGTGCAATGTATGTAACCCTCTTCAACAACAACTTATCTGTTCCCAGTTTTTTCAGAAATTTTTGTAGACATCCACCATGGTAAAATCTCTTCATTTCCAAAATGTCCAATGTCAAGCCCTGACCCCTAACTCTTTCCCAAGAGAGAGTCTCCAAAGAGAGGGTGTTCAAAGGAAGGGTTGACAATTGCCCTTGGGGTTTGTAGATTACCCATCATTGAATTTTCCCCTCACCTTAATCCCCTTCCTCCAATGGACTATGTCGTAATGGGGAAATGAGGAAAATTTTAGGTAGCCGCAGCCTTTCAGGCTGCGATATTCTTAGGGAATTCTGCAACGCTCCGGCTCACACGGAGCGGCTACCAATTTCATTACGACACAGTCTCAGGAGAGGGAGGGGTGAGGAGGAATGAAGGAAGGCGAGAATGGTGAAGTTAGGGGAACTGATAGAAACCAAAAGTAAGGAGATCGACCTCATTATCCAAGAGGTTGCCCTGGTCAAACAGTTGATTAAAGAGAGGTCTCATCCGCTCTCCCTCCTAAGAGAACTCATCTCTAATGCAGCTTCAAGAGAGGTTGGAGCCACAGAGATCAGGATCCGGTACACTGTGAATGAGGAAGGACATGTCTTTGAGGTCATTGATAATGGTTGTGGGATGGATTATACGGGCCAGAGGATATTGCCCGGGCGTCTGGACAAATTCTTAGGATTGGGTTTATCGACAATCGTCGGTGTCAAGTCGGATGAATTTTCTTGGAAGGGATTGGGTTCGAAGTTGGCCTATCAATCGCGAGAGATCGAAATTGACACCTGGTGTGGCTCAGGGGATGCGATCAGGGTGGAGGTGAATGAACCGTGGAACTCCATCGAGAGAAACTTGATTCCAAAACCCAAAATCTTCATGTACAGACCGGAGGAAAGTCGAAGGACAGGGACTTCCATCAAGGTCTTCGGCCATCCACCTCACAGAGTGGAAGAACCGTTCACTGCGGAAGAGATCAGGAGGTTTCTATTCCATCGCACGTTTATCGGGTTCACGCGTCAAAGAGAAAACAAACCCAAAATCTTCCTTTCCATTTTGGGACAGACCGAGGAGATGGAACTTGGATTTCCTGAGCTGAAATTCATCGAAGAGAGAAAAGCCGGAGGGACCGTATGGGTCAGCGAACGGAAGACCGTGACCAAGAGCGGGACGAATCGAAGCCTGAGCGTTTTCATGAAAGGGTTTTATACCTGGAACGAAAAAGATTATGGATTGGATAAGAGCCAGATGAACACAGGGCTCATCCTATCTGTCAGAGGAATTCCCTATTTTAATCTGGATATGGAAGCCTATGGCAGCAGAAACCTGAGGACGGCTCGTCCCGGAGTGAATAAATGTTGCCTCATCGTCGAATGTGATCAGCTTCAGGAGGAGATGAATATTTCGAGAAGTGGCCTGGTCGATTCAGAAAACACGGACCTCTCCAGAAGAGCAGTCGGTGAGATCTTTGAAAAGATAGAGTCTTCCAATGGATATCTTAAATTTCGGAGATTTCAGGAGGAGGCAAGGATCATTACAGATGCAGAGTCACTGGATAGCAAGAGACAGAATTTAGAATCCGAAAATCAGAGATGGGTCATCTACCAGCGCTCTGAATCCGAAAAGCCTGTCATGCTGTTGAGGGAGCCCGAAAACGAGAACGATGTCTTATGTCTTCTCTGGAAATTGGAAGCCCTGGGCGCATTGCCTTTTGAAAAATTCCAGACCTTGGGCCATGGAGGCTCCAGACCAGACCTGATCGTCCATTTCCAGGAAGATGTGCAAAGCAAATTCGATCCCTACACCTATATTGAGATAGTGAAGAGGTTTTATAACTACAAAATTCAAGGTCACATCCTGTCCCAGAATCCCAGGATCTTCTGCTGGGAGATAGGAAAGACTCCTAAAATTCCCATCAGCAAATCAGATAAAAAATATAAGCACACAGCGATGAAGGAGGATTTTCAAATTCAGATTTTTTCCATCCGTTTAATAGATGGGATCAAAGTGATGCCCCAAAAAGACCTCAATAAATTAGGGGTCAAACCTTGATCCTACGACAGATTATTTGGTAAAAAATTTAATCTATTGGGTGAATGACAACAAGGAATGGAGAATCGCTCAATTTAGATAAGCAGCCAAGACTTAATGAGGAGCAGATCTGTTTTATGGCCAGGCCTTTAAGAGAAAAGGAATAGAGAAATCAGAGACATCATCATTTATCTGTTTAAGAGCTACACAGGATTGACCAATAGACAGATAGGTGCCCAACTGGGAATCCTCCCTCAGTGAATATGCGGTTGCCAAAGCGTATCAGAGGTTTTTGGAAAAATTAGGGAAAGATAAAGTATTGGAGAAGAAAGTGGAGAAGATAAGGTTTGTCCAATGTCAAGCCCTGACCCCTCTTGCTTTGCCGTTCCGCCGATGTGGCAAAAACGATCTTCGGAGAAGACTTTGACGGTACGCTGGTACGCGACCGATATGCGGCCTATAACGGTATCGGAGTGGACTGGCAGATCTGCATCGCCCATATCCT
>Ga0184631_10000096_pt1 | contig 15556 bp, 16 predicted proteins | sample PLM4_90_b1_FD_133160 | JGI IMG/M metagenome (GOLD analysis project Ga0184631, IMG submission 133160) | Groundwater sediment microbial communities from an aquifer in East River, Colorado, USA - PLM4_90_b1 | ecosystem: Environmental > Terrestrial > Soil > Riparian zone | place: USA: East River... | reverse complement strand
GTTCGGGAAGGCAAGCGGGAGCAGGAAGTGATGCGGAGGCCGGAACAGGACCGTCTCGCGAGGCTCAGGCAGATCATGAGCGAGAGCGGACTCGATTCGCTTCTCGTGAACCGGCGCGAAGATGTTCGCTATTTAAGCGGTTTTACCGGATCCTCCGGTACCCTGCTGGTCACTTCCGATCGAGCATGTCTGATCACCGATTTCCGATATAACGTGCAGGCCCGCAGGGAAACGACCGGCGTCAAAATCCTGATTCAAAAAAAAGATTATTTTGCAGCCGTTCGTGATGCCGAAGAGCGGATGGATGTGGATACGCTCTGGTTTGACGAGTCGGCGATCACTGTCGAAGGGCTCAGAAATTTTAAAAAGAAAGGGTTCAAGATCAAGGGACACCGTGATCTTGTCATGACACTGAGGCAGCAGAAAGACAAACAGGAGCTTGCGAACATCCGCACGGCCATTCGCCGTTCTGAAGAAGCGTTCCGGGAGTTAAAGGCGGATATTCATCCAGGTGCCACCGAACGGGAACTCGGATTGAAGCTTGAATATCTGATAAGGGAAAAGGGCTCCCGCAGGGCGGCCTTTGATATCATTGTGGCTTCAGGCACTCACGGTGCCATGCCTCATGCCGCGGTCACAAACCGCCGCATAAAAAAAGGCGACCTGGTGACCTTCGACTTCGGCGCCGAGGCGAACGGGTATTACAGTGATATGACAAGGACCATCTGTGTTGGGCTGCCATCTGCACGACAGCGGGAGATCCATGGGATTGTCCTGCAGGCCCAGGCAGCAGCGATCAAGAGCGTCAGGGCCGGCGTTCCGTGCAAATCCGTCGATAGTGCCGCACGGGAGGTCATCAAAAAGACCGGATACGGCAGGCACTTCGGTCATGGCACCGGACACGGCATCGGGCTCATGGTCCATGAAGGGCCGTCTGTATCCCCGCTGTCCAGTGATACGGTAAAAAAGAACATGGTTTTCACCGTCGAGCCCGGCGTGTATATTCCCGGCTGGGGCGGGGTCCGGATTGAAGATATGGTCCAGGTGACGGAGACCGGCGCAAAGGTCCTGACCTCGCTGCCGCGAGAACTGGAGAGTTTAAGGAGTCTCTAGTTCCCGATCCGGACCAGCCGGAACCGATAAACTTGAGCCACCGGGCTTCTCACGCAAAGCCGTACCCTGCTGTTGCCCCCTGCTCTTGCTTGTGGCCGCGATATGGCGACAGCAGGCTACGATAGCGCGGGGACAAGCCAAGGCGCGGGCACAGGCAAAGGACGCATAGGAAATCCAACGTCTTGGTTTTAAAACCGATTCAAAAGCTTTTCCGATATATCCGGGTCAGGGTCTAAAGAGTTATACATTAATTCGGAACACGAAAGGGAGGTAGTACGAAGTGCCGGTATCTACAACAGAGTTTAGAAATGGTTTGAAAATCGAGATCGATGGTGAGCCCTATGTGATCGTGGAGTTTCAGCATGTTAAGCCCGGCAAGGGCGGAGCGTTTGTGAGGACCAAGTTCAAAAGCCTCAAATCGGGGAACGTGACCGACAAGACCTTCAGGGCGGGTGAAAAAGTCGATGTCCCCGATCTGGAGGAAAAGACCATGCAGTACCTGTATGGGGCCGACAAGGACCGCGTGTTCATGGATACGAGCAGTTACGAACAGGTATCCTTGAATGAAAAGCAGCTCGGCGACAGCATCAATTATCTCAAAGAGAACATGGAGATCAAGGTTCTCTATCACAAAGGGTTGCCGATCAACATTGAAGTGCCCATGTTTGTGGAACTCGCGATCGCCAGGACCGACCCGGGAGTACGGGGCGACACTGCTTCGGGTGGGTCCAAACCGGCAACGCTGGAGACCGGTGCTGTGGTCAAGGTGCCCCTTTACATGAACGAGGGAGACGTCGTCAAGATCGACACGCGCACGGGGACCTTTATTGAGCGGGTCAAGAAATAATCCTGATCACCATCACACCAGCGACGTGGAAAAGGAGTAATCATGAACCTGAAAGAGATCAAGGAACTGATTGAGTTGATAAAAAACACCGACATCTCTGAATTGGAGATCGAACGTTCCGGCGTGAAAGTGCGGCTCCGGAAGGGTGGGGACGTCACCTTCCATCCCTCGATGCCGCGCATGGAATATCCGCCGACAGCCATCGTGGCACCGGCGGTCACCGAAGCCCCGGCGCCCGGGAGTGCTGCCGGGAAAGCAGAGGAACCGGCGAAAACGAGCCTCATCAAGGTGACTTCTCCCATTGTCGGCACGTTCTACCGTTCGAGTTCTCCTGACAAACCGCCGTATGTCGAGGTCGGCGATGTGGTGAAGAAAGGCCAGGTGCTCTGCATCATCGAAGCAATGAAACTCATGAATGAGATCGAGTGCGAGACTGCTGGAAAGATCATCCAGATTCTGGTGGAGAGTAGCGCCCCGGTAGAGTATGGGCAGCCGCTTTTCGCGATCGAGCCGGCGTAGGATTGCAATTCACCAACGAAAATGCAATATGATAACTATATGGGGTTGAGGTGAATGAGTGTTTAAAAAAATATTGATCGCCAACCGTGGTGAGATCGCACTCCGCGTCATCCGGGCATGCAAGGAGATGGGCATCAAGACCGTGGCCGTGCACTCCACCGCGGATGCAAACTCGCTGCACGTACGCTTTGCGGATGAGAGTGTGTGCATCGGCCCGCCGAAGAGCTCGGACAGTTATCTGAATGTACCGAGCATCATCAGCGCCGCGGAGATCACTGATGCCGAGGCCATTCACCCCGGGTACGGCTTCCTGGCAGAGAACTCGAGTTTCGCCGAGATCTGCAACTCCACGGGGATCCGTTTCATCGGACCGAGCCCCGAAAGCATCAAGCAGATGGGCGACAAAGCAAGGGCACGGGAAACGGCGCAGAAAGCGGGAGTCCCCGTACTGCCGGGCAGCAACGGCGTGGTGACCGAGGAAAGCAGCGCCATTGAGATCGCACGGGAACTCGGATTCCCGGTGATCGTCAAAGCCGCCGCGGGCGGGGGCGGCAAAGGGATGCGCGTGGTGATGGACGAATCAGAATTCGCCAATGCCTTTGTCATGGCCCAGACCGAGGCGCTTGCGGCGTTCAGTAACGCCGACGTCTACATCGAGAAGTATATTCTCCAGCCACGCCATATCGAGATACAGATCATCGCTGATGAACAAGGGAACACGGTCTACCTTGGCGAACGCGAATGCTCTATCCAGCGACGTCACCAGAAGCTCATCGAGGAAGCCCCCTCCGTCATAGTCGACGAAAGTCTGCGAAAACAGATGGGTGAGATGGCTGTTGCAATTGCCAGGTCCGTGAAGTATCGGAACGCAGGTACCATCGAGTTCCTGATGGACGAGGATGCAAAATACTATTTTATGGAGATGAATACCCGTATCCAGGTGGAGCACCCCGTGACCGAAATGGTGACGGGGATCGACCTCGTGAAAGAGCAAATACGGGTGGCGGCCGGACTTCCACTCTCGTTCACCCAACGTGATATCAAGATCAAAGGACACAGCATCGAATGCAGGATCAACGCCGAGGATCCGGAAAAGTTCACGCCCTCTCCCGGAACGATCACCGCGTTTAATCCTCCGGGGGGCTTCGGTGTGCGGGTGGAAACCGCCGCATACACACAGTACGTGATCCCGCCTTATTATGATTCGATGATAGCAAAGCTGATCGTGCATGCGGAGACGAGGGCTGACGCGATCATGAGGATGCAACGGGCGCTGAACGAGTTCATCATCGAAGGGGTGAAGACCACGATCCCCATGCACAAGAAAATTCTCGACGACCCGGATTTTCAGAAGGGCGATATTTCCACGAAGTTCATGGAGCGGTACAATAGCCCGGCGCAGTGACATCGGAGGGCTCTGCCTGGTCCTTGATCAGGATCTGCTCCGCGTCGACCCGGGGCAGGCGATGCAACAGGCGCTCGACGCTGGGGTGAAGTTTTTCCAATACCGGAACAAGGACGGCGCGCGGAAGGGTATCTATGAAACTGCATTGATGCTTGCGCGGACCGCCAGGAACGCGCAGGCGCGTTTCATTGTCAATGACCATGCCGACATAGCAGCGGCAGTTGATGCCGACGGTGTGCACCTCGGGCAGGACGATCTCCCGATCGAATTCGCGCGACGGCTGCTTGGCAGGGACAAACTCATCGGGATCTCAACCCATAGTCTTGAGCAGGCCGTGGCAGCGGAAGCTGCGGGCGCGGACTACATCGGGTTCGGCCCCATCTTCCCAACAACGACCAAGAATGCAGGACAAACGCAGGGAATTCTCAATCTATCGATCATCAGGCAGACTGTCACACTCCCCGTCATAGCGATAGGCGGAATCAAACACTCGAATGTTCAGGCTGTTATCAGTTCCGGCGCGGACGGTGTTGCGGTAGTCAGCGCGATTTTGTCAGCCGGGAATATCACAACTGCTGCTGAGAATATGTTGAGATCAATTTCAGATATCAGGAGAAAATGAATGAAAAGATTTATGTATATCGTGACAACTCTATTTATATTGATGGCAGGTTGCACCCGCCAGGACGAAAACGTGATCAGGATAGGCGCAGCAGGTCCCATGACCGGCGACCAGAGCAAGATGGGCGTTGACCTCAGGAACTCAGTTGAACTTGCCGTGGCCGAATGGAACGAAAAGGGCGGTGTGCTGGGGAAGAAGATCGTTCTGCTCCCCGCCGATGATCAAGCGGACCCGAAACAGGCCGTATCAATCGCGAACAAGCTGATCAACCAGAAGGCCGTTGCGCTTGTCGGCCACTGGAATTCGAGCTGTTCCATACCCGCGTCAAAGTACTATCAAGACGCGAACATCGTTATGATATCGCCGGCCACAACGAATCCGCAGCTGACGCTTCAGGGTTTCAAAAATGTTTTTCGCGTTTGCGGTACTGATGACCAGCAGGGCAAGGTAGCCGCGGATTTTATCCTGAAGACCATCCGTCCAAAAAAAATAGCGATAATCCACGACAAGACCGCCTACGGTCAAGGGTTGGCTGATTATTTCAAACGCGCGCTTGGCGACCGGGTGCAGGTCGTCTATTATGGCGGCATCATCCAGCGGGACCCTGATTATAAGGCCGTGCTCACGACCATCAAGCAGAGCGATCCTGAGCTTTATTTCTTCGGCGGCATCTATCCCGAGGCCGGCAGGCTGGTGCGCCAGGCAAAGGAGATCGGCATGAATATTCCCATGATCACCGGCGATGGCGTGTATGATCCGACATTCATCAATATTGCGGGAACCTCAGCCGAAGGGACCTATGTGACCTTCGGTGCTGAACCGGCGGGGCTTCCGTCGGCAAAGTCTTTCATGGATAAATACAAAGCCAAATACGGCGACCCGGGACCGTACTCGATCTATGCATACGATGCCGCGAATATCATTCTGACCGCCATAGCTGAAACCAGGAACACGGATGGATCGAAAGTGGCGGGGTATATATCCAAGACTATCTTCCACGGTGCTTTTGGCGACATCTCCTTTGACAAGAACGGTGATGTAACGAAGGCTCCCTATGTGATCTGGCAGGTCAAGGGCGGAAAATTCGTGGAAATAAAATAGGACGGATCAGCATCCCATGTTTACCCAGCAGCTCATAAACGGCCTTGCGCTCGGCGCGGTGTACGCACTTATCGCGCTCGGATATACCATGGTCTACGGCATTCTCCAGCTCATCAACTTTGCACATGGCGAGATCTATATGCTCGGGGCGTACCTGGGGATCATTGTCCTAGGTGTCTTGACCTATCTGGGGCTTACAGCATACAGCCTGCCGTTGTCACTCTTGCTCACGGTAATCATATCTATGCTCTTCTGCGCTGCCTACGGTGCGGTCATTGAACGCGCTGCCTACCGTCCGCTTAGAAATGCATCAAAGCTTGCGCCGCTTATCAGTGCGGTGGGTATATCGATCATTCTCCAGAATTTTGTGATGCTTGCCCAGGGAAAAGAATACAAAAACCTGCCGCCCATGCTTCCCTCGCAAGGGGTAACCATCTTCGGCGCCAATGTCTCACCGGTACAGGTCTTTATCCTGACCGCGTCGGTCCTGATCATGGCAGGTCTCCAATTCTTTGTTGCGAAAACACGGCTTGGCAAGGCCATGCGTGCTACATCGCAGGACAGGGTCATGGCCGGCCTGGTGGGAATCAATATCAACCAGGTCATCTCCATCACCTTCATGATCGGTTCATCGCTTGCCGCCGTAGCGGGGGTGATGGTAACGCTCTATTATGGTGTGGTGCATTTCTTCATGGGCTATCTGGCGGGCATCAAGGCCTTCTCCGCGGCGGTACTTGGCGGGATCGGCAGCATACCCGGTGCGATGCTCGGAGGGTTCATGCTCGGGCTTATTGAGAACTTTGGTGCGAGCTACATTTCGAGCGTCTACAAAGATGCTTTTGCTTTCGTCGTTCTTATCATCACCCTTATTATCCGTCCTGCAGGACTACTGGGACAAAAGTCCGTGGATAAGGTGTGATACTAGTCAGCTGTCCGACAGTCGATGGTCAAAGGCCTCATCTGATTCTTTATAATCAGGCAGATGACTATCGACTGATTCAATCTGAGGAGGGTTCCCATGTCAGAAATTAAAAAAATGTATAAAACCATCATGTCTGATAATTTTCCACCGGAGATGACCATTACCTTCGGTGATCAGAAACTGGTGTACCGGAAACGGTCATGGAAGATCGCGGATGAAGGGTCGGGCGAACTCATCGAGAAAGGCCTGCGCTATGGCGAGAATCCCGACCAGCAGGCTGCCATGTACCAGCTGGTAAGCGGCAACCTCATGCTCGCCGGGGTGAAGTTCAGAGAGCCCGGCAACGGTCTCGTAAGCACTATCACCGAGGAGCAGATGGTCCAGGCAGGTAAGCACCCCGGCAAGACGAACTTCACCGATCTCGATAATGCCCTCAATATACTGAAATACCTGATGGACCGTCCTGCGGCTGCCATCATGAAGCACAATAATCCCTGCGGTGCGGCATATGGCAAGACCGTGGCAGAGGCGTATGACCGGGCGAACATGGCTGACCGCATAGCGGCTTTTGGCGGCTGCCTTGTCGTTAACCGCCCAATGGATAAGCAGACCGCTGAGATGGCGAATATGAACTATTTGGAGGTAGTTGCGGCACCGGACTATGAGGAAGGTGCCATCGCGGTCTTATCGAAACGCAAGAACCTGCGCATTGTCAGGCTTGAAAAGATCAACGAGCTTGCGAAATACCGGGATATGAGTGTTGTGGAGTTCAAGGCGCTCATTGATGGCGGTCTTATTGTTCAACAGTCCCAAAAAAATGCGATCCGTAAGAAAGCCGATTTTCAGGAAGCGAAGACGCTTTATAAAGGCAGGGAGTATAAGATCGAACGGAAGCCGACGGACCAGGAGTACGACGACATGCTGTTCGGCTGGAACGTTGAGCAGGGGATTACCTCAAACTCGGTCATCTATGTAAAAGACGGTGTGACGGTGGGCATCGGAACCGGCGAGCAGGACCGGGTAGGTGTGGCCGAGATCGCGATCTACAAAGCCTATACGAAATATGCGGACGCGCTCTGTTTCAAGAAATACGGGATACCCTACAAGACGTTTGAACTGGAAGCCGGACAGGGAAAACGGGATAAGGGTGCGCTCAAGGAGATCGACGAACAGGCCAGGAAGGACAAAGGCGGTCTCATCGGGTCCACGATGGTATCAGACGCTTTCTTCCCGTTCCGTGACGGTGTCGATGTGGGCATTAAAGAGGGAATAGTCGCCATTGTGCAGCCGGGTGGCTCGGACCGGGATTTCGATGTCATTACGGCTTGCAATGAGGCGAATCCCAAGGTCACCATGGTCTTTACCGGACAGCGGGTGTTCAAGCATTAGTTCAGTCACGCAGAACCAGTTTTATTAAATATAACCTCAGATCAACCCTGGAAACGAGCGGGACACAGCTGGGGATATTCATTATTAGTATGGAATCGTGCTTTCCTGGCAGGCAAAGGAGCCCCATTCTTTCTCCTTATTCAGTTGCGCATGACCCACTTCTTCCAAGTGTCGTCTTGACTACCATTGCATTATTGCTTATAATTGAATTCATTGATACGTGGGCTGGTAAGCTATAGTAGTCGGATTTAGTTTGTTCAAATATGAAAGATCGAGGGAGAATCTGAATGATTAACAAAGATAACATGCCTATTTGTGAAGCGGCAAATTATTTCAAGGAAGAGATCCTTGAGATCATGCCGGATATTTCTATTGCCCAGCTTGCTGACATGGTGTCATTATATATTTACTATCAATACGGCATTACCAAAGAAGAGGCGAAGAAGGTTATTGAAACAACCTGTTTATGAAAACTGCAAGAGTTTCAGGAAGAAGGCATCACCCAACAACTGAATCATAACTTTAGAATTTCCATCTGTAATGAATGGCGGCAGGTTGAACAGGAACGGTTTTTGATTATATTGTCCGGTTGTTATTGGTTTCAATAGAGCTGAAAAGGATATCACTCTTCACATTAAAGCCCTTATCTCCCGCATCTTATCTTCCGCAGCCTTTTTGCCCCGCTTCAGCAGTTCCTTTGACTTCGAGAGATCATACAGAGGGATCCCCCGGGCATTCACCTGAATAACCACGTCCGCGAGCTTTTCCTCTTCCCGGGCGTTCCGCGATGCCCAGAGCGCCGAAAGGTGCGCCGCGATCTTCACCATATTGTCGAATTGCTCCATTTCTAGTGCCTTGAAATTCACATTTACCGCGATCACTTTCTTTAAGCCCAGTTCTTCTCGAACCGTTCTGACCGGGATCTGGCTGGAAACGCCGCCATCGACGAGGGCCTTCTTGTTGATCTCCGTGGGCGTAAAGACAACAGGAAGACTGCAACTGGCCTGGACTGCCCGGGCAATGGATCCCGTGGTGATGCTGACTTTCTCTCCGGTACGGAGGTCTGTAGCAACAGCAGCAAAGGGGAGGGGCAGGGCAGAGAACTTTTTTATGGGAAGGATGTTTTCCATGAAGCGGTAGATGCCATCGCTCGATATGAGTCCTGTCCGGGGGAGGGTGAATTTAAGGATGTCCATCCATTTGGTTTCTAAAAGAGTGCGATGGATTTCCGAGACAGGCATGCCGGCGCAATAAAGCGCGCCGATGATACTGCCGGCGCTGGTCCCGGCTATGGCATGAATAGGAACTCCCTCCTGCTCCAGCATATCCAATACGGCAATGTGGGCAATGCCGCGTACGGCTCCTCCGGAGAGGGCCAGTCCGAATCCGGGATTTGGTGATGGAGGCATGTCACCTTATCTTCCCCTGTTTGGAAAGTCAAAAGAACCCTTTGACAGGATGACAGGTTTAGCAGGAGTGAAAAGAGATTTTAACCGCTCAGGAGCATCAGAAACCGCAGCGGTGAATGGCGGAAACTGAGGCCGCTTCGCGAAGCACGGTTGTCTGTCTAATCTGTTTGTTTTAACAAATCTGACAGTACAATCACATTCATCAGTACTTCATAACAAAGTCGTGATCCGTGGTCTCACCGATCTATTGTTGCAGTGTGTTTTGACCTGAGTAGTTACAAGCCCTTAACCGGTTTTATCCTGTAAGCCTGTCCATGAAATTCCGCTCAGTCTTGTTCAGGTCCGCAATGGAAATAAAAGAGAATATTGATTTATTTTGCTGAAAATCGTTCGACCGCGTTCTTGATGTGTCCTCCAATGTCCTCAAAAGCGTAGAGGATGCAAAGATAGGTCGAAGAGGACTTGGGTGCGCATTCACCGGTTACGAGCCTGTCTTCGTGGGCGGTCGAGAATTCGTTGGCCATGCGCTCCATTGCATCGGCATCGGCCCTCGCCGTTTCGAGCGCTGATTGAGCGCCGGTAACAGCCGCCTCACCGGCCTTTTTGAACACTTCTTTGGTTTTGGTGAAGAGTTTGCTGGTTTCGTTGATTGCCTTGTCGCTGAACAGCATGCCCTCCTTGATCCGGCCCCGGCTGTTCTCGGTGATACGTTTGATGCTGGTCGCGCTCTTCTCAATGTGTGAGGGGACGGTCAGGAGCGCACGCGCTTCGCTATTGGTCGATGCCATCTTCGCGAGTGTGGCGGTCAGGACGTCTTCCTTGGCGTGAATCTCCTTGGCAAGCTCATCGGCCTGATCCAGGGAGGTGAGTTTGTTCTTCATGAACCCGTCCTCCGTGAGTTCGAGCATCTCCTGCGCTTTGTGTACCAACAGGTATATCTCTTTTTTCAGGTCTTTTATGGTCTGTTCCGACATAGGATGAACTCTCCTTTCAAATATCTCTGGCAGTATTAAATCGGGTGAGGTGCAAAATTTATGAAACTATAGCAGAAAACCATTGATATGACATGTTAATTATTTTTATATGAAGATTGTAATGTTTTATAGTTTTCGATTTAGTTTAAGCGTATGAGCTATGCGAATGACTGATCGACGAATTGCCCGTATGTCTATAAATATTTTAGCATATTTTGTTTGAATAGGCGGCTTTTTTCTTGACTTAGCACAAGGCCGCTGGTATAACCTAACTCATCAATCATCCCCCCTGCGCGGAGCAGATAATGACCTTTTTTGCCGAGGAAATCTTCGTCAGTGACGTCCACAAGAAGCCGGTACTCGACCAGATGGGCGAGGAGATCGGCAGGCTCAAGGACATTATCGTATCGGGGAGAGAGGCCCTCCCTGCGGTCACTTCATTGGTTGTCGCCTCAGGAAAGACCACCTATCTGATTCCCTGGGGCCTGATCAACCTCTTTAATAAACGCGTCATCTCCGTCAACACGAACCGCAACAGCCTTAAACAATACACGTTATCAACTAATGAGATTCTGCTCTGCAGGGACATCCTGGACAAGCAGATCGTTGATATTAACGGCGCCAAGCTGGTGCGCGTCAATGATCTCGAACTTGGCGACGTCAAGGGACACCTCTGCCTCGTTGCTGCTGACATCGGCTTTAGGGGGATCCTGCGCAGGCTCGGGATCGAGGCCCGGGGGGAGAAGCTGTTCTCGCTGTTCAGGTACAAGCTTCCCAAAAAATTGATCGGCTGGCACTATCTCCAGACCGTAGAGCCCAAGCTCACGAGGTTGACCCTTACAGTGTCCCGGCAGAAGGTGGCGAGGATACATCCGGCTGACCTCGCGGAGATCATCAGCGAAGTCTCACAAAAGGAGCGGACCGCTCTGTTCGGCAGCATGGATGTCGAGACCGCGGCAGAGGCCCTTCATGAGCTGGAACCCCAGGTCCAGGTCGACATCATCGACGACATGTCCAAGGAACAGGCCTCTGATATCCTTGAGCAGATGCCTCCTGACGAGGCGGCTGACGTACTCGGCGATATGCCCCAGGCCAAAGCACAGGAACTCATCAACCTCATGGAGAAGGAAGAGGCGGAGGACGTGCAGGAACTCCTCGAACATGAAGAGGACACGGCAGGCGGTCTCATGACAACGGAATACCTGTCGTTCCCTCCTGATATGACCGTGGAGGAAGCGATCAAGGAACTGCGCCTCGAGGCGCCGGATGTTGAGACAATCTATTATCTCTACATTCTGGACCTCAATGAACGTATTGTCGGCGTCATTTCGCTTAAGAACCTTATCCTGGCCAGTCCGCAGACACTTCTTGGCGATATCATGAAAACTCCGGTGAAAACCGTGCCCCTCGATGCAGATGAAAATGAGGTGGCGGAGTTCATATCGAAGTACAACCTGCTTGCTGCGCCTGTAGTTGATGAGAACGATTTTTTGCGCGGTATTGTGACCGTTGACGATGTGGTGGATTTCCTTCTCCCGACCACATCGAGGAAAAAACGAAGAAGGATGTGATCCTTGATATCGGTCGTGCAGTTCACCATGCCTTCGGAAGATTTCTAACACGATTCGTCAGCCCTTAACCGCGTCAACGTTATTGACTTCAGCTTTTCTACGTTCCGGCTTGTCCGGGTCAGGGAGTTGTGCTACTCGTGAAATTCATGGAACGGATCAAAAACCTCCTGGCCAACAGAAGGCTCATTGTCATTCTCGCCGTCATCGGACCAGGGGTGATCGCCGGGAACGCGGGCAACGATGCCGGCGGAATAGCGACCTATTCCATCATCGGTGCAAAGGAGGGGTACGGTCTCCTGTGGGCGCTGGTTCTCATCACCTTTGCCCTGGCCGTGATCCAGGAAATGTCGTCACGCATGGGTGTGGTGACGGGCAAGGGATTCGCCGATATGGTGCGGGAACAATTCGGGGTCCGGGTGACGCTGGCTGTCATGGTCCTCTTTATCATTGCAAACCTCACATGCACCATCGCCGAATTTGCCGGTATTGCTGCCAGTATGGAGCTTTTTGGCGTGCATAAGTATATCTCCGTACCTCTTTCGGCCTTCGTGGTCTGGTTCGTTGTGGTAAAAGGGAACTTTAAACAGGTGGAACGGTTCCTCATTGCCATCAGCATGATCTACCTTACTTATGTTTTCTCCGGTTTTATGGCGAACCCGCCGTGGCATGAAGTTGCCCGGCAGATTGCCGTGCCCCACATCCGGCTCGATAAGGACTATATCCTGCTCTTTATCACGATGGTAGGCACGACGATCACTCCCTATATGCAGTTCTATCTTCAGTCCGCTGTCGTGGACAAGGGCGTGCGCATTGAAGAATACAAATATGCCAAGTTCGATGTCTATGCCGGTTCGATCATGACCGTGTTCATAGCGTTCTTTATCATTATCGCGACAGGGACGATCCTCCATCCCGCCGGGGTTGAGGTTGATTCCGCTGAGGCGGCGGCGCTGGCGCTCCAGCCGCTGGCTGGCAATTTTGCCGCCCATCTCTTTGCCATCGGTCTGCTGAATGCGTCGTTCCTCGCTGCATTCGTGCTGCCCCTGGCCACGGCCTATGGCCTTTCCGAGGCCTTCGGGTGGGAGTCAGGCATTAACAAGACCTTCCGAGAGGCGCCGCAGTTCCTCGGGTTCTATACGGCCTTCATTGTGATCGGGGCCGGGGTCATCATGATCCCCGAAGTCCCTCTCATCAGGATCATGTTCTTTTCCCAGACCATCAATGGCATCCTTCTGCCAATCGTGCTCATTATCATGCTCAGGCTTGTGAACAACAAGGAACTTATGGGCGAGTATGTTAATTCAAAGCGCATGAACATCATCACCTGGACGACCGTCTCCATCCTTATCCTGATGACGGTCATGCTCGTTGTGACGAGCTTCATTACGATTTGATGCTGCCGTCTTGCTGGTCGTTTAATCTATGATTGAACGCGTAGGAATGATGTGAACAAACTTGAATGTTGTCATGAAGTCAGAAAAGAGCTTTCTGCCGGAGCGTTACCTGATCAAATTCTCTTTCGTGTTCCTTTGTGATGTTGAGATGCTGCCTGATTATTTCTCGTAGGAAATAGGATCATCCACTCCCGCCCCTTTGAATCCTTTCAACCGCAAAGTACAGCTCTCACACTTCCCGCAAGCCCTGTCACTGTTCTGGTAACAGCTCCAGGTAAGGTGGAGCGGCGCGCCCAGTTCTACCGCTTTTCTCACAATCGCTGACTTCTTCAGGTGAATGAGCGGGGTGACGATCTCGATCCGTGTTTCCGGCTTCGTTCCCATTTCTATGACCTTGTTGAAGGCTTGATAAAATACCTCACGGCAGTCGGGATAGCCTGAACTGTCCTCTTCGACAGCGCCGATGAAGATCCTTGTTGCGCCAAGGACCTCTGCCCACGAGGTGGCAATGGACAAGAGATGGGCGTTCCGGAAGGGGACGTAGGTTGAGGGGATAGAAGAAGTTTTGAGTTTTAAGTTTTGAGTTCTGAGTGAGTCTGTCTCTGGCACAGGAATGTTTGTATCAGTGAGGCTGGAACCGCCGATCACCTTCAGGTGCTCAATGCTGACCACAAGGCGTTTCTCGGCCTTATAGAAATCCGCTATTCCATTGAATGCCCGCAGTTCTCTCGCTTCGGTCCTTTGTCCGTAATTCACATGCAGGAATGCCGATCGGAATTGTTCATTCGCTATCGCGGCCGTGACGCAACTGTCCATGCCGCCGCTGACGAGGACCACAGCGATTTCTTTTTTCATGGAAGGAGTTTACTCCGTTAGAGAAAGTTGCTGACGTCTATCAGCGGGAAATATGTTGGTTTCGTACAATTGCATACAATTGCCCTCGATTGACCGTCACGGGGCTTTCTTCTCTAACGGAGTTTACCAGCAACGCTCCTGGAATTCCACTGTTTTCTGCGGCCTGTGCAGGGGGAGGTAATGACGAGAGCGGGGGAAAAGCGTCCCTCCTCTCAGCGAGCCATGCGAGCGGACGTCCTTCGTCCCACGTTCATTCAATGCGCCCCGTGGATAAGCATGGGAAGACATCGTGTGCAGACGATCTTCTCTTCACCCTCATGATAGCAGGGGAGGTATACCCTGGTCTTATCGTCTGTACCGCAGACAAAACATTTAAGCTGTATGCTTGACATGTTATCCCTCCAGCGCCGCGTTGATCTCATCAACGATCTTGTTCGGATCGAGGTTGTGCATCATCGAACCGAAGGACAGAGATTCCACGTTGATGCCGGCGCAGGTGAAGCAGCCGTTGCCGAAATGTTTCTCGATGACCGCCTTTGCCGCCGGGCTCATGCGTATCACGTCGCCGATGAGCGTATCCTTTGTCACTTTAATCTTTTCCGTAACCATTGTGTCCTCCTTTGGTAGGTGATTGATCATATGTTACCAGAACGGGCAGGTACCCGTTATGACCTGCGTCATATTCCATGAACTATGATATACTATGAGCCATGTCATAGCGAATCCGGATGGGTTGCATTATACTGCGCACATCTTACTACCTGAGGAGGTAATTCATTGTGGACAAGTTCGTAAAGGGGTTTATCGTCATGAGTGTCGTGTATCTCGGCCTTGCAGCCGTCATGGGGATCGTCATGCTCGCGAACCCGGACGTGATGGCGCTCAAGTTCGTACATTCGCACCTGAACATGCTCGGCTGGGTATCGATGATGATATACGGAGTGGGTTACCATATCCTGCCGCGCTTCATGGGACGGGCGCTGTACAGCAATAAGATCGGTGAAATACAGTTCTATCTTGCGAACATCTCTCTGCTGTCCATGCTCCTGTTCTATGCCCTGAACGTTTACAATCCAAGCGATCTTTACCGGACCATTACCGTGGTATCGGGGGCCGTCCAGGCATTTACCTTATTTCTCTTCCTCTACAATATGCTGATGACGCTGCTCACCAAGGTTGAACAGCCGAAGTAGCGGCGTGAGGGGCATAGGGCATAGTGTTTAGAGCTACTGGCCTCTCTTGGTTTTTTTATGCCATGCACTCTGCGCTCTGCTCCATGCCTTGCATGCTCGCCTCACGATGAGAAGCTCATCAGCCCTTCACGGTCCTTGATAATGATTTTCCCGTCCGAATCCGTCACGAGTCCTTCTTTTTTGAACTTGCTGAAGGTGCGGATGGAGGTCTCAACCGTGGTCCCGACCATGTCGGCAACATC
>Ga0184631_10000095_pt1 | contig 15603 bp, 25 predicted proteins | sample PLM4_90_b1_FD_133160 | JGI IMG/M metagenome (GOLD analysis project Ga0184631, IMG submission 133160) | Groundwater sediment microbial communities from an aquifer in East River, Colorado, USA - PLM4_90_b1 | ecosystem: Environmental > Terrestrial > Soil > Riparian zone | place: USA: East River... | reverse complement strand
TTGGGTACGTTATCCGCTAACAAGTCGCCAATAAAACCCTCTAGGCCGCTGTATGGTGTGCTGTAGAACGATTCGAGCTTGTCCCCGTTCATCATGGCGCATTGACAGTCTTCATTGACTAAAAACACGTTGCCGCTATTGCGATTAAAGGCGAACTTCGCGCCCGTTTCGCTGAATGTATCGGGTAAGCCTTGATCATTCCAAGCGTTGAGTATTTCAGTTACTAGAAAGCGTTCACGGGTGCATGACATGATGTCCCCGAGGTCTTCTGTATATGTATCGTTTGTCATGGCTTAAGCTCCTTGTGTTTGGTTAAATTCGTGCATTGTGTTAAGCCATAGTGTAATGACTGCCGTGCATACCCCGTACTCTTCAGCCTTGGCGACTGCATATATAAGGGACTCTTGCGCTGTTGCATAAAATTCTTCGCGTGACATGATAAGACCTCCTTTAGCCCGAAAGTATCGCCTAGGCGCGCGGTTAACGATTGTTAATAGGTGGAGCGGTTAAAGTGCAAAATTGCTTAATGGATAGATTGAAGCATTAAAGACCTCCGCAAAGCGTTTTAAGTCTGCCTGCCCTTGTTCATCAGTGACGAATACTTTTACCCAATGGGCGCGTTCTTTAATGATCATTGCGGCTAATTGGTCTGGGGTGTATTCATTAGCCCAGTCTTGCCAGCTTTCAACAACCATGCGCGCCTCTTCGGCTGGATAGTCATAGGTGCCGCTGAAGTCTGTAGTCATGGTTTGCATGGTCTTTATCTCCTGTTACTAGTAGCCCCATAAGCCATGAGGCGCGGCACATCTCAAACACTACAGCCCAAACGATACGCGCATAGTTAGATAATGTAAAGACATTTATCTATTATTATGCAAAAAAGGCGATAGTACCCGACACAAACAGAGTGGAATATTATGTCAAATGCAGAATACTCAAAAAATACAGGATACTAAAAAGTTGGGTATTGAGACGGCTGGCGAAACGGTGCCAAACGCCCCAAGTGTGCGCGGCTCCCGTGGCGGGCCAAAAGGGGGAGGGGTTAACGTAAGGGTACGCAATCGCCTCATAACTCAATCCGAGGTCAAGCCGCTTAACGTCATGATGCAAGCCTTGGCGGAACGTTACAAGCTGGCGGATGCCATCCAGGACGATCCAGAAGCCCGCGCGAAAGCGATGAATGAGGCTGTAGCCGTAGCCGAGAAGGTAGCGCCATACCTACACCCCAAGCTCCAAGCTACAACGATCAAGGGCGACCCTAACGCACCCCTTGCATTCTCTGTAAGCCTGCCCGATAGCCTGCTACTGATGGCCGCTGTACGTGGTAAGGGCAAAGGCTAGTAACCTTTGATACTGCCCTATAAATACAACAGGTTATCCCATCCCCTTCTGATATGTGGCGCTTGTGTGGCATATGAAGCCTGAAGACATAGCGCGCCTGATAAGGGAAGCTGCACGGGCTACGGTGCCAAACGAACCAGGCGAACCAAGTAAGCCGATGGAACTAATCGGGCCGGTACCATACGACCCTTTAAAACCGGAAAAGCAAAATGAAATTGCTTCTGCGCAGGTATCCCCTCTCGCAGTATCCCTCCAATCGGCTCCCAAAAATTTTTCCCGCCAATTTTTACGGGAGGATAACGGTAGTCTAACCAAAGTCGTACCGTTACTTAACGCAAGTCTCTGTGAGCAGTACGACTCATGCCTTGACGTTCCTTTCCTGTCCATATTCAAGTGGTGGGAAGAGAAGACCAAGCAATATACCAACCTGCCTCTCGTCAGGGCGTTGTGCATGTACGACAGGTACTTCTTGCTCGTCCAGATGTTTGGAAGACAGGACATGCTGCATGAGTGGCTGTATGAGCGTTGCAGGGAGGTGGAGAGAGAGCCGGATAACTGTCTCGATCTGTGGTCTCGGTTTCATTACAAATCGACCATCATTACTTACGCAGGAGTAATCCAGGATATTCTGAAAGACCCGGAACTGACGGTTGGGATATTTAGTCACGTAAAACCCATTGCAAAGAATTTCTTGGCTCAAATCAAGCGCGAGCTTGAATCGAACGAGCAGTTAAAGAAGTTGTTTCCCGATGTTTTGTACGACAACCCGGAACGTCAAAGTCCCGGTTGGTCAATAGATAATGGCTTAATTGTAAAACGCAAGAGTAATCCGGCAGCGCCAACGGTTTCAGCCTGGGGTTTGGTGGACGGCCAGCCTGTCTCGATGCACTTCAGACTGAGAGTCTACGATGACGTTGTTACACAGGCTTCGGTTTCTACGCCGGAACAGGTCTCTAAGACAACGGAGGCGTTTGAACAATCGGCGAACTTAGGGACTGAGGACGGTCGTAGGTGGATGGTCGGTACTAGGTGGTCTTATGCGGATACTTACGCCGAGATCATGAAGAAGAAGATGGTGAAAGTCCGCCTTTATCCTGCTACGGACGATGGGACTTTTACCGGGAATGCTGTATTGTGGTCGCCCGAGTTTAACGAGCAGATGAAGCTCGAACAAGGAGAAGCGACTTATGCAACACAATGTTTGCAAAATCCCCTTGCAGGGAATCAGAAGATGTTCGACATCTCCGACCTTCAGGTGTACGAAGTCCGACCTGAAACGTTGGCTATCTACATACTTATCGACCCGGCCCGATCAAAGAAGACGGATTCGGATAACACAGCTATGGTCGTGGTTGGACTTGATTATGCCTCAAACAAGTACCTTCTCGACGGATTTAATCATAAGATGGATTTACAGGAAAGGTGGCAGAACACCGCCAGGCTCTATGAGCGTTGGAAGCGGGCAACGGGTGTCCAATCACTTTATGTGGGATACGAAAGTTTCGCTGCGCAGGCCGATCTGGACTACTTTAAAGAGCAGCAGACCTTATCCAAAATTCACTTTCCGATAACTGAACTGGCCTGGCCCCGTGAAGGGGGTGGTTCAAAGATGGATCGCGTCCAGAGACTTGGGCCTGATATGAGAAGTCACAAAATCTTTTTGCCCTATTCGACCGACGATAAGAACTTGACTACAGGTCAGAGAAAAATGACCCAAGGTTATGACTATCGTATCGCCCGAAAGATAAAGAGGAAGGACGAGAACAATGAAGCTTACGATCTTTCAGAACAACTCAAAGAACAGATATTTTATTTTCCATTTGGAGGGAAGAAGGATTTGGTGGATGCGCTCTCCCGGATTTATGACATGGAACCGAGGGCACCTTCGTATCGTGAGCAGCGTTATTCAGAACCCGAATTCGTATGATGTATGAAATATATATTTAGGAATTTTTCTATTTCATACTGGAATGTCGGTGAAATTTGTTGCGCAGAAATGAAAAATATTCCTTACCAAAAATTCACTGATTGTCGTGCATTTGGTGGAACTTCCACTGATGCTTACTATTCTTTGCTGGCAAAGTTTGGATTAAGTGATTGTAATAGAAAACGATCCAATAAAATTAAAGAATGCCCGGAAGGTTATCTCCGGGTTGCCCGAGGCGGTACAACTAAATTCAAAAAAACAGAACCGCTTCTTATCGGAAGCAGAGATATTTAGAACCGGAGTTCGTATGAACGTTATTCTCCACGGTGAAGGCAAAGAAATCAGAATGCACCGCACAGATACAGACCAGGTGCTACATAGACTCACTGTCCCGGTCAAAATCTTTTCCGGGGTATCGAATAAATGGAGTCAGCCCGTAACGACTGATCGTGAATTGGTTTACAGGTATCTTTATCAGCTTGGTGATTATCATCACTACGAACTGTGCCACGCCACAAGCAAACAATCATAGGGTACTTTCATCAACTCTCATTTGTTGGACGTGGCAGGTAATTATATCAGGGTTGGCAGTCCTGACTCGATACAGGAACACTCTGGTCAAAACGGCCAGGCTCTATTTATCGTCGTGGAGTGCCAGATTTGCAGACCCCAGATTTCAAACGCTTGAGCTACCGCCAACGTAGTAATTGTATCTCAAGCCAGATATAAAAAATGAAACTCTTCCGAAAGATAGCCGCCCTGTGCGGCTTTTTTTATTGCCCCGTGTGTGAAAAGTATTTTCGTACCAAACATCCAACCTTGCTGGGCGGGCACATGGTTTGTTCAAAGTGCGCCAGTGAAATTATCAGCCAGAGGATCAAAGGTTGGTACGGGGATTTTAAATGAATTACGACAGATCAAAACCCGGCATTTTGTTTTCTTCCAACTTATGCGAGGTCTGCGGCAGAAGCAGGAATTATCCGGTTCACGGTAACTGTTCAAAACAGAAACAAAAAATGTATGAAGCACAACGAAATCGTATTGATCAATCTCTACATCATGCTACGGGTAGCGAAAGCGAAAGCGGGTCTGTTCAAAAAGAATGAAGTCCCCCCGTCCCTGACGGAACGTATTGAAAATCTCAAAGCACAGATAGCAGAACGGGAAAATCATGCTGAATAATCTTGGTTACAAAGTAACCACAAGGAATATCGACTGGGGCGAAATGTGCCGCAGAGCTTGGGGTTCGGAATGGGCTGCGCCGGATCATGGTGTCTATGAATTCTCCAATGGAAGAAAATTCGATTCTACCGATAAAGGTCTGATGGGCATCTATGGTATCTCGGGTATCAACTTCCTGATGGTTGGTGATGGTCAATATCCCGACATGACATCCAACGTCCACATGCTGCAAGAAACTCTGGACAAGATCGAACTCGAATGAGCGACTCAACGATTTCACAACTTCCGGTAGCCCTTACGGTATCGGGGGTCGATCTTGTGCCCATAGATCAGGGGGGTGTCACAAAACGCACCACGATTGCCCAGTTGGGTAATGGAACGGTAATAACTGCACCGGGAAAAATCCTTTCCGTCAATAATTCTTTGACGTTGAATGGAACGGACGGAACGACAATGACGTTCCCGACGACCTCTGCAACGATAGCCAGAACCGATTCTGCCCAGACTTTTACCGGAATGCAGACGTTCGGAGCGATCACTTGTACAACAATCAACGGAGAAACTATTACTCCCTCCGGGGGGACGTTCTCTCTCACAACAGGCAAGACTTTCACAGTCAATAATACGATCACCCTGACCGGAACAGACGGGGTAACGATCACTCTCCCGGCCACTTCCGCCACAATGGCCCGGACGGACTCCGCGCAGACTTTTACCGGCGTTCAGACTTTTTCAAGCACTATCGTCGGAAATATCAATACAGCGAACACCTTATTTACGGCAAGAACTATCGACGGTGTAAGTTTCAACGGATCAACAAATGTTCTTGTCGTCGCTCCCGCTACGCACGCTTCTCCATCCAAAACAACATTAGTTGATGCGGATGAACTTACTGGTACTGACTCTGCATCCGCTTTCATATTATCCCGATTCACCTGGGCGAATATCAAGGCGACTCTCTGGAATACTTTAGCCACTCTCACCCTTCAGGGCGATCAGGTCAAAGTAAGCAACGACCCCTCGATATTAAGAGAGGGAACTTGTTCGGCAGCTTCCGGGGACTTGTACACATTGCTGGGTGCAACTGCCACTGCGCTTGGAATGAAGTTCAGAACGCACGGATTCCCGATTTCCGCCGCTGGAGTCTTTGGTCTGGCAGACGAGACCGGAGGTTTGACGATATGGGTTCAGACTGAAGGAAGCCAGGAACGATATTACTATTATGCGGGAGGCACGGTTGGTGTAGCCCCTACACCGGCTAACTTTACCCTGCAAGGCACGTTCGACTATACCACGGGGATATTCTCTCTTACAGGGGGAGTTGCCGGAGTAAACGCCAGTGCCTCTCCGGGTTTGCCTACTATAGATTGTACCCAAGCTACCGGCGCTCTTACTTTCAGTTCGTCATCGTCATATCTGGCTTTCAGAAATGTCTCACTGACAAGCGGAACACCCACGGTTATTGCCTCGCCTCCGGCCAATCTTATTCTCCCTTCGGGCGGGACTTTGGGGGTGGTTACTACATTAAGCGGAAGAATCATCCTCGCTGAAATGAACAACGCGGGCGTGAGAGAACTGGCGATTTGTAATATCGCCGGAGGTCTGCAAGTCGATGAAGAAAATCTGATCTCCACCACGGCGATCAGCGCGTCTGCTACCGCGAACAATGTCTGGTACTCCACGACTTCACGAAGCAATCTTGCTTACAAAATCATCGGCGCATTCGATGCTGTTAACACAGCAGGGGCGTGGTCTAGCCCAACGACGAAGATCAATGCGGGAGGTAACGCTCTTACAGCGATGAGCAGTGTTGGATATGGGCAGACCGAACAAAATTTAGTTGGAAGTCGATCACTTGGTACTACTTACTACAACACTACAAGTAAGCCCATTATAGTGAACGTAGGTGTATTAGCTGCTACCTCTGTAAATTTTACTGCAACGGTGAACGGATTTTTACTTAGAGCAACAGATGCAGCCGGGTCTTCCTATAGTGGAATTACTTTTATAGTGCGCCCAGGTTGCACCTATTTTGTGACATCAACTGCCACATTGAATAGTTGGGTTGAACTTCGTTAAAGGAAAAGATCATGCTCTGGAAAGACTTGAACAATAAAGTACATGATGACATGGGTGGAGAAGCATTATATCTCCCTTCATGGCCTCAAAACATGATTCAGATCACCCAGCAAGAGGCGGATGCTTTGCGTGCCCTAACGCCCGCGCAGTTGCTTGAACAAAAAGCTGCCGTGTTAAAAACTTTTGTGTCTATCAGAGCGACAATGATAAGCGTGTTATCCGTCATTGCAGGAAAAAAAGGAAGGGCTGGACACTCTCCTGATGCGCAAGCTTGTGATGCGGCCTGTACCTCGCTTCAGGAAATAGAGAGTAACCCTGCTATTATTGCGGCAACTGACGGCGCAACAACCAAAGCCGCAATACTGTCGGCGTATCAGATTATCGCGGCGACTTTAAATGTCTCATCTCCTTCTTCCGCCGCAGAATTTGTTGCGATTGGATTAACCTATCCATAGGAGGTTACGTGAACGCTATCCTGACTTGGTTTGCCGAAAAAATGATTCTTCCTCATTGGTTCTGGGTGGTTGAATATTTTGTCGCCTTTCTGTTTACGTTCTGGCTGACGTATGTTTTTTACGCCGCCGTGATCATGTTCAGAAACATGCGTGACGCCGGGACTCTGGAAGGACTAACTCCGGCAGTTATCGTGATGATCAAACTCGCTCTATATGTCGGGCTGGTTTTGGATGCTATTTTGAATTGGGTTTTTCTGTCAGTGGTTTTCTGGGAATTTCCAAAAGAAGTATTAAGCACATTCCGCGTAAAAAGATTTTACTGGGGTGAAGAAGGCTGGAGAAAGAAAAGAGCTGTCTGGTTTGCAAAGAACTGGCTCTTACCCATCGACCCGCATCACATGGATCAATGATGAATCTGCGCAGTTATCTTCCGAAGTATTTTGCGGAAGATGAATTTGTCAGTATTGACCTGGACACATTTTACAAAACATACAGCAGTGATTCGCACATGACCGCATTGGAAACTATCTTTGCGGAGGGGGTTCGATACGCCCTTGAAACACATGAATTGCATTCCGAAAATGAAGTTCAGCGCATAGCTGTTGCCCAAGCGCTCGGTATGGGGAAGGTATTCAAATGAAGGCCCAATATTATTTTATTTTTGTGGTTGTTGTGTTTGTGATTCTTTTTTGGACTTTATTAACGAGTATTGGAGAGAGTTAATGGATGCCGACATCCAGACCGTTGAAGTCACCGGCATTGATGCCGAATCACGTCAGATGGAAATGATGGCGAAACTCGCCGCGCAACAACTGACCAATCATTATCCGAATCATGTGTGGATGGTGGGTTGGGCACCCGGCATGACGCTGATCATCAAATACATGGGCGCAAACGCTAAATACGGATACACAGTGGACGCGGCAAAAGCTGCAAGCATTTCCGAACTGGAACGCGCCATTGTAATGGGCGGCGGAGAACTTCTGGAAAGACTGGGAATGAAGCGTGGCGCTTGGGATGGTGAGTTACCAAATCAGGAGTATGCGGGGATCAAGGAAGTGACTTAATGAGTAAAACTATTCAAGTTTTTTTTTGCACACATGAAGACGCCACTATGAAAAAGATTGGAGAGTATGGCGTTTTTGTAATGAGTCTTGAAAATGTGGCAGATTCAAAACATAAATTTCGAGAATTTATCGCTGTATGCGCGGACAAATATTGGGAAACCATTGTCCTTATGGGCGTTCTTGATAAAGAAGATTGACCAAAAATGAACCCGCGTGATGAAGGAGAAGGCTGGATCGGAGTTGATTTTGACGGCGTTTTAGCCGTTTATAACGGATACCAAGGTGATGACCACGTAGGAAAGCCAATCGAACCCATGATAAAGCGGGTTCGCAAATGGTTGGCCGAAGGGCGCGATGTAAGAATTTTTACCGCAAGAAAACCGCATCCCGCCATTCGCAAGTTCTGTCGTGACAACTTGGGAAAGATTCTCCCGATCACCAATACGAAAGACCGCCATATGCAGATGCTTTTGGATGACAGAGCAGTGGGTGTTGTACGCAACACAGGCGAACTTTTCAGTGAAGACAACATGAAGCAAGTGACGGAAGAATAATAATGGCTAGTTTGTTGCCTGATCGAAAAAATACCGCGCCTACTGCCCAGACGGGCGTAGACTCAAAAGAATTCCCCGGCCCCAACTGGCTGCAACGCGCCCAAAGGGCTTTTCACTCCAGCACGACTTACATTGACGCGAACTATCGCAAGCCATGGGAAGACTCCATAAGAGCTTTTAACAACCAACACTCGACCGATTCAAAATACAACTCGCCCGCTTACGACAAGCGATCCAAACTTTTCAGACCGAAAACCAGAACGATTATCAGAAAGAACGAAGCAGCCGCCGCAGCGGCTTTTTTTTCGTCCATGGATGTTACGAGCATCCTCCCGACAGACCCGAACAACCAAGCAGAGATTGCCAGCGCTTCGATTATGAAGGAGCTTTTACAGTATCGCCTGACAAAAACGATACCCTGGTATCAATTTGTCCTGGGAGGTCTTCAGGACGCCCAAACGACCGGCGTAGCCTGTGCCCATGTGTATTGGAACTACGAAGAACGTAATTCTGAAAACATCACAGAGACAGCAGGGGAAGAGGAAGTTTCCGAAGAGTATCCTACTCAGTCCGGCCTTCCCGAAGGTGCGATGCAAGCAACTGAAAAAGGAGGGTTGACAGCAGAAGTTGGCACTCCCAATGTGATGGTGGTGATTCAGAACGAACCGGAAGTCATGAAAGACCAACCGGCAATAGACCTGATCCCGATTGAGAATATCCGCATCGACCCCGGAGCGAACTGGACAGACCCTATCAACAGTTCACCCTACGTGATTCATCTTATCCCCATGTACGCCCAGGACGTGAAGGAGAAAATGAAATCGGGCGAGTGGAACAATATGACAAGCAGCCAGCTTATGGCTGCGACCGAAATCACTCCTGACTCCACCCGCATCGCGCGCAACAAGAACAAGGACGATCCTTATGCGGCGGATGTGCGGGATGTAGAGGAATATGAAATAGTCTGGGTGCAAAGGCATATCCACAAACATAACGCCGAAGACTGGGAGTTTTACACCCTCGGGGATATAGCGATGCTGACTGACGCGACTCCGTTGAAAGAGTCGGTCTTTACCGGCAAACGACCTTACGTGATGGGCTGCTGCAACATCGAAACCCACAAAGTCATGCCAAGCTCCATCCCGCAATTGTCAAAAGGGTTACAGGAAGAAACCAATGAGGTTGCAAACCAACGTATCGACAACGTGAAATTCGTGCTGAACAAGAAATGGTTTGTGAAACGGGGTAAAGAGGCTGATGTTCAGGGACTGCTGAGAAATGTTCCTGGTGGAGTAGTAATGTTAGACGATCCCGAGGGGGATGTCAAAGAGATTAATTGGCCTGACGTGACTGCTTCATCTTTTCAGGAACACTCCGCACTCTCCATGGAAATGGATGAACTTCTAGGGAACTTCAATCCTGCTTCTCTGATGATCGCCGGAGCCGCAAACTCTCCCGCAAAGAACATGGCAATGCTTTCCAACAGTCAAGGGACTTTGACCGAGTATTTACTCAGAACTTATGTAGAAACCTTTGTCCAGCCTGTTCTCAGGATGCTGATGACGCTTGAACAAAAGTACGAGACCGACCAGACCGTACTTGCAGTAGCAGGAAAACGCGCCCAACTCTTCCAGCGCTTTGGCATCGACAAGATCACCGATGATCTTTTGGAGAATGAGCTGACGTTGAACGTCAATGTCGGCATGGGTGCTACCGACCCCGCCGCCAAGTTGAATAAATTCATTGCAGGTATTACCGCTTACACCGCGATCATGTCCCGCCCAGTTCCGGGATTGAATGTGCAGGAGGTTGGGAAGGAGATTTTTGGTCATCTTGGTTATGCGGACGGGACAAGGTTCACAACGAACGATAACCCGGCTGTCCTCCAGTTGCAACAACAACTGCAACAGGCCATGGGACTCATCCAGCAACTGCAACAAAAGGTCAAGGACAAACAAACCGGCCATATGGTTGCGCTGGAAAAATCAAAAGCGACCAACCAGACCACGATCCAGAAAACGATTATCCAGGAAGAGAACGAAAACAAGCGGTCTTTGGCAACGCACATGAGAGCTTTGATGGAAGCGGAAAATAAACCCAAGGGAAGTAAATGAACGAAGAATTCGATTTTGATGAATATCTTGATCTCTGGTGGAAAAACCATCCTGAATTTGTTTTAGAGAATCGTGGCGTTGCTGAATATCGCTGTAAGAAATGTGGTGGTCACTGTGATCACGGTAGATGCCGGTGGTATGTCATCAAAAAATTCCTCATTGGCGCACTCTATGGAAAGTTTCGTAAATGACGGAAGAAACCGAAATCCTGTTTGATGTAGCTGTACTGGGTGAACAAGTTGACCAGTTTTTCAAAAGCGACATCGGGAAATACCTTCTGCAACACGCAGCAGCACAGGAAGCTCAAGGACTGGAAGAATTGAGAAGAGTGAAGTGCAATGATAGTGAAGCGGTATGGCAGGCGCAAAACAAAGTGTGGCTTGCGGAAAAGTTCAGGACTTGGATGGGTGATGCGATTCAAGCCGGGTTGAAGGCGCAGATGATTCTGGAAGATCGGGAAGAATAGGGCTGTCGGTAAAGGCGGATGCCTGATCACCCAGTAAAACAATATAGGTATCCCATCCGATACGCTCATCAAAGCCGTATGGTTCAACCTTTATATTTTCTGGATATATGTCATAACCCAAACCGCCCCATTGGTCGCGTAAATACTGAGCAATAGCCTCTCTTGTTGGCTCAATTGTGGCGATGGTTGTCATGCTTTCAGCAAGGCCGCCTGTGTGACTTCTGATTTTCATGCAATAACTTTATAGCAACACGCTAAGTAACGCAACAACCGCCTTCGGGCGGTTTTTTATTGGGAGTAAAGAATGGCCGAAGATACCAAGGTAGAGACAACGGAAGAAGGCGAAGTCATTGGAACAAACAACGATGCCCGCCTGAAGATGTTGCAGCAGATCAACGACCAAAACGATGCCACTTTGGCAGAAGGTGGTGATCTGGCCGATGTGAATGATGACGGAACCACATCGGCATTTACCAAGGAAGAAACGCTAACGGATGAAGAAGTCACTGCCAAAGAATTGCAGCGCGCGGAAGACGAGGCCAACTTAACTCCAGAACCGGAAAAACACCCCGAAGAACCCAAACACAAAATCAAAGTCAACGGCAAAGAACTTGAGTTGACGACTGACGAACTTGTTCAGCGTGCTCAGAAAGTCGAGTCGGCTGACACTTATTTGAAAGAGGCAACACAGAAACTGCGTGATGCCGAAGTAAACGCAGCCAAACCAGCACTACCCTCTACCGAGGATGTAACGGCAAAAGCTGATGAAAGACGAGCGCTTGTCCGCGCTATACAAATGGGCACTGAAGAAGAGGCAATGGCGGCTATAGAAAAGTTGCAGAGCAGACCTCCATCCGTTAGCGCGGACGATGTTGCTCGAACTGTTGATGAGCGTCTTACCTTCAATGATGCTGTTTCCAGGTTTAATAAGGACTACAAGGATTTGGCGGATGACCCCGTGCTTTTGAATATCGTCTTGCAGCGCGACAAGGAATTGATCGCCCAAGGGGATAAACGAAGCTACCAGGAACGCTATGAGGACATCGGTAACAGTGTACGGACTTGGAAAGATGGTTTAACCAAGACTGCCACTCCCGAACCTGAAAAACCTGTATCCGACAAACAAACCAGAAAAGCATCGGCACCCGCTGTTCCGCAAGGCGCTGGAACAAAAGCTCCTGCGGCGGTGAGTGATGAAGACAAAGAGGAATCCGTTGGGGACGTTATCTCCGCGATGGCAAAAAGTCGCGGTGGCCCGCAATGGCTTCGAGGTTAATCAACTTTAAAGGAGAGCCATCATGGCTGGTCAAGTTTGGGCTGTAAACAGTCTGGGCGGATACATGTATTCGCGCCAACTGTCGAACGTCCTTCGCATGGCTGTGCAACCGCTGGTCAAGTTCCGTCAGTTTTCTGACGTGCGTGACGCATCGCAGCAAGGCAAAAAGAAGGGCGATATTTTCACATGGGACGTTTTCTCTGATGTTGCAAACCCCGGCGGTGTGTTGACTGAAACCAACACCATGCCGGAAAGCAACTTCACGATTGTTCAAGGTACTCTGACAATCACCGAGGCTGGTAACAGCGTTCCCTATTCCGGCAAACTGGACAATTTGTCCAAGTTCCCGGTAATGGAATTGATCCAGAAAGTTCTGAAAAACGATGCGGTCAAAGGCTTCGACAGAATGGCATGGAACCAATTTAACCAAACGCTGTTGCGCGTCATTCCTGTTGCGGGAACTGACACGGCGGCTATTACGCTGTACACCAATGGTACCGTCACAGGTACAAACACCGTTGCGTACAACAACGCGCACGCGAAAGCAATTGTGGACATGATGAAGGAACGTAACATCCCCGCGTATCTGGGTGATGACTACTATTCCTTGGCATGGCCGACTACTTTGCGTTCGTTCAAAAACAATTTGGAAACGATCCACCAGTATTCGGATACAGGTTTCAAGTTGATCATGAACGGTGAAATCGGTCGTTATGAAAACGTGCGCTACGTTGAACAGACGAACATTGCCAAAGGTATCGGTACTACGGGTATTGCGGCTGGCTCGACTGGTGGTGATATGAATGCGTGGTCACAAGGCAAATCGGACTGGATTTTCTTCTTCGGCAACGACACGGTGGCGGAAGCTATCGCCGTACCGGAAGAAATGCGAGGAAAGATTCCGAGTGATTACGGTCGGTCAAAGGGTGTCGCCTGGTACTACATGGGCGGCTTTGGAATCGTTCACACACTGGCTGCAAACTGCCGGATTGTGAAATGGGATAGTCTGGTTTAAGGAGAAAATCATGAGCCAAAAAAGCATGATGTATGACCATCCCGCCTACATTGTCCGTCAGGGAGAAGTCCTTGGTCTGACCGTAGCAGGAACATTGGGCGCAACATCCAAGTGGATTGCATTTACTTCTTCGCATATCTTTTCGATTGGTGCCACTACTATTACGGCGGGCACTTCGACTTATACCGCGTGGAACGGAACTGCAACAGTTACAACGACCGGCACGGGTGATTCAATCAGTGGTATCAAAATTTCAGGTACTACGACCAGTACGTATGGCCCGTATGCTCTGAGTGCGATAGTAGGTGGCTTCAGCCGCATCCAGATCAGTGGTACGGGTGTTGGGTCTTCAACGGCAGATGGCGGCGTCTCATTTGCGGCTGGCGATCAGTTCTATCTGCAACGCGGAACTGATACTACTGGCCTGCAATTGGGCGTCATCGAGTACGCGCTTGATCCGAACGCATTGGTCAGCGCATAAAGGAGAAATATCATGGCAAATCCAGAAAAAATTACCGGCATGGACGGTATGCAAAGCCTGAATGAAAAATCAGGCTTTCAGACGGATGGGTATTTGTACAAAGGTGATACGCCGCAAGGCGAAGGTGCAAAACTCAACGTCATGCCGCCCGGTATGGAAATCGACAATCAACCGACAGCAAGGATTTATCCGATGTCGCTGATCAAGTTGACGGAAGAAAGCTATCCTGGTGATGGCTGGACTCCCAAGCCGCGTAACGTAGTTGGCTAAATAAACCGGCCCCTTCGGGGGCCGTTTTTTTGCATCAAGACGCATGGAAGTTGGTTATTTATTAGGGCGAGTGGTGTCGTCCTGTGGTGGTAATTAGCTTCCAGTCGTGTTGGTGTCAAAATAAAGGAGAAACATTATGTCCCTTCAAGAAAAATTTCAAGTCATTCTTCCACCCCAAGTCAATGAAGATGACGGCACGGAATGGAAAACATTCGAGTCGCAACGCAGGACTGAGCCGTTCAAAGAAAATCTCAATGAAATGCCGGTCAACATGCAACTGCAAAACCAAAATGGCATGACCCGGAGTATTGCGGGCAGTACGGATTTTTCTGCCGATGCAAATCCAGAGTCTTTTGATAAGGGCTTTAAGCGTCATCCCATGAACGGTTCGGACGATCAATATTCCGGCGAACACGTAGATCATTTCTATGGAGAGGTGGTGGATGAAGAAGGTAAGGCTGGCTTTATAGAGCGTAATAACATGTTGGATCGCCTTTAAGTATGAAATGTTCAGTCGGTGATTGTGATAAGGAAATCTTTGTTTTATCAAGTGGCCTATGTAAGACGCATTATCACAGACTAAAACGAACTGGCGATCTAAAAATATCCAGGCAAGCACCAAATAAAGACAAGTTATGTACGATTGAAAATTGTGGCCGCTCACATAAAGCAAAAGGATATTGCCAAAAGCATTATGCAAATTTTAAACGATCCGGCGATCCTCTAACACAAAAACGCGCTCCAAATGGTTCGGGGCATATTTGTAAAATTCATGGTTACAAATTCATTTTTATTGATGGGGAGCAGGTAGCTGAACATCGCAGAATAATGGAAAATTATTTGAAAAGAAAACTTTTCCAAAAAGAAATCGTACATCACAAGAACGGAATCAAGACTGATAATAGAATCGAAAATCTGGAAATTCTCTCACAATCAGATCACGCGAAACATCATTACAGAGCAGGCCAATATTTACCTCGTAACGCACGCGCAAAACAACAGGAATTTAGATATGAAACTCGATCTTAAAAAACCGCATGGCACTATTACAAATCATTCATGGGCAAAGTACGAACAAAACGGAATTTTATACGATCAACAAGGTAACCCAGAGGGTGTATTTGACTCCGAAGAAGAAGTTAAAGAAGCCAAGCCAAATTTTGAAATAGATGTGGTAGTTTTGCCCGATCCTGTTGAAAGAGATTTTGTGCTGGAACAGGCCAGGGACTTTTTGACCAACATTCTTACTGATGGCCCGCTTGCAAGATCAGTTATCTTTAAAGAAGCCGCTGCCAACAATCAAAATTGGGAAAAGATCAAAACAGCTTTTGCCGATTTGGGTGGTGAAGCATTCCATAAAAGGAATGTGATTCACT
>Ga0184631_10000094_pt1 | contig 15655 bp, 29 predicted proteins | sample PLM4_90_b1_FD_133160 | JGI IMG/M metagenome (GOLD analysis project Ga0184631, IMG submission 133160) | Groundwater sediment microbial communities from an aquifer in East River, Colorado, USA - PLM4_90_b1 | ecosystem: Environmental > Terrestrial > Soil > Riparian zone | place: USA: East River... | reverse complement strand
TTCTATTCCATAGGTAACTATGGACTTTTCCCCACAGAATATGTAGAGATGCTGATACTTAGATGGAACGAGCTTCTTGGAAGAAAGATACCAATATGAACCAGTATACACCAGATCAACTCCGTGAGCTCTTTGATATCATTAAAAATATTGGTGCATACCCTTCCTCTGCTGTTAAGGCATTCATGTCAGATGAGACCAATCTTGCCATTAATAGTATTGTGTTATGTAAAGATTCAGCTTCTGTGTATAAGAACCTGAGCTATTTCAAAAAAGGTGCAGGTATTCATATAGAAGAGCACAATAAAAGAAGAAAAGTGAGGGACTTTATATTTGATGTTGAGAAGGATAATATCCCCCTCTACATAAACGATAAGTTATTACACCCTATCCTTATCTGGCGATTACAAAAGAGCCTATGAAAGATCAGTTGTACTGTCCGAGATGTCTCTCACCGCTAATTAAGGGAGAGGGCACAAGAATATATCAGACACTGGTTGAGCATGTCTCTGATCCTAATGGAACTGTCTATCCAAAAGAATATTTCATTTGCAGTAATAATGATTGTCCCACAAGAATAGATGATGATTTTTGGGAATGGTATGGTGACTACCACTATTCTAAGAACTATGCTGAAGATTTCTTTTTCCTTAACTGTAATAAAGCTCTTAACTCTCATTCTCGTGAGTTTACTATTCAACAAAAAAAGAAAAAACGTACTTTTCTTCACTTAGTATGGTTCAAAGCATACATAGAATCTTCTCCGATACCCGATAAAGTTGGTCTTAATATAGTGGGTTATAAACGAAAGATAAAGGCATGCACCAGGGCTCGGCTAAAAGATAGTTGGATTGAGTATATCTCTGGTATTCACATGTTCTTCTATTGTACTAAGTCATTTGATGAATCATTGAATAAATTTTTAGAGAACACCAAAAATAAATATAGCCTTAAGGATCTATTAGATAAAATGGAAAGCCCCTCATGGGATAAACGCTGGTGGAAGCGTCTATCTGTATGGGTAGCTAATAAGAAGTACCCAGAACTTAAAAAAACTCTATTGAGTATAAAAAATAGTGATTAGTTGTTGTGTGCACTCAATATAAAAAAGTATATTGTTAGTGAGTGCTAAAGCGTGCTTATCATAAATAATTTATCGTGAGGTAGTGTATGAAAGAGGGAATGAGGGAGTTACCCGTGCAGGTGATTGTTAGTATAGAATGGACTAACAATCAGCTATATGACTTCTTCCGAGGTCTTAAAAAAGGATCTATATTTGGATACTCTTTAGCTTTTACCTATGCCAAGATTGTGGAAATGGCAGCATCCTATGGAGTCCGAGTAAAACTTCTTCCCCTCAGCCACCCCTTACGTAAAAAGTATAACTATTATGTTCTTAAGGTGGTTTCGGTAAATGTGGTAACACCCCTAAAATGTAATCCAATTATGAGAGTAAGCTTTGAGGATGTCCATTACTATGCCTTGAGCACTGCTAAAGGTAATATAATATGCCACGGACATGATTGTATGAATCAAATCCTTAAAGGAAGTAAATGTCTCGAAATTGTAGACTTGATAGATTTACCTTCTGGAAAAAAAGGTTATGGTAAAAAATCGTATTGTGCAAAATGTGCAGACCATGTTCTTACCAACAAAGTTAAAGCGCTTACAGCACTTCGTAAATCCATACTTTCTAAATAGTATTAATAGAAGGAACTTATTATGTACCCACTTACATGCCGTGACGATAAAGACCATATTTTTGAAAATACTCTAAAGGATCTCTTGTATACTTGTGCCAAATGCGGGTTATCCTAATGAATACTTAAAGTTTGATACTTTGAGGACAGCCCTCAAAAAGGATACCAAGGAGTTGGCAGATTCAGTGAATGGGGGTACTCCCGAGTTCCTCGCCGAAGCAATGTTTGAAGCCATGCATGAAACGCATAGGACCCTTCAACAGAACTTTTTCCGTGGCTTGGTACTGTTCATAGCCAAAATGAAAGATATGCCTACAGACCTTCGAAATAAAGCTTGTGTAGAGTGGTGTGAAGCAGTCTCAAAAATAGAAGCTAATTTTCCAAGAATATGATAACTTTTAGTTGTAAAATGGGTAAGGGCTATGCTCTTGATATCGTGATGTTTCATCTTTTAAGATCATTTAGAGATGGGGTATCTTTACTCAATATGAATATCGGAGTGGACTGGTATAGGGGGGATCATAACCCCAAAGTAATTTTTCATCTCATCATTCTTAACGTCACTATCATCGAAATTAATCTTTATAACACGAGGCATAGAACATGAGTAGCATGTTGGATATATCTGTAGCACTAACTACTACCGAGTATTCTTTCATCACAGAGGGTGGTGACAATCAAATGGAGATAGATCTTATCCTCCAGAATGTCCCGGTACTTGTTGCTGAAACCTCAATGTACTTTTCTTCCATACCAGATGATTTAAGGAAACAGATACATAATGCTATTTCTACAAAAGTCGATACTGTAGATATAAACAGCAATCTCAGAACAGTTTTTATTGGGGAGGATATTGAAAGAGAAGAAACAGGTCTTGTCCTCTACCAGGATCTTAAGCAGAGCCCCCGAGCAGATGCTTTTTTCAAACGATGGAATGAGATTCATACACTCATTTATGAGTATACAATAAAGAGTATAGATATATCCGGAAAAGAAAATGGAATTATAGCTTGTGTTCGTGGAGTCAGAGTAGGTAGCACCTGGATTAGGCTTGAGATAGTAGATGAGCCTAATTTACACATAAAAGAGGAGATATGATGCGCTCTACTCACCTTGAGTTATTTAAAGCAGTATTAGGGGATAGGTTTAAGTACCTTGAAAAGTACTATGAGAATCTTAAGCCTCTGGATATCATTGACAACATACCCATAGGAGAGCCGGTCTTTGATCAGATATTTCCTCCGGGATTATGCTCTAAGTTATTTGGGACCCCTAATACAGATAGATCCGATCGACCTCAAAGAAAAATGGATCTTGCGGTACTTCGTGAAGTCTACCATCTTTGGAAGGATAAAAACTATTTTGACATAAGTCCTACCTTGACAGCTAAACTTATTGATACCGAACTTAGAGATGTCGATACATTCTTTATTAGAGCTCCGTACCGGTCTATGTACCTAAGCTTACCTAAGGGCAATGGTCTCTTTATTCCGAATAATAAAACAGGACTTCATGAGGTTGAATCGATATATCTTACATTCGAAGATTTTGGTGAACCAAGAAGCATAATAGTACCTTTTCAAAACAAACAATTTGATAACACAACCAAGCATATTCACATGCTTGTATGTGGTGAAGTAAAAGGCACCTATGGAGATGCTATCATGTTTTTTGATCTTATCTTCTTTGAGGGTAAAGTCAGTGAGTCTATTGCTCTTAATAAGGACCTCCTGGATAATCCCACTTTCTGGGGTAGCGCTCTCGAAGTTTTCAACTTTGTTTCTAAAGTCCTTCTGTATATCAATTGCTCCAATACTTCTATCCAGAAAATAGCTGGTTTGGACTTGGAAGAAAAATTAAGGAATCTTAAAAATCCTGCCAAGAAACGTAAGCTGATTCAAAAGTACTGCAGGATATCCCCCGAAACTCACAATTTCCTGGATGTAATAATAAACCATGACCATGAAGCGCAGAGTAAAAATACTTGTAAATCAATAGTACTTGGTCCTAAAGCTTTTGAGAAAGTACGCCCGCATTTTAAAACTCAAAGGTATGGCACTGCTTTATCTCAATCCAAGATTATATGGGTAGAGTCTTATGTCCGTGGGGAAGGTGCAGAGTTCTTCCGGGATAAGCATACTTTCAGAGTTACCTAAATATTTATAAATTTCAAGTTAAAAAAAATAGGCACATGAGTATATTATAGGAGTAAAAGCAAAAGAGTTAAGTTTTCTAAATTTTATGGATAAGTCATGAATAATAAAGCGGTGTACATAGGTAATGAGCCAGATCTCATTAAAGATAAAGAATACACAGTCATCGGGATTAAAAGAGTTTGCTTTTCAGGCCCAGTAAATTCAGGGATATATTATCTAATCAAGGATGAATCAGAAAAAGAGGTTTATGTACACTCTCGAAACTTTATCGGGTCTATCTCTTTTCTTACCGATGAACAGGAAGTGATACGTAAGGAGCGCGTTCAAGAACTCCACGAAAAAATGAGAAAATACGGGTATAACATCTAAGATTATACCAAAAGGAGATTGTTATCAATCAGGATATTAATAGAACAAATAATAGAAATATTAGGAGATTACCTCCCTCCCATCTCAATGCTATGGAACTCGCTCAAACTAAACTTGATGAACTGAAAAATAAAGAGCTTATAATAGAGCAAATTAAACAACTTATTGATTCGGAGTAGAATTATGAAAATGTTAATGGTTATTGGGTTACTTGGTCTGCTATTGTCTTGCGAAAAAGCTGGAGAAACTACTCAAATTTTGATGGGTGATGAAAGCGCTCTGCCAGAAGCGCTTAAAAATTTAAAAGTTTATAATGTATCTCTGGGGGGTGATTATGGAACTATAAAAGTTGCTATGTTCATGGATAATATTAATAGTATTTCATACCCCTCAGGAAAAACTACCCAAACTGTATTTATCTTGGATAATTCTCAGATATCTCAAAGAGGTATACCTGTTAAAGAGATTATCTTTGAAAATGATTCATTAATTGTGGCAAGAAAATGAACATACACAGCATAGATTTAACTCATAACCCTTTTGAACCAGCTTGTATGCAGCTTGTAGATTTGAATAGTATTGTATCTATAACTCCGATATCTGTCTATAACTATACTGGTTTTAATATAGGAATATCTCATGCTGACTTTCATATTTACATAAATATGGGATACCCTATTCTGGTCAGGTTTAATTCCGGGACATGTTTAGAATTTCCTAAGTGTAGATTAAAACAGGTTACAGCTGAGCATGAAAAACTTATAGATGCCTGGAAGAATAAAGACAAAAGTATATTTCCAAAAATTGAAGAGATACTCCTGTCTTGCCAAATAAATACTCGTCCAGAAGATGCTTTTCAGCGGGGTCAATTAGTGGGTTTTCAGGAATGTTACGAATACATTATACGAAATACAGGTAAAGGGCTATGAATGAATTACTTGGGATATTACAATCAATGTCTGAAGGAGGATACTCCTGGCAGGAAACTATTATTATTAGTCTGGCAATCATTGGCATGGCTCTCACAGTTATAGTGCTCCCTCTTGGAATCGTCCGTGGAATAGTTTCTATAGTCTCCCTATTTATGAGGACTGCTGATAAAGCTATAGATAAAATTAGTATAAAACAGAAAACTGACAAAAGTTAGTAACGTGCACCGGGTACTCTAAATTAAATAGAAATAACATGCTTATTAGAATCACCAACTCCTGCAGAATGAATTGTTCTCATTGCATGATTGAATCAACTCCCAATGGCAATCATATGCCCATCGAGACATATGAGAAGGCTATTGCTTTCAATGTAAGCTATGATCCATCTCTAATCTTTCTTTCAGGTGGTGAGCCTACAGACCACCCACAGTTCCTGGAATATCTTAGTATGGCTAAAAGCTATCTGAGTAGAGGTAAAGTCTTTTATGTTCTGGTAGCCTCTAATGGGATGTTCCTTGAAGATGAAGCTTATACCAAAGAGATCATTAAGATCGGAGTACATTTTCAGATAACTAATGATCCAAGATTTTACCCTAAAAGGATAAAAAAGATAGAGCACCCGTTATTCGCGTATGAAGAGGCTCTGAGGATAGTTACTCCTATAGGGAGGGCTATCACCAGTAGCATAGAGATCTCCCGTCAGACGCCCCTCTGTTTCAATCTTAGGTCACTTTGCAGGAGCTATCAGAACTTCAGTAATGCTCTAATGCACCTTCGGAGTATTTCTAAGATGTGCATTCCATCTATTAATGCTGATGGGTCACTTGTAGCCGGTGAAGCCTCAGGGTGCTATAAAATTGGCACAGTAGAATCTACTCTTGAAGAAATTACATACAATATTAATAATATGAAATGTGGTAAATGTTTACTACATAGTAATCTAACCGATATACACAAAAAACTTTGGGAAGATATGGGAGGATAAAGAAAAATTGAAAAAAGATTATAGTTATCTGACATTTCCTATTAAATTTTTAGCTGTCATATGGGTAGCCTACTTCTTAGACCTCATACTGATTAATGTATCATTTATACCCTTTGGATTACTTCCAAGAACAATGGGAGGACTATTCGGTATCATATCATGCCCCTTTATACATGCCGGGCTCTTTCATCTCATTAGTAATAGCGTCCCTCTTCTGGTACTCTTAACGGTCACTGCAGTGTTCTTTAAAAAAGATTCCTTTTATATCGTGACATCTATCATTATCCTTGGTGGGATCATGGTATGGTTATTTGGTAGATCCTCGTATCATGTGGGTGCTAGTGGCTTAGTTTATGGATTAGCAGGATTCCTAATATCTTTTGGAGTGTATAAAAAGAAAATAATTCCATTAATAATTTCTATTATAATTACTTTCACCTATGGCATCTCTATGCTAATAGGTTTGTTACCTATTTTCCCGGGAGTCAGCTGGGAAGGGCATTTATTTGGAGCTATCGCAGGAGTTATTACTGCGAGATTAGTTTACAGGTAATGTTATGATATATTGGTTTACTATTATGAAAAGGTTCTTACTATGAAATGTCCCCACGAGGATTGTATAAGGCATGAAGACTGCGGTATACTTGATATAACGAATAAAATCCCGGAAAAAGGATCGACATGTAGTTACTATATACCAAATAAAACTAAGGAGAAGAAATAAGATGGGAGATATTGGTCTGCACAATTATCTAAATCTTCACAGCTACATTCGTAGTAAACAATTCCCTGAAGAAATTCATTATAAGTTACTTGACATAACCCGTAGAGACACTATTGTAGAAGATCTTATTGATGTAATCATTGAAAATACTATAGATATGGCTGAGCAGAATAATTGTATATCTAAGCTGAATATGGAAATTCAAGATCTTGAGCATGATCTCAAAAAATACTCTGAGGATAAAGAAGCAGTTGAAGCTCTGGAAGCAAATGATCAGTATATAAAAAATAACTTTTCAAAGTTTTTAGATGAGTTCCAAGAAAAAAATAAGCGATACCCTTCTATCAATGAAGCGTGGGAAGCTGCCTGGACCTGCGGTCTAAAAACTGAAAATAATAATTAACTTGCTTGTCTCATTATAATTGTGTATATTTACATGGAATAATATGAGGAGGATTTGCATGGAAAATTTAATTGCCGCGTTACAAATTTTTTTAAAATACGGAAACCACCAATTTCCAACACATTGCGAGCATGATGTCATGTGGATTATTGGTATTGAACCTAAGATGGTCTCGGAAGAGGATACTGTAGAACTCAAAAGATTAGGGTTTTCTATCGACCAGTCAGATGATTGTTTCAAATCATATTACTTTGGTAGTGCCTAACATGAGGATAATACTGGGCAAAGATGAAAAGGTAATCATAGGGAATAAAAACTTTGATGGAGCATCTGATTTAGCAATTGCTAATATCAATGGAAGATTATTATCCTATATCGAAGGGGAAGTTGCACCGGACATCTTTGAATCTCCAGATTACTTAGGTTTTCTACACAGACACCGTAAGATGGAAAGTATGTTACTCTTGGACTCTGACCATGTCGTAATAGATAGATCTGACTGGGAAAAAGTAAGATCTTCGTGGGGAATAGATCAAATATGCAATAAATTGAGAGGAGAATGATATGCCTACACCTGGAGAACTTCTTGCAAGACAACTGCTTGGTGATACTACTGTATGCAATTCAGATATCGAGCATGCCACAAATATTTTCTTTAGTGATCAAGGTTTTGATGTGCACTGCGTAGTTGGACAACCAAAAGATGAAAAAGAAATAAGTACAGTATCTGAAATTGTTAAAAAAAGGCAATCCCAAGAATGAAATCCTCACCTGAATTAGAAAAGGCTTTACAGGAATTTGCACTTACTGGTCAGATAGTGGAAAGATCCGAAAAGAATCCTTATCTTAAGTATTCATATAAGGGTTCAGGTGAGAATATCTCAGACAAATGGAATGTAAAAATATACAAAACTGGCTCTGTTGTTACTACGGATCAAAAAACCCTTATGGATATCATAGAGGGGACTTTTAAATCTCCGAATACCTCCCTAAAAGTTATTCAAATAGATGATGCAGGAATAGGGTTCCCCTTATGTGGGATAATGATAGGTATAACGGATGGTTCAACTATCTGGACAGATACAGTTGATGTTAAAATGTTCCAAGGACAGGCATACGAGCAAAAAGAATATGTTAGAGACTATACCCAAAAAGGACTGGAGATTATATCCAAAATTGGGATATCTACTAAGACTCATCGTATAGAAATATGTAGTGGGTTCATAAACCAAGCTCTTAAGGAGCAACTAAGATCTCTTGGTTATGAGGTATCTATCACAGATATAAAAGGACTTCTCCAGGATAAGCTTGAGGATCTTTACAGAAAGCACATATGTGACCTTACAGGTAAACAATTAGGGTACGATCCAAAAGGATTAACCGAAAAGCAAATATCTTCTAACTTCTACTCTGCTGTAAACTGGGCTAAGAAATTTGCGCCGAATCTTATTAAAACGGGCTGGAGAATCTTTTCATGAAAAGGCGTAGGAGATTAGACCAGGTATACAATACTGAAGAATATCGACAGCTTTTAGAGATACTCCCTGTAGATTCTTTTTTATACCCAAAAATTCAGAGCAGTTTAGAATTAAGACATGACTTTACTAAAAAAAATAGAAAGATTTTTATATCTCAACCTATATCCTCATACATGATAAATTTTTTCCCGGAAATATATGAAGTTATGTATAATACCTCCTTTAATAGCCTTGCTCTATTCATTAATACTACTAATGAGTCATGTATGACCGTTCTTACTTGGCGTCTCACCATTAATAAATAATTATGGAACCACAATATACTAAAGAAGATCTCATAGACCTCGTAGCAGCAGCCCCTCCCTACAATATTATCAATTTAATTTATTTTTATACACTGAATGGGCACGCATACAATAGCAAAGATTGTATGGACCTCAAGGAATGTTTATACAAAGAATTCCCCGAAATGTCTAAACTATTCTATGAGATACCTTTAGACTTGATACCTTTACTTATAAACCATGACAATAACCTTGTCAAAGCTATTGTCATGTGGAGGCTCCGGATAGCAAAATAGCTACTCACTAAACTTTAGTATAATTATTATTGTACTTTTTTATATTAAGTAGTATATTGTTATTAGCAATCAAGGAATTATATCAAAATAGGAATAAGCATGGTTAGGGTTCTACAACTTGATGATTATGTTACGAAAGAAGTAGCAAAGGTAATTAAATATGCCTTTGAACATCCTTATGGTGAATCCTATCGTAAATTATTCATAGCTGGTGAAGTTCTCCCAGTAGGAGATAATCCCGACCATGTTGTGCATATCCATAGTGGATATAGAGCAGTCTATTCTATATCCGTCCTGAATGGTAAAAAATACCACCACCTATCGGTATCTGTTGAAGAAAAAGATAAATACCCCAGTGTCCAAGAAGCGGAACTTATTCTGGATCTTTTTGGTACGGGTAACTCAATAAACAACCTCGAGAACGTCTGGTTAGAAGAGAATGTTCGAGCAGTAAATCTTCTTAAGGGGTTATCAGAATGATAGAAATTTATGAAGTTGAAGTCAATGGTTCAAATGACCAATCTAATATAAACTCTACAACAAACAGTATAAAAAAACTCTTAAAGATGCCGGATTCAAATGTAGAGTAAGATTCAAGAGTAATCGATCTTTCGAAGAACAAGCAGAACAAGACCTTTGGGAAAATCACATGGCAGCTGGGTGATCTAAGTAGATAATTCAAGGTGTACTTAATATTTTTATTTGTACTTAATAAGGGGGTATCCCGTGCGTAATGATGAAATCTTAGAAATTCTACGAAAGAGTGGGGAAAATGGTATCTCCGCTCAAGACCTCGCTAAAAAATTTAAGTTTGCTCGTGTTAATAGTATCTGTAAGCCTATAAACCAACTCAGGCTGCGGGGGCATAATATTGCGAATGATAGAAATTTGGGGGTATATATTCTTTATGAAAATGATAATAATTCCCATGAATCTCAACTCAAAGTTGATCCTATCACTGAACCCATTAATGGGACTGCTGACATAACAGAATCAGATGCCCCCTCTGATGCTAAGTTTTTAAAAATGGCTGGTAAAAGAGAAAAGGTTCTGGAGTACCTTATAAGATCTGGGGAAAATGGTGCAAAGCCTATTGAACTCAGTAAATATTCTGGAGTTTCAGTAAAAAACATTTGTTTTCATATACATGATCTTCGTAAATCTGGTAACCACATAAAGTTAATTGAAGGTAGATACTGTATCCAAGCAGGTAAAAAATACCCCCGGTACAATAAAGGTACGAAAGATCTGCCTCTAACCAATGATACAGCAGATATAGAATTGATACTTGGAGATAAACGTCTTCTCAAGGGTATTAAAAAGATTCAACCTGCGGATCTCCCAACATACATGGATCTACTTAAAAAAATTATTTATTATACAAACTGTGCACTTGCTATGCATAACACAATTGATATGCTTGAAAGCTTAACAATAGGGGATGATCAATGAGGGTTAATACTATTGAAATGATGAAGAAGATACAAACTCTTCTTACTGAAAAAGAATATCTTTCAGCAAAGGAGATTGCTGAGTACTGTAATCTCCATATAGGTGCTGTATATCGCATTATTCGAATGATGCGCTCAGAAGGCATAGGAACGCATGTTACTACAAAAGGTTACATTCTCTCTGAGTTTGCAAAAAAAACTGATGATGTAGGTTTCTTCCGTAGACTTAATGGTCGCCGTATATCAGATTACATTGCTCTCCAGGCAGCAGCTCCGCATATTAAAAAGAGATGGCGTGGAGTTGAGGATAAAAGAAATATTGGTATCATTATGGGACCTCTCGAGGCAGACATGAAACTCCTTGATGAGGGTATTTCCTCAATCAAAGCTCTTGAAGAAAAACAGGGTCTTCAATAATTGTGATATCAATGCCACTAAAAATATTTTGAAAAGAGCACCGGCAGGTTCGCCGGGGTGTGCCCATGGAGATGTCGGGTAACCGAATCTGTGAAGTGGGAAATGTCTCGCGTATGTAGGGATCACGTTCTTTGACAATTAAATGTGTACCGTTTATTGGGAGTGCACCACAGCACACGGTATAGTATATTTTTATAATTCATTATACCCAATGTTGGTGTGGTTCCCACACACGCGGGGATGGACCGAAAAGCCATCCATAAAAACAAAGTCACTCTATGTGGTTCCCACACACGCGGGGATGGACCGTGCGGGGGCACTTCTTCAAACTAAAAACCGGAGTGGTTCCCACACACGCGGGGATGGACCGCCCTCAGGTTGATAGCGGAGAAAATACGTGGAGTGGTTCCCACACACGCGGGGATGGACCGGTCTTGTTGTGGTTGCCATTTAAAAAGATCGTGTGGTTCCCACACACGCGGGGATGGACCGTATTGTGCATAGTGTGGTATCTCTGCCTTTATGTGGTTCCCACACACGCGGGGATGGACCGTATCTACTATAGGCTATATGAATTATTTAGAGGTGGTTCCCACACACGCGGGGATGGACCGGTGAGGCCCTCCTTGAATGGAATAATCAGGATGTGGTTCCCACACACGCGGGGATGGACCGGAGATTAACGGTGTCAATAAAAGACCTTTACAGTGGTTCCCACACACGCGGGGATGGACCGTCTTTTCTGGAAACAAACTTATTTTTGACTATGTGGTTCCCACACACACGGGGATGAACCGTTTTGCCAGGAGCACAATACCGTACGGAACTTGTGGTTCTCACATACGCAGGGATGAACCGATTGGACACTCCGTATGTTAATACCAGAGGAGGTGTCTCCCATACACGCGAGGGGATGAGCTTACGATAATTGATTTTTCCAGTCCTTACTGTCTATTTTACCAGTACGAATGAGTTTGAACATTATTTCTACAATCTCAGGATCAAACTGTTTACCACTGCCCTCTACGATTACATTCAGGGCAAAATCTCGATCTTTGGCAGTTCGATATGGACGACTGGATGTAAGGGCATCAAAGGTATCCGCTACAGCTAATATCCTGGCTCCTACGGGGATCCCTTTCTCTTTAAGATTATGGGGGTACCCACCTTCTCCATCCCATCGCTCATGATGATGAAGCACATACTCACTTATTTTTCCTGCAACATCAACGGGTTTCACTATCCGATAACTATTCTCTGGATGCTCCTTAATAACAGCATACTCCTCATCCGTTAAAGATCCTTTTTTAAATAGTATATCATCACGTATACCGATCTTACCTATATCATGGAGTTTACCGGCATTAATGACATCTTCAATGAAACCTTTATTATACGTATACTCCCAGCATATTTTACCTGCAAGCTCACCCACTTTTTCTGAGTGGTCCCTTGTATATTCATCCTTTTGTTCTAAAGCAGCACTCAAGGCTGATAAGGTATTTATAAAAATTCGATTTTTATCTTTCTGAATAATATCAATTTTTGCTTTAAGATTATTGGAAACATATTTGTTTCTTCGATTGTTTCTTGTATTACGAGCCGCCTGAAGCAGAATCAATCCAAGAGTTGTTATATCAAAGGGCTTTGTAAGAAGAGCATATACCTCTTTCTTTATAATTTCACTTGCTACCTCTTCTTTAAGTTGCCCTGTTATAAAAATTGTGGTAAGATCGGGGTCTATCTTTTGAATTTGATCGAATAAATCAAATCCTGACCCATCCCCATTCAAGAAAATATCACAAAGAGCTACATCAAATTGATTTGACTCAAGAAGTTCAATAGATTGTGCAACATTTTTTGATGGATAGCTTGTCCCCCCATGAATATTACAAAATTCCACAAGTAGGTCTCTTTGCATGACGTCATTTTCTACGATAAGAATTTTAAAGTTAACTAAAAACTTAATATGCATTTTTTATATATTCCCAAAATTGTATGTTAAAAAAAATTGGAACTATCTTATATTAGATATATGACGTATCCTTTATAAGCAATAAATCAAAAGATTATTAGCAAAAATATATAATGTAAGGAAAATCAATGATATATGTTGAGTGCCCTAATAAAGTTAAAGAAACTAAACTGAGCTTGTTCCTTGCTGGTGGTATACACAACTGTCGTGCATGGCAAAAAGATATAATATCTATTATACATCCTTTAGATATTATATTATATAATCCTAGAAGAGAGAAGTTTGATATATCAAATCCTAAGATGACTGAAGAACAGATCACTTGGGAAGAAGAGATGATCAGAAAAGCTGATGTAGTCTCTTTCTATTTTTGTAAAGAAACGGAGTGTCCTATTACCCTGTACGAAATGGGAAATTGTGTAATGATGGATAAGCCAGTTCTCATCGGTATGGACAGCGATTACTCACGAAGAAAAGATGTTGAAATACAAGTCAAGCTAAAGAGACCCGAGATACAAATTGTATACGGTATAGCAAATTTAGCAGATAGTATAAAAAAGCTAATTACAAAAAAACTAAGGGTATCCGATTATGATTCTGCAGAATAGTGCCCTTGGCACAATGCTATCTAATGAGATAAGAGTGCTCCTACTGGACACCCTTGATCTCTACTATGTAGCTCCTATCAACTCTTTTTCAAACTTCGGTGTTGTTAATGTACCCTATATGGCGACATTATTCGCACAGCATATAAAAGAGATACCAGAAGATGTCTTAAAAGTTTTTAGTAGTGCTAAGTTTATCAACGTTAGATTATCTTGGGAAATTGTATAAAAGATATATAGCTATTTTTATAGAACGGAGCTTGACGTAGCTTCTCGAAAAGTGTACATTATGGAGTATTATGGAACATTTGATCACACATAATTTGGCACACGCTATTAGACTCTACCCTAATAGAAACCAGCAAACCTTTTTTAAAAAAGCTTGTGGGTGTTCCAGAGTTGCATATAATTATGGCCTTGCTAAGTATATAAAAGCACTTGATGCCGGTGGAAAACCTAAAATATCAGACATCAAGAAGCAATTTAATCAGGAAAAGAAAACTCTTTATCCATGGATGTCAGAAACTAACAAAGATGCAAACCAGCAGCCATTTACTAATCTTCATAGTGCTTTCGGAAGATTTTTTAAAAAACAATCAAAGTTTCCTGTACTTAAGAAAAAAGGTGTAAAAGACTCCTTTTATATATCTAATGATAAATTTTCTATTGATGGTAATAAATTTAGGATCCCAAAACTCGGGGGGGTTAAGGGTGCTGAATCTTTAAGATTCTCTGGTAAAATAATGTCTGCAGTAGTAAAAAGAAAAGCAGACTATTGGTTTATTGTGATCAGTGTTGAAACCAATCAAACATTTACAACTTGTGATAACCAAGCAGTTGTAGGTGTAGATCTTGGAATTAAAACACTGGCTACTTTGTCTGATGGTAAAATAGTAGAAGCAGTGAAACCACTAATGACTCGATTAGATAGATTAAGATTATTACAAAGATGGGCGTCAAGAAAAATTAAGGGATCTTCAAACAGGCATAAGGCTAATCAAAAAGTGGCTAAAATTCACTATGAGGTTTCATGTCTGAGAAAAGATATACTTGACAAGTTGACAACGTATCTATGTGAGAATTATAAAGTTGTAGTAATCGAGGATTTGAATGTTGTAGGTATGGTTAAGAATCACTGCCTGGCTTTTTCTTTAGCTGATTGTGGATTTGGTGAGTTTCGTAGACAACTTGAGTACAAATCATTACTTCATGGCAACACCTTAATAGTAGCGGATAGGTGGTTCCCCTCAAGTAAAATTTGCTCAGGTTGTGGGCATACTAAAGAGACTTTATTGTTGTCAGAGAGAGAATTTATTTGTGAAAACTGCGGGCAAGTTATAGACCGTGACTTGAATGCAGCGATAAATTTACAGAACTATGGTCTTAAACAACTAAGGATGGCATGTCCTGAAGTAACGCCTGTGGACAAGAGAGCTCTGGGTTACCCGTCAGCAATTGGGGTAAATGAAACTATCTTGGATGAAGCAGGAATCTCTGAGCACTCACAAGTGCTCACATAGAAAGTAGCAGTGCTATTCATGGACATTACTGAGTTATCAAAAAAAGTTTATGACATCTTCCAGAAAAGCTTTGGGACTACTCCACTACGACAACGTAATGAAGATATCTTTAAAGAAGCCCTTGAGCTTAGTAGATACACAACCATTTCAAACTTAAAAGAAGAGCATGGAGACCTTCTCTGTACCCTCCTTGCGAGCTTTGCTGAGAATGGGTGGAATCCGGAAGAGAGCGTAGAGGCTACCCTAAGTAAAATTGAAAGACGTAAACTGCAGTATCAAGCATATGGCAGAAAGATATCCACGGTAATTCTTGGTGGAGCTTTTAATTGTATTACTCCCGGTCATGTTGATGTTATGGAG
>Ga0184631_10000093_pt1 | contig 15691 bp, 14 predicted proteins | sample PLM4_90_b1_FD_133160 | JGI IMG/M metagenome (GOLD analysis project Ga0184631, IMG submission 133160) | Groundwater sediment microbial communities from an aquifer in East River, Colorado, USA - PLM4_90_b1 | ecosystem: Environmental > Terrestrial > Soil > Riparian zone | place: USA: East River... | reverse complement strand
AGGGCCATATCCGTTGTTTCAAACTCTTCTTTCAAATCTTTTCGCTCCTCTTTCATCTCAATGACATTTGCCATTTTCTTATCACCTGTTCTGCGGGATTTTTAAGAAGAAAAGGGTTAATGAAGGGCTATATTTAGTACGACTTCTAATTACTACAACAATATGTTGTTATTTGTCAAGGAAAATTCAATTTGTGAAAAAAATCTCTATCTTTAAATTTCAACCTCTCTTTAGTGGGACCATCTAAAAGTGTTAATACATCCTCATCAAATCCAAACTCTTAATGATAGTGGTTTATAACTCCTTTACAACCTTTGATTAATGCTTCCCATGAAGCATCGACGTGTTCTTGCTCTCGTATCGGTGGATTGACTTTCCCTAATCTTCCGTAATTAAAATCGTTTGATAAACCTACCTGGATGAACGGGATACGATCCTGAGATTTAATACAAAGCAAGACTATTTGGCACCTTTTAAAGTAATTAGTAAATATAGGCCTTCCTCCGCCTAATCCATTATCGTCTCTTCATCAATCAAACCTGCCAATGGGCTCATCCCCAAGGGTCCAAATGAATAATAGAGATTTACAGGCTTGAAAAAATTTTTAATTAATCAAAAGGAATCGTTGATAGGTTAAATCAAACACTGATTCTATGTTTCTTGAGAAATTCGATTACCTCTTTTGCTACCTCTGCCGGATGCGTGACGACGCAGTAAGTTCCTTCTGCGCCGGGGATGATGGCCATTTCGACGTCAGGACAAAGACGCTTCACCTCTTTCCAGCCCGAACCGTAATCCGAGTCTTTCCCGATAAGCCCGCTATCCCCGACCAGCAATAATTGAGGTCCCTTCAATTTAGGGAGATCGCCCGTCAAGTCGACCTGCAAAGCGACATGCATCGACTTCCAGGCTTCTGGAGAGAGGTTTTCCTCAAATCGCTGGGTTTCCCATTCCTCATAGGCAGGGGGCATTCCATAAAGCCTGACCAAAAAGTAGGCACCCAGGCTTCCATTCCCTACGCCAAACTCCTCGCAGATCGTCGCCCCGATCCTCGACATCTTTGCAGACTGTTCAGTTAGCTTGTGCATCCCGTAGTGGACGATTGCGCCTGTTCTCTCCGGATATTTGGCTGCAAACCGGATCACGATGAAGGAGCCGTTTGAGGTCCCGAAGAGGTGGGCCTTCTTCACTCCGACCTCATCGAGGATGGACTTGAGGTCATCCACCCATTGCTCGACAGTAATGTCCTTTGGGGGTCTGTCGGAGAGACCTGCTCCCCTCTGGTCGCAGAGGATCACTTTGAAACGATCCCGAAGAAAGGGCAGCAGAAAGTCCCACTGGCGGTGAACGAGGCTGCTTCCTCCAATCAGAATGAGGGGATCTCCTTCTCCCCCCACGTCATACCAGATCTTTTTGCCATCGTTACTCATGATATAGGCCATGTTTCATCTCCTCGGGCTTCATCTTGTGTTTACTTAGGAAGTCGATCACCACCTTTGCTACCTCAGCGGGATGAGTCAAGACCAGAAAGGTCCCGTTTGAACCTCTTTTGACTTCAAATTCCGTTTCCGGACAGAAGCGCTTAAATTCCCTCCATCCGGAGGCATAATCCGTATCCTTTCCCAAGGGGCCCTTCTCTCCGACCAGGATCATCTGAGGGACCTTAATTCTCTGAAGCTCCTTTGTAAGGTCCACATCAAGGGCCTTGTGCATGGCCTTCCATGGGTCTGGAGAGAGGTTTTCTTCGAAGCGTCGGGCTACCCAATCTTCATAGAGTGGGGGCGTCCCAAACATCCTCGACAGGAAATAGCCTCCGAGGCTTCTGTTGCCAATCCCAAATTCGTCGATGATCGTTGCTCCGATCCTTGACATTTTTCTGTATTGGTCGGTGAACTTGTAGATCCCATAATGAATGAGGGTTCGGGTGATTTCGGGATAGTTGGCTGCAAAACGGATCGCAACGAGCGATCCATTCGATGTGGCAAAGAGGTGAGCCTTTTTGATACCGGCCAGATCGAGGATCATCTTCAGGTCATCGACCCATTTCTCAACACTGATCCCTGAAGAAGGTCTGTCCGAAAGTCCTGCACCCCTCTGGTCATACAAGACCACTTTGAACCGATCCTGAAGGAGGGGCAGCATAAAGTCCCACTGTCTGTGGACTAAACTGCTTCCTCCGATGAGAACAAGGGGTTCCCCATCTCCTGTTATTATATCGTACCAGATTTTCACACCATCCTTGGATGTGACGTAAGACATGGATCTCTCCCTCTCTACGGATGGCTTTATGACGGAGGGGCTTATGACCTTCCTAAGGTCATTACCTCCCGAATATCCGAAGCCAATTCGATGTGCCAAAGCCGATCGAGCAAGACCTCTGCCTGCTGCCTTCTGACGGTTTCTGAGGCCAGTTTTAGAAACTTGGCATTCAGTTCTTCGTCGCTGAGGGGTTGGTGATCAAATTCTCCCCGAGGAAGTTCAACGGACTGCTCTAACACCTTTCCACCCTTCAGATAAATCCGCACCCTTGCAGGCCGTTCACGGGGTGTGCGCCCGTTTATCTCCGGATCTTCCTGGACGATGATCTTTGCCGAAAGCTCCCGAATCTCAGGGTTATGAAGAGCTTCTTCCTGATGGGCTGATATTCCCACATCTTTTGCAACGAGATAAGCAGCCAGGGTGTATGGGATGGAGAATCGGGCAGACAGAGGGTTTTGAGGTAGGATACGATTTAGACTGGATGCCATCCCATAGGTGAATACCTCGATCCTCTCAATATCATTGGAATGAAGCTCTCTGTTCCTTAAAATCGCAATGAGACCATCCAAGGCCGGATGGATATGGCGGGAACAGGCATAAGGTTTATAAAAACTTCTTTCGATCTCCCAGCGATCTCCTATCTCTTCAAGGGCCTTTTCGAAGTCGAAAAAGACCCCGGCAATGGTTCCAAAAACAGTGGTTACCCCATTCCGCTCAGCAGAAAAGCCATCCTTTGCAAGGTCTGCAGCAAGAACACCCATGGCTGAGCCAAAGCCTGCATAGACATTCCGGATAGTGGCTCCCTCAGGAGCGGCATGGGAGGACGAAGCAAGGTTTAATGACGTGACGAGGTTGATGGTTTTTCTGAGATCTGTGCCACTCAGTAACCCCGCTGTGACAGCGCCTGCCACGATGGGCCAGGACCCATGGGGATCGATCCCCGGCCGCAATGTGGTGGCAAGCCCAACGCGGGCGCCAACCTCATATCCGGCAATCAACGTTTCAAGGAGACGCTTTCCGGAGATCCTCTCACGTTCGGCTACTGGCAATCCGGCTGAAATGGAGTAGAGGGCAGGAGAACCTTCGATGAAACGGTTTCCTGTTTCAAATTCATGCCAGACACCGGCAGTGCCATGGGAGAAGGCTGCCCACATGGCATCCGCCATCAAATTGCTGCCCAAGATCGTGGAACAGGGGGAGATTGACGCCTCGGCCATCTTTTTGGCTAATGCCTGGACTTGAACATCTGCCATGCCACCGAGAATGGTCCCCGCCGTATCGATCAGGGTGCGTTTCCCTTCCCGAACAACGGTGGAAGGGGTGCTTTCCAGTGAAATGGAGGTTGCGAGATCGACCAGCCGGTCAAGGTAATCATTGATCACGGGCTTTTCTCCAGACATCTTATTTCCCCTCTTTTCCCAGATGTTGAGTTCGTACCTAATCCCCTTTTGACCTTTGAGCGATTTTTCCGCCTGGTGAGTTTTCTTAAATGTGGGTTGGGACGATCAACCTTGTCAACTCACGGATGTCAGGCTCTTCCTCAAGATGCATCACCTTTTCAACAACCGCTGTGGACTGTTTTAAACCAAGAACCGGGTCTGCCAGGAGTCGGAATTTTTCGATGACCTTCTCACGAGGGATAGGCGCATCCGGTCCACCGCTGCTCCGTTCCACTTCGGCCTGGAAGACCTTTCCATTTTTTGTATGCACGCTGACCCTGGCGGGCCGTTTGAACGGCGTCATGGCCGAGTATCGGGGATCTTCTCTCACAGCCACCCTTCCGGCGACCGCTCTGACCTTTTTATCTTCTAATGCCTGGGTTCGAAATTCGTCCGGGCCTGCCGATCTCCTTACTAACATACACGCCACTGCCCAGGGGATGGAGAACTTGGCTGCCAGATCGGTCTTTGGATTCCTTTCATTCAGGGTGGCTGCCCAGTCAAAGGTATGGACCTCCACCCTCTCAATTTCATCAGGTGAGAGGGGATATTGTTGGATCAATTTCTGGGTTGCTTCAATGGCGGGATGACCGAACCGACACATGGGATAGAGCTTGATAAACCCCTGGGTGATCTCGAAACGTTTTCCGAGATCATCAACGAGGCGATCGGGATCGAACCAGGGAGAAATGACCTCCCCATAGACCGAACCCAGGGCATCCTTCTCAGGGATGAAACCGATCGGAGCAAGCTCGGCTGCCAAAATCCCTGCGGCAGCCCCAACTCCTGCATAGGTATTCCGCACCGTTCCCCCCTGATAGGCATTCTCAAAGGATGGCATAAGGGCCAGGTGAGCAGCCAGGCCGATGGTTGACTCCATCTGCTCCGTTGAGTATTTCATGATGTGGGCTGCAGCCACACCTGCAGCCACGTTGTGATGGGTTCCATGGCAATGGATCTCAGCGCGGACGCGGCTGGCCATGCCGATCCGCGCCCCGGCGTCATACCCAACCACGAGGGCTGCCAGGAGCTCTTTGCCAGATGATGCTTTTGCCTCCGCCATTGCCAGGGCAGCAGGAACAAGATGGATGGGTGGATGGGCTGCAGGAAGGAGCGGTTTTCCTGGAGGGGGGCGGTGCCCCGAGTCGAAATCCATCCAGCAGGCTGCCGTTCCATTGGTCAACGCCGCGTTTAATGGAGATGCCCGGAGACGATGGCCGATCAGTGTGCTTGGTTTTCCATCCGGACGGCCGAGACGGTGGGCCAAGGCAGTGGCCTCTGGTTCAGCGGAACCACCCAGAGTAACACCGATTGTATCAAGAAGGATGCGACGGCTATGTTCCATCACCTCTGGTGGGAGATTGTTCCATTCGATTGAGGTTGCATATTCCGCCAGAACTCGGGTCGCACTCTTCTTCCCATGTTGGCCATCATGGACTAAGGGACCCTTGAGAGGACTTCTAATGATCAGATCATACCCAGGCATCGGGGTATCCTCCTTTTATCCATAGGCAAGAAAAGAACGTTTCCGTGCCCTCACGCCTGCCTGCTGGCAGGCAGGCTGAGGTGCTCCCGCCTGCCAAAGAACTTGTTCGGCGGACAGGTCAGCGCGCAAGCGTGACTCGTGATTCTTGGTCCGTGGTCCAATCCATTTTCATGGTTCACAGGAGGACTGATCAACTGAAAATGATTTATCTCTCGAAGTCGATCTCTTCGGTCTCACAGACCACATAGAATTTGAAATCGGTCTTTCCGTCAGGGCCTCTTTCCTTGGAGACAGGGTTTTCTTTTCGCCATTCCATGGCCCTTTTAAAGGCCTCCAAATTTTCATAATGGAGCTCTGAGATCCGGTAGAAGGTCGTTTCTCCTCGTACCGTTCCCTTGACGGTATTGAAGACCACTTTTTTTAAACCTGGAATCTTTTTCAGGTCCGGGAGATGAACCTCTCTTAGCCATTTCTCGTAGGCTTCGACTGTCATGCTCGGCAGAATATCGTATCCTAGAATCGCCTTGACCATATATCCCTCCAGTGGTTATCTGATAAAACCCTTAACGCTCATTACCTCTCATCCCCTAAGCCGAGATACAGTTTTTTGATGTGAGAATTCGCCAGCAAATCCTTTCCCTCTCCGGAGAGAGCAATACATCCTTCCTCGAGCACAAAGGCATGTCTCGAAATGGCGAGGGACTGGGGCACATTCTGCTCCACCAGAAAGATCGGGACCCCCTCCTGGTTGATCTGCTGGATGGTATTAAAGATATTCTCAACGATCAGAGGCGCCAATCCAAGGGAAGGTTCATCCAGCATCAACAATCTGGGCAAAGACATCAATCCACGACCGATGGCCAGCATCTGCTGTTCTCCGCCAGATAATGTTCCCGCCAGTTGTTTCCTTCGTTCGGCCAGAATTGGGAACATGGCCATCACGGTCTCCAAGGATTCGCTGCGTCTCGATTTAGGTTTTTTAAGGAAAGAGCCCAGGATGAGATTCTCTTCCACCGTAAGCGTGGGGAATATTTTCCGTCCCTCTGGAATCTGGATGAGTCCCAGGCCAACCCGCTGATGAGGAGAAAGGCGAGTGATGTCTTCCCCCATGAAACGAATCGTTCCCTTGGTCACAGGGAGGATGCCGGAGATGCAGTTGACCGTGGTCGTTTTTCCAGCTCCGTTGCTTCCCAGCAGGGAGACCACCTCCTTTTCCTGAACCGAGAGGGAGACCTCCCTTAGAATCTGAACCTGTCCGTAGTGGGCGTCGATCTTTTCAATCTCTAACAAAGGTATTCCCCTTTCCGAGATAGGCCTCGATCACATCCTTATCGGAGCAGATGGCGCTCGGCTCACCCTCTGCGATACATTCACCGTGGTTGAGCACCACAATCCGATCACATAGTCCCATGATCACTCGCATGGTATGTTCAATCACCAGGAGGGTTGTCCCCTTTTCCCGGACCTCACGGACAAGCCCTACGATCTGCATCTGTTCGGTCGGATTGAGGCCAGCCATGACCTCATCGAGGAGCAGGAGTTGAGGTTGGCTGGCCAGGGCCCTGGCCAGTTCAAGCCGTTTTCGATCGGGAGTGGTGGTGCTCATGGCAGGGGAGAGTGCCTTCTTCTCCAATCCGACAAACCGTAAAACCTCCCATGCCCTTTCCTCGGCTTCCTGAATATCGTTGGTGGCATTAAAGCATCCGACGGCTACATTTTCGAGGATCGAAAGGTAGCTGAAGGGTTTGACGATCTGAAACGTTCGCGCAAGCCCCATTTTGCAGATCTCGTGGGGTTTAAGTCTAACAAGGTCCTTCCCCAGAAACCCAACCCGGCCCGAGTCAGGTTTCAAAAAACCGGAGATGACGTTAAAAAGTGTTGTCTTGCCTGCTCCATTGGGACCGATGAGACCGAAGATCTCGCCCTGTCTCAATGTGAAAGAGACCCCGGATAGGGCCCTCAGGCCCCGAAAGGACTTAGAGACATCGACGATATTGAGGACGGAGTTGCTGGTCATCTACGATTTAGCCTTTCCGGTATTTATCGATGATTTGCCGAATCATTCCCATGAGACCGTGGGGAAGGAACATGATGACGATGACGAGAATCATCCCGTACCACATGAGATAGACGCCGCTGTAGGATTGAAAGGCGAGCCGGGTGATCTCTGCAAGAGGAGTCAAAACCACAGAACCCAGAAGGGGACCTAACACGGTTCCTGGTCCACCAATGATCGGCCGTACCATGATCTCGACCGAGTTCAATATCCCAAAAGTGCTGTCCGGGTCGATGAAAAGGAGATACTGGGCATAGATCGTTCCTATCATGGCGGTGAGGCCGGCACTGATCGCCATAGCAATCATCTGAACCTTGAAGGTATCAACACCCAAGGCTTCGGCGGCATCATGATCTTCCCTCACCGAAAGAAAGTAGAGACCTGTTCTTGTCTTCTCCAGGCGCCAGACGAGATAGAGGGAACCGACCATCATCCAGAGGGCCATATAATAGAAGGGCTGCTTGCTGGTGAATTGCATCAGATGCGGAGCATTTCCCTTTAAAGGGATGAGAAGGCCTGGAGATCCTCCAACGGCGTTCCATCCCATTGTGATCATGTGAAAAATTTCAGCAAAGGCAAGCATGATCAGGGCGAAGAAGGGACCCTTGAGGCCATAGCGAAAACTGAGGGCACCAATGAAGAGGCCTAAGGCGATCCCAGATAGACAGGAGATCAAGATCCCAATCCAGGGGGTGATGCCCAATTTGAGATAGAGGAGGGTCGAGACATAGGCCCCTAATCCAAAGAAAAGGGAATGTCCGAAAGAGAACTGGCCTGTATATCCTCCCAACACATTCCAGGCCTGACCCATGGTGGCAAAAAGATAAATCATGATGACAATATGAACTATTTGGGGAATCGCCCGGGGGAGAAGGTGGAGAAGGACCAGTACAATTCCTATAATGATCCAGGTCTGCCTGCTCAGACCTCTTTTCAGGTAGCTTGTGGCGAGGGTCGGTTGAGACATATTATCTCCCAAACAGTCCGGTTGGTTTGAAAAGTAGAATCAGGATGAAGATGATGAAGGACAGGATCGATTTCATGGCCCCCGGCAGAAACATGGCGCCGATGCTGTCGGCCACCCCAATGATCAGGCCACCCACAAAGGCGCCTAAAACACTCCCCAGACCTCCAAGGACGACAACCACATAGGCGGTCAGGACGAAGATATCCCCCACGTAGGGATAGATCGGGAAAAAGGTCGTGATGGCTGCTCCCGAAACCCCGGCACAGGCTGATCCGATGCCAAAGGAGATCCAATAGATCCGCTTGATGTTGATCCCCATCAGCATGGCGCCCTGGGGTTCTTCGCTCGCGGCACGAATGGCCCGGCCGAGGTCAGTCCGTGTTAGAATCACATAGAGAATTGACGCAAATAGAACGGCAAGGCCGAAGGCCAGGAGGTGGCTTAACGAAATGGAGATGTCTCCAATATAGTAAGTAATGTTAGCGTAATGGGTTTTTAGAACCCGGTAGTCCGGAGACCAGAGAAAAACAGCCATGTTCTGGAGAAAGAGCGAGACTCCAAGGGTAAGAAAAAGCTGGTTGTGCCCTGGCGCCTTGATGATGGGATTGATCAGGAACTTCTGGAAGGCGGCGCCAATAATGAATAGAATTGGAATGACGAGGAGGATCGAGAGGTAGGGGTTCACCTTCAGGAAGACAAAAAGCCAATAGGTGCAGTACATGCCCAGCATCATGACGGCACCATGGGCAAAGTTGATAACCTTCATCACACCGAAGATAAGAGTCAGGCCAATGGCGATCAAACTGTAAACGCCGCCTATCAACAATCCATTGAGGAGGGACTGAAGGACAAAATTTAAATTCATAGGATGGACATCCTTCTCTCGGTGATTCAATCATCCCGATTTCAGAGAGGAGAGGGGGGGATCGCCCTCTCCTCTCTGGAGATTATTTCGAGGTGATCATGGGTGAGGGAAAACGACTTTGGCCGTCGCATATTCTTTGGGCCAAACCACTTCAATCTTTTTGTTCAGGATCTGCATGAGCAGGGTGGTTGCATTCTTGTTCTGGCCGTCCTGTCCAAATTGAATGGGACCTTGGGGCAGTACGTGGCGTGAAAAGTCGGTTTTGGTCAGGGCCTCACGGATGGCCTCTTTGTCCGTTGATTTGGCCCGTTCAATCGCATCTGCAATGACGGAAACGGGCTGGTAGCCATAGACCATGGAGGGGCTCATGTCTAAATTAAAGGCAGCCTTGAAATTGGCAAGGGTTTCCTTAGCAAAGGGGCTAACCGGGTTGACCTGATAGTTACTGTCCATGACATTCTCGGTCAATTCCCCTAATTCTTCAATAAATTTCGGGTGGCTGAAGGCACCGTTGGCGATTCCCACAATGGCCTTGGCCTTCACCCTCATGCTCCGCATGGCCCGAAGGACCCGGACCCCATCCCCGAAGTAGCCACTATCAAAGATGAGGTCTGCATTTGCAGCTTTAATTTTCCCAACCTCGGTGGAAAAATCAGCAGCCCTGGTTGAGTAGGGGACACGGACGGGGACCTCCAAACCGTATTTCGGGGCATATTCTACGGTAAAATCCGCCAGGGAGGTTCCGAATTGAGTATTTTCGTGGAGGAAGGCAATCGTCTTGACCTTTTCGCCAGCGGCCTGTGCAATTTGGGTGATATATTTCAACCCTTGATCTGCGAATACACTGGAGGTCGGCTGAACGCGGAAGGTATATTTGAACCCTCTCTTTGTAATATCTTCTGCACTTGCCACTCCGACCACAAAGGGAACTTGGAGTTTTTCACAGGTCTGGGTCGCTACGATGGCGACGGCTGATTGATAACATCCCGTGATGGCAACCACGCCGGCCCGGTGGAGGCGTTCCACTTCAGAGATGGCCTTTTCGGGTTTGCCTTCGCTGTCACCGTCGAGGAGTTTAAGCTGGGCTCCTCCCAGCGATTTGATTCCTCCGGCATCGTTGATCTGCTTCACACCAAACATGACCGCCTTTTTCATCTCTTGGCCATCAAAAGCCAGAAAGCCCGAAAGCGGATGGATGTGGCCAATCAGGATCTCCGGCGCAGCTGCCCCTCGAAGAACAGAGGGAAAGCCGATCGATCCGGCAGCAGCAACTGCTCCTGCCAACCCAGTCGTTTTAAGAAAATCCCGTCTCGTGATACCTTTTTCCACTTTATTGTTGACCTTAGACATAAGACCCTCCTTTCTGATGAGAATTTGGATATTAGACATAAGACCCTCCTTTCTGATGAGAATTTGGATAAAAGCCAGTTGCCTCCTGTCTTTTCCCAAGAGGTAAATCTTACTAACACCTTTTCAAGAGCGTCTCAATATGGTAGTTGATTTATCAGATCTTCCCGCAACACAACCTCAATCGTTCTTTTCCGCCCAGCCATAAAACTTCGAACTACATATTATTAACACAGGCAACCTTATGTCCGTCACCCAAATCCCTTAAAGACGGGACCCCTTGGCTGCAGTCCGATGTTGCCAGAAAACACCGGGGATGGAAAGGACAACCAGGTGGTGAATGGACAGGGCTTGGTACGTCTCCGCTTAGGACGATTCTCTGGCGGACATCCTCTATAAAGGGATCGGGGATAGGGACGGCGGAGAGCAAGGCCTTCGTATAAGGATGGATGGGGTTCGCGTAGAGCTCTGCACTTTTTGTGATTTCGATGATGTGCCCCAAGTACATGATCGCTATCTTATGGCTGATGTGACGCACCACGGAGAGGTCGTGGGAGATGAAAACCTGAGTCACCCTCTCAATCTTATCACCTCTGACCAGTACAGATGCTTCGCGTAACAGTAGGAATTGATCCTTGTCGCTACAAAAAAGGACCCAACCAGCCTCGATGATGAATTCACCCTTCGGCGGTATGATAGGCAAGCTGTCCCCAGATTGGGAATCTTGATCCATTTGACGGGATTGCATGATCTTGCCTCCCAATATTTGATTTGTCTTGGCCTGTAATCAAAGACTAAACTCGTTCTTATAATGATACTTCACGGGGCGCTTGACATACTGACCATCACCGGGTTTTCCAACAATTCTATCATTTTCAAAGATGACTTTTCCCCTGAGAACGGTACAGACCGGCCACCCTTTGTAGCGGATTCCCTCAAAAGGAGTGAAATCCTGGGCGGAGTGGAGCGTGTCGACGGAAACCTCCTTTTCCTTATCAAGATCGATGATCGCGAGATCAGCATCCGATCCGATGGCAATCGTGCCTTTCTTCGGATAGAGGTCATGATAGATTGCAGGGTTGCAGGAGGTAAGCTCCGCGACCCTTTGTAATGGCACCCCTCGATTAAGATACCCTTCCGTGAGCAATAAGGGGAAGAGGATTTCGGTGCCGCCAAAACCGGCCAGGGAGGTCCAGAGGTCCCCCTCTTTGATCTCCTTTGAGGAACAAGCATGGTCACTGACTACGGTCTGGATATCCCCGTTGATTACGGCCTGCCACAGAGCTTCCACGTGTTCTCTTTCCCGGATCGGAGGGTTGACCTTTCCCAGCCGACCGTACGGAATATCATTGGATAGGCCCAGATGATGGAGGGTTCCCTCCAATAAGATATTCATCTCCGGATACTTTTCCGCAGTCTCTATTCCGGCCTCGATCGCATCGATGCTCGATAGATGCAGCAAATTCACAGGGCACTTCGTCTCCCCGGCGAGAACCTCAACCTCTTTAATGGCCATTCTCTCCGAAAAGGCAGGTCTCGCATCGCTGTAATCCTTCAAGGGATTTCCCGTCTCGTGTTGCTTCATGTACTGGGTCGCCACATTAATAATCTCCGGCTGTTCGCAATGGACACTCATGCTGATTCTGCCATAATCTCCATATTTCTCATTCGCCTTCGCCACCTCCCTCATGTAGTTGTATAAGAAACCGAGGTCATAGGACGTGTTGAGCAGGAGATATTTGTCACTTGCCACGGCGCCGGTTAAATCAAGCATTTTGTAGAACATAAAATACTTGAAGGTGGAAACGCCAAAATCCTTCACGAGCATATCGATCTCGTTCATCTGCTCCGGCGTCATGATGGCAAGATGATAGGCATAATCCGTTAAAAAAGAATTCCTCGACTTCTCCAGAACCTCAGGGAAAATCTCCTTGTATGGCCCCAATTTGTTCAAGTAGTTTTTCCCCGTTCGAAAATAACTGCAAATGGTCGTTACTCCTCCCCAGGCTGCAGATCTGGACTCACTCAGGGCGTCTTCATCCATAGGCCTGAAGATGCCGATGTGGAAATGGGAGTCCACCGCTCCCGGAAAGACATATTTCCCGGAGGCGTCGATTACCCTGGCAGCTTCTTTCACCTCAATATTCTTAGCTATGGCCGAAATCTTCTCTTTAACGATACCAATGTCTGCATTGATGACCCCGACTTTAGGAATAACGATATTGCCATTTTTAATCACCAGATCATATTTATTCATCTTCCCTCCTCTTTTCGATCAACTTCAAAAAATTTTCCCCTTTCTAAAAAATTCCTTATAGTCCCTCTGTATATTTCCTTATATTGCTGAAGGTTTCAGCTTTTTTTGTTTGTTCCAAAATCTCTTTTGCCTTTCTTTTCCCATAGATGGGTGTAGCGAGGTTAAGAAACTTTGTCTCAAGCTCATCGTTTGAATACGGATCCTCGATATCCCCCTTACTGATATAAACGGTTTCTGTAAATGTAGTCCCATCCTTTAATCGGACAGTTACACAGGATGGACGGCGTGAAGGCATCATCTGAGTAAGCTCTGTTTTTTCAACAACTTCTACCCGTGAAGCTAATGCCTTTATTCTGGGCTGGCGGACTTTATCAGGTAAGAAACTTTCAACCCCCGAATTTCCGTGAATTATCGTTGTTGCAATCGAAAACGGTATGGAAAACTTTGCTGCCAACATGTTTTCCGGATTCTGACTACAAAGTTGAGCTGCTAAAGAATACGTTTCTACCTTGATGGCCTCAATATCTTTTGGATCAAGCTTACCGTCTTTCTGTTGACTCATAATTCTATAAAGGGCATCGAGACTTGAATGATTGTAGCGGCAGCAAGCATGTTGCTTGAAGTAATTCCTCGTAATCTCGTATCGTGTCCCAAGCTCCTCAACCATCATTTGTGGACTGAAGGAATCAGAAACCACACCACCGTAGACCGAGCCAATCCCATCAGCTTCACCCGTAAACCCGCTCATTAGGAGATAGTAGGCCAGAATTCCCATATAACCGCTTACACCAGCATAAAGATTCCGAACGGTTCCCCCTTCGAGCATCGTCTTTCTCGAAGTAGCAAGAGTCATGGATGAAGCAATATTGATTAGAGTTCGCATTTGATCCACATGGAGATTCATCAATTTACCGACGGTCACCGCCGCCCCTATCGTTCCCCAGGAACCGTGGGGATGCATGGTCATCCTCAATTTGGATGCGATTCCTATCCGACAAGCGATCTCATAACCAAGAACCAGAGCAGTCAAGAACGCTTTCCCCGAAACTCTTTTCTCTTCTCCAACGGCAAGGGCTGCCGGAACCACGTGAATTCCTGCGTGTCCACGGGCAAACTGGTTCCCTTCGTCGAGTTCCAACCATGTGCCAGCCGTCCCATTGATCAAGGCGGCATTCAAGGGATCTATTTTCTTCTTTTGACCAATGAGAGTGGAACTTGGATGCTTAGAAAAAGGCGCCAAATTCTTTGCCATTTCCTTAGGTTCTTTCTGCTGTGCTCCAACCGCTATCGCTCCAATCGTATCATAAACTACCTTTTTCGCCTGCCCGATGACAGTCTTGTTGAAATCCTCAAAATTCGTCTTCACCACAAAATCACAGATTCGATTAAGATATTCAGGCATGTTAATCTCCGTTTTCTTTTTCTGGTCAGGAGACCAGAAACTACCCTCTTTATGAATTTACCCTTTAATTGAGGCGGCAGCCTCCTCTCCTGCGATCTTGCCCAGAACGGTTGCCGCAAGGAGGCCGTTTGCAGAGCTGTAGCCTTTGACGTTCGACCCTGAAACGCCCACGGCAACACCCCCGCCTGCATATAGGTTAGGAATTGTACTGCCATCTGGTTTAAGAACTTGGGTCCTCTTATTCACTTTCAGACCGCCCTGTGTATGAAACAGGGCTCCCGTGACCCTTACTCCATAATAAGGGGGTTTTAACGGACCTTGAAAATTTTGGCGACCCATTGGATCTTCCCCTTTACCTTCTGCGGCTCTATTATAAGATTGGAGGGTCTTTCGGAGTTCTTTGGGAGGAAGCTGACATAGGTCAGCCAACTCTTCAATCGTTTCTCCCCTTTTCATAGCCCCTATCTCAATACACTGGTTGAAATCTTCAAAACCAAGCACTGTTTTATAAATTCTCTCATCAAAAATCTCGATAGCTATTTTATCTTCTTGGTTAAGAACCTCAATCGCATGATCGGAATAACCCGTATACTCATTTGAAAACCGCTTCCCTTGCTTATTTACTTGAAAACCACCATTGACAATGACCACCCAGGTAAGGAGTGTTGCATGAGGATAAGCCACAGAGCCATGTGCTTGATAGGCCCCCATGTGCTGGGTAGCAGTCCCTAACTCTATACCCCATAGTATCCCCTCTCCTGTATTTCCCTCGTGTCCGAAATAGAATGCATCCGCCATCTCAGGGATATATTTTCTCAACATCTCTTTGTTATTTCCGAAACCATTACAAGCGAGGATCACTTTTTGAGCTCGCACTCTGTTGATCCCCTGTCCAAAAATCTCCACCTCGAGCCCGATCACACTCCCATCCTCTTTCGCAATCAGATCCCTTACCGGTGCTTGCTGAACAAGAAGGATATCTTTCCTGTTAGAAATAACCGTTCGCAATTCGTTCACGATCTGCGTTCCCTTGCGCGTGGAAGGAGCGTGAATACGATGTCTGGAATGACCGGGATAGATGAAATCAGTGACAATGTCCAGATGAATTCCTACGGAATCCACCAGCCACTCGACCAGGTTTTTGGATTCTCTGCATAAGTGAAGGGTGATTTCTGGATCGCTTTCATAATTGTTTTTCTTGAATATATCCTCTGCCATGAGTTCAGGAGAATCGTCAATGCCGGCTGCCTTTTGGAATCGAGTCCCAGCAGCAGGGATCATGCCCTGGCTCAGAGAGGTGTTCCCACCCACCTTTTTCTCTTTCTCAAGAAGTAAAACTTCTACCCCTCTCTCCTCTGCTGCCAATGAAGCGATTAAACCACAGGCCCCACCTCCCACAACGGCAATATCAGTTTCAATATCCCACAGGACCTCTCTTTCGTCCTTAATCCGCTTGACCATTCAACGTCTCTCCGTTCCTTTTAATCCAGAAGGAATGTAGTCTCATCTACTATTTCCTGCTATTGAAGATGTAATAGGGTTCCAGTTCAACCGTTCTATACCAGTCCTTGTAATAATCACGCAAGTGTATCCTGAGTTTTTCGGTGGCCTCT